>Ga0074045_10003682_pt1 | contig 13770 bp, 19 predicted proteins | sample BogForMeECP23OM2_FD_94442 | JGI IMG/M metagenome (GOLD analysis project Ga0074045, IMG submission 94442) | Bog forest soil microbial communities from Calvert Island, British Columbia, Canada - Bog Forest MetaG ECP23OM2 | ecosystem: Environmental > Terrestrial > Soil > Wetlands ... | reverse complement strand
GCAAAGCTGAGCCTCTCCCACTCGGCCGGGTCGAGTGGCGGACCGCAAGCATCCGCCACTCGACTGTCACCGATGAAACTCCGACGGTGCGAATCACTGGGCAAACCAGCCCAGATCGCGGCATTAGCGACAAATCAAGCGCCAAGCACGGTTATCGGATGTCCACATATGACCATACCAGTCTGCGGCCATCCTGTTTTCACGGTCATCATGACATTTCTGGCGCCGGCACTTGTACGGTCGTTTTGCCTTGACTCCTAGAGAAACAGACCGATGCCGGACTTGTGCAGACAGATTTCTGGTCCGATGGACCTTCGTGAACCGGCATTCTCGCGCGGTGGCGCTACCAAGGGAGAAGCCTGGATGCGGTTCTGCCGTCGCCTGCGCACAGAACTTGGCGAAGATGTTTTCTCATCTTGGTTCGGCTGCCTTGAACTCGATGCGCTTTCGGGCCAGCACGCCTATCTCTCGGTGCCAACAAAATTTTTGAAGAGATGGATACAATTGCACTACGCAGACAGGATTCTTGTGTCGTTGGTTAGCGAATTTCCGGCAGTCAAACGGGTGTCGATCAATGTTCGTTCCTCGGCGCGGCAAGCTTCCGCCCATGCCACTAATACATACGCCGAGCGCGCCATTCCCGTTCTGGCGGGGTCTCCAGAGCCGAAAAAGATCAAGATCGATGACATCCAGAAACGGGTCGCAAGCCATTTCAAAGTAAGCCGCGCTGATATTCTCTCCTCGCGGCGGACGGCGGCTATGGCGCACCCACGTCAGATCGCCATGTATCTCTCCAAGCTCTTGACCCCGCATTCGCTTCCGGAAATCGGGCGCCGTTTCGGCCGTGACCACACAACCGTCCTCCACGCCATACAAAAGATTCAGGGTCTGATAGGCGCGGACGGAACATTTTCGGAAGAGATAGATCTCTTGAAGCGGATGCTTTTGGAGTGAACCAGCCCAGGGAAGTCTGCTACGAGACCCAGGTAGGCTCGGCCATTGAGGTTTCATTTTTTTGTTCCTGGTGAGAGGCTACGCCCGTTAGGCGATCTTACGATCGGCATGGGAAGGAGGGCCAATACCGTGCGTGGCGCTGGGCTGGCGCAGCCTCTCAATTTACTAAAACGCCCCGAGCCGGAAAAATCCGACAAGTTATCGATCTTGCCTCGTGACACCGCTCTATTTGGTTAAGATGGCCGGCCGGTGACGCCATGGTGCTGGTCAAACCAGCAACCGTGGTCCATGGCGCCGATGTCACCGACTTAAGTGCATGGGAGCCACGTGCCGAGGAATTGTGATTGCCAAAATCCGTCGAAAGCCGCAATTTCATCCCCACCAAGGTCGTCATCCCATGGATGACGGTTAAGACAATAGTCTAGCACCGAGACGCGGGCGAGGCGCTAAGCGAGGCGCGTTTGCCAATATCTTCCCAGGAGAAATTCATGCTCACACGCCGCGACGGTTTGAGATTAACTTTGGGGCTCGCCGCCACCTTGGCGGGGGGTTCCAGGCCGGGCTTCGTCTCGCATGCCTGCGCGGCCGAACCCGTGTTCAAGGTTCCGCCGCTCGGTTATGAGTGCGACGCGCTCGAGCCTTACATCGACGCCACAACCATGACGATCCACCATGACAAGCATCATGGCGCCTATGTCGCGGCATTGAACGGCCTCGTCGAAAAATATCCGGGCCTCGCGACCAGTTCGCCGGTCGCGATTCTCGCCGATCTCACGGTCGTGCCGGAAGCGGTGCGGGCGCCGGTGCGCAACAATCTCGGCGGCCATTGGAACCACTCCTTCTTTTGGGAGCTGATGACGCCGGGCGGCGCAAAAGAGCCGAGTGGCGATCTGAAAACCGCGATCGATACTGCGTTCGGGTCGCAAGCCCAGCTCATCGAGAAAGTCAACGCAGCCGGTCTAGGGCGTTTCGGGTCCGGTTGGGCGTGGCTGGTCGTCGACAAGAACGGCAAGCTCGATATCGTCTCGACGCCCAACCAGGACACGCCGCTCGAACAGGGCGTACAGCGGGTGGTGCTCGGCGTCGATGTCTGGGAGCACGCCTATTATCTCAAATATCAGAACAAGCGCGCCGATTATCTGGCGGCGTGGTGGAATACGGTCAATTGGGACAAGGCGGCGGCGAATTTCGCCAAGGCGCCGGTGTGACCGTTTAGTGGGTCATCGTGGCTGCAGACGGCTTTTCCTCGAAAGGATTGCCGTTCAAGAGAACCATCGTAGCACCGCCGCGCAGCTGAGCGCCGTCACGCCGAGAACCGCAAGGCCTGCCCAGAGCTTAAGACCAGGCGCCTCGCAAAATGACCTGCAAGAAGCGCGATCGCCAGCGCCGCGCACCCAATTTTCACATAGAGCGCGGCCCGCGCGAGATGATGTATCTCCGGCAGCTCGCCTTCCATGAAGTAGCTCACGGTGCCAAAGCCGATGCCACTCGCAGCTTGCAAAAGCCTGGCAAGCAAGGTGAGCCAAGCCATCTTCCGGAGAACTGGCGCCGCCGGTTTGAACCACAAAGCGGCGATCGGCAGCCCGGTTACCGCCGCCGCACCAAAATTATGGACGAGCTGAACGCCGCCATAGAGAACATTTTCCAGTTCCATGCGCGGCTACAGCACCGTCACATTGATGCAGGCTTGCGCACCAATTGGCGTATGGTTCTTGTTGACCGGGTTGACACAGACTTTCCGGTTCCCTTCTCTCAGGGGCCCGAGCTTGAAACTGCCCTTGAGCTTATGGGCCATAGCGGCTTCGTCGCCATCGACGAAGAGATGCACATGATCCGCCTTCGCCGAGGGTTTCCACTTCATAATCGAGCTTGTAGGTGTGTTTTGCCTCGAGTTTCGCGCCGTCGGCAGGCGAGAGGATTTAGGGCACTTGTCGCCGAGCCAAATCAGCTCGGAAATCGCCTTTTCTGAAAGCGCCTGGCCCTATTGACAAATAAAACCCACGAACGTGACAAAGCACTCCAGAGCGATTCGTTTCGTTGATTCCGAAAGTCTGCACCAGAGCCCATCGATGAATCTCCGATGGTGGGAATCACCGAGCAACGCCACCCGGATCACGGTACTATCGGCGGATCATGCGGCGACCGCAATTATTGGATGTCCGCATATGGGGAATTTTGGCTTATTCGTAACTCTTATGGAGAGAAACATGCGTTTAAGATCGAAATTCGGATTTGCCGCAGGCGCAGTTCTCGCGACGACCTTTGGCTTTGCTTGCCTAGCAAAGGCGGCACCCTTGGGGGGCTTCACGGTAGCGGTCCCGGCCGTGCAGATGACGGGGGAGACTTCGGCTTCCGGAGCCCCGCCGGAAAAAGCCTATTACCATCGCCGTTATTACCATCGCCACTATCATTGCCGTCACTATTACGTAGGATTTGGTTGCCAAGGGTAGACATGCACGGCCTTGCCCGCAGCAATGCGTGGCAGCGGTTCTCCTGCGGGACGCCTGGGAAAGAGAACCGCCGCTCGCGCGCCAGGCCTGGCTCGGCCCTCTGCTGGGCCCGGCAACGCTGCGGGCGCGGCAAAAAACGTGGGAGCATCCGGTGTGTGTGAATTCAGCGCTGAGTTGCGTCCGCCGCCAACAACCGGTCACCGGACCGGGCGGTGGGGCTCGCCGCCTTCCTATAGGCGATCGCGGCGGGGGGGCCGTGGCCGGAATGAAGGAGCACGACCGCCGGGCCTGGGGGCTCTTGTGAGCCTCCTTTTTATTAGTGCGAGCAGCCAGGGCGTTGCTGCCTTGGGACAATATTTGCCACCTCGCCGGGGGTTCGAGCTACATTGCAAGACCCACTACGGAGACCGCTCTTTTTTGTTACTGGCGAGAAGCTGCATTAAATCGGGCGCGAAAAGCCGCCCGCGTCGGCGTTAGGCCACTACACCAAAAAGCTGCGGTGTGGCAGGCAGTGCCTTGAGGCCAGCAACTCTTCCCAATGTTGAACAGCCAATCATCTGTTTCTAAACTTAATCGAGTCTGCCGGCCAGGATGTATTGACGCAGACAGCCGCCGGCCTCACAGCCCCAATGATAGGCGCTCTGAGCGTGACCATCCTCGGCTTTTCCGGCCGCCATGGCCCGGACGAAATGCTCCTCATATTGCATCTGGACAAGCGGGGTCATTGTTGCAGAGGGCCGCACGGACCGATTGTCCGAGATCCCAGACTGGTGTTGCTGCACTGGTGTTGCTGCCTTTGAGGCCCGCCTCGCTGGGCTTCGCCAGCTTCACTTCGGTCCCATCACGGCGTTTTTGATGAGTCCGACAATTACGGTGACGATCGCGCCCGTGACTCCGCCGCCCGCTGCTTGGCCGAGAGCGGCGGCAATATCGAAGCCACCGGCGCTTACAGTTGCCGTTGCGCCGGTCAATACCGGGATCAAGGCCTGCAGAAGATGGCCGCCAATTCCGCCGCCAAGAGCGCCAGTGATCGAATTGCCGATTGGCCCGAGGTTTATGTTCTTGACTAGGCCGCCGGCCGCGTTGCCTCCGAGCGCGCCAGCGACAGCCTGGACGATTAGACTTGTGATTATTGACATTTCAGCCTTTCCTCAAGGTCAGGTCCGGATCCATTCGGGGTCGTTTTTCGCACGGGACTCAAATGCCCCCCGCCTGCTAACCTCGGATTCGTTGGCAAGTTCGGTTCGTTCAAGTTGGAATACGCAATCTTTGGCCCGGATAAATGTGATCCGGATCCTTCAAGAGCGGTTTGTTGGCTTCGAAGATTTCCTGGTATTTGCCGCCCTTGCCGTGTCCGTATTGTGTTTCCGCGATCTTCCAAAGCGTGTCGCCCGCCTGCACGACGTAGAATTTCGATTCCGCTGCAGCCTTTGCCGCGACGATGTTGTTTTCGACCTGCGCCACTCCCTTGGTGTTTCCAACCGCGAGAACGATTTTTTCGGCTTCGGCCGTCGTTGGAGCCGCTCCGCTGAGCGTCACCTTGCCGCCGTCAACTTTGACATCGACCTTGGACGCGTCGAGACCGTGCTTGGCGATCTCTTTCTTCAGTTCTTCGGCGGGTGCGGCCGTAGTGTCGGTGGCGCCTGCCGGGGCGGGCGCGGCTTTGCTCTTGCCAGTCAAAAAGTCCAATAGACCCATTTTACTCTCCTGATAATGTGTGCCTGAGACGCGGAGGCAGATTAACCTCGCGCGTCTCGGTTTGCCGATACACTTAGCTTTTACGAGACACCGTGTCGAGGAATGGGCGTTGTTAAAAACCGCCGAGAGTGGTTACCCTAACCTCGATATGGACGTCAGATAAGAGCTTTGGCGCGATCTCTATAAATCCCCTTGTCCCGACGTCACTTTTGAGAATGCCCGTGGGCAGTCGTGGTATGTTTGTGGGCGAGTTCGCTATGTTCGAGCGCCGCAGTAACGTGTTTCTTCGCCTCTTCGTGCTGCCCAACATTGTGATGATGAGCCGCCTGATGGTGATGATGCGCGGCGGCGTGGTGGTGTGCGGCTGCCTGATGATGATGCTCACTGGCCGGATGCTTCGGAGCCTTTGCCATTTACGAGAATCCTTCCTGAGAATGAACACTTTCTCCCGCGCTGGTGAGAGGCTGCACCCGCCGGGAGATCTTACGAACGGAAGCTGGGAGTAAGGCCAACATCGTCCGCGGCGTCAGGTGCAGCCTCTCAATTACTAAAACGCATCAGGCCGGAGAAACCCGCCAAGTTATCGATCCGGCATTAGGGCGCGCCGCGTGTGAAAGGGCATTGTCACGGCTTGCGGTTGAGCTAGCGGTCCGATAGCCAAGGGGATGACAAAAATCAGCAGCTACAACGGATACTGGTTCCCTCCCGAAATCATCCCGCAGGCGATCTGGCGATGTTCGGTTTACCCGGAGTTTTCGCGACGCCGAAGATTTATTGGCGGAACGCGGAATCACGGGCTCCTACGAGACCGTCCGGCGCTAACTGAGCCAATTTGGACCCAAGATCGCGGCGCACCTGCGCAAAGGCCGACCCAAGCCCCATGCGATTTGGCATTTCGACGAAGTCTATCGGGGAATCGATGGCCGCATGGTCATCTGTGGCGCGCCGTCGACGCTGGGGGCGGGGTCCGTGGTTCCTCGACGTGCTGGTCCAGAGCAGGAGGAACAAGCGGACGGCGCTGAAACTCATGCGCAAGCTGCTGAAGAAATACGGCTTTGTTCCAGACAACCTCGTCACGGATGAACTGAGGTCTTATGCTGCCGCAGCCCATGATCTTGGAATCGCAGAACGCCCTGAGCGCGGTCGATGGCGCAACAATCGAGCGGAGAATTCGCGTCAGCCTACCCGACGACGAGAACGCAAGATGCAAGGGTTCAAGAGCGTGGGATCCGCGCAAAGATTTCTCTCAGTGCATGCAGCAGCCTATAATACTTTCAACGCCCAGCGTCTCACCTCAGCAAGTACACACCGAGCCTTCCGGGCCTCGGCGGTGCAGACATGGCACGAAGTTGTCGCCGCGGCGTGAGCCTGACGTGCAAGGAGATTTGTTTCGCGCTATATTTGGGAACGTGACAGAGCCGTTCCAACGCATGTTGGAACTGGGACGTCCTCTCTGCGTGCGCATCGCTTGATATTCGTCCGCTCGGGAGACAATTTGTGTCACCCAGCATCCGTGCAACGAAGCCCTGATGCGGCATAGAACGCCTTTGCCGTTTGGTATAGACACGGCCATCACGCCATCGAACCGGACGAAAGGGTATCCATTCATGAGGATATGCGTAATCGGCGCTGGCGCGATCGGCGGCCTCTTGGCCGCCAAACTTGCCCATGCGGGCGAGGATGTGAGCGTCATCGCGCGCGGCGCTCATCTGGCGGGCATTGTCGAGAACGGTCTTTCTCTGTTAGAAGAAGGCCAGGAGATCGTCGCGCGCGTCGCGGCGAGTGATCGTATCGCCGGCGGTCGAGTCGCCCGAGGGAACTTCCCCCTCGGGCTCTCACAGATCCGTACGTGAGACTCTCACCTCATACGGCTCTTCATGTCCCTTGCAAATTACCAAGTTTGCGTAGACCTTCAGTTCCTCCCATTACTGGTTGACCAAAGATCTATTTTGGACATGTCAGCCCCTTCGCTCCATTTCCATTACAGAAATTTCATCGCTACTGCGAGCTGATCCGCCCCTGTGCTCCGCTTTGGTACTCTCGCCTCGTGGGGTCACCACTTGGGCTTCTCCCTTATCATCAGAACGACAGGTTCTCATGTTCCGCGTTAAAGCCTGTATTGAGTTCATGCCCCCTCTATGCCGACTGCCGCTTTGCCTGTTATGCCAGTTCACATCAAAGCTTATCCCAAGCTAGGCCTAGAAGCTTGGTTTTGACAGTATCAATTCCTTTTCGACACCTCATCAGGGGTTCATTTGCATTCATCTCCTCAATACGCACCTGACAATTCTTGGACTGCCTTTTCCCTCATCGCTCACGACAAATGCTCTTAACAAATGCCGCATGGGGTGGTTTGATTCCAGCTTCTGGAAGCCGAAACCGAGAGACCTACTCTCATCTTTAACGCAGCATGAAAGGCTTTCGCCTTCCTTCATGACACACTAGGCCAGCAGGACTTGATCATCCTCGGCATGAAGGCACATCAAGTCGCCGCGGTAGTGCGGGACCTTACTGCGATCATGGGTCCGCAAACCGCAGTGCTCACTGCGCAAAATGGAATTCCCTGGTGGTATTTCTTCAAGCATGGAGGTCCCCATGAGGGCACCCGCTTGGAAAGTGTCGATCCAGGCGGGGTTATCGCGGATAATCTGCTGATCGACCGCGTGATCGCCAGCGTCGCTTATCCCGCGGCGGAGATTGTGCGCCCCGGCGTTATCCGTCACATCGAGGGCAACCGTTTCTCGCTCGCCGAGATCGACGGATCGAAAAGCGAAAGAATTCGTCGCGTCTCGGGAGCTTTCGGAAAGGCCGGATTCAAGGCGCCGGTCGTTAGCGAGGTGCGCGCCGAAATATGGACGAAACTCTGGGGCAATTCGAGCTTCAATCCGATCAGCGCGCTGACGCACGCGACATTGGAAGATATCTGCAAATTCGCACTGACGCGCACTCTCGCCGCGGATATGATGCGGGAGGCTCAGGCCGTCGGCGAGGCGCTTGACGTTCGTTTCCGCATCTCGCTGGAAAAGCGCATCGCCGGAGCGGAGGCCGTCGGCGCTCATAAGACGTCGATGCTACAGGACATCGAAACCGGGCGAGCGATCGAGGCGGATGCGCTCATTGGTTCGGTGAGCGAACTCGGCCGCATCGTCGGCGTCGCGACGCCGCATATAGACGCGATTTACGCCGTAGTGAAACTTCTCGGCGAAACGCTGATTCATGCGAAGGGTCGTCTCGTGGTGGCGCCGGCGTGACATACTTCGACGAAACGAATGCTTGTGGGAGAATTTCGAGATGACATCAACGCGTACTCTCGATTGGTTGTTGGCGTTAGGGCGCGACGACGCTGTCGCCATCACGGCCCATGACGCGACGCCTTTGACCTATTACGGCCTGAGGGCGCTCATCGCAGAGACGATCCCTTCGCTGAATCGATTTGGGATCGGCCGCAATGACCGCGTCGCCATCGTCCTACCGAACGGACCGGAAATGGCGACTGCATTCATCGCGATTGCCTCCGGCGCGACCTCTGCGCCGCTCAACCCCGCCTATCGGGCCGATGAATTCGAATTCTATATGAGCGATCTGGGTGCTAAGGCGCTCGTCGTCGAACAAGGAAGCACTTCGCCCGTGATCGGAGTGGCGAAAAAGCTCGGGATTGTCGTGTTGACGCTCACGCCTGATCCAAAAAGAGGCGCTGGCGCCTTCACTCTTTCCGGCGGAACGAAAGGCGCCGCTGCGGGGCCAAGTCCCGCCGAACCGGAAGACGTCGCGTTGATCCTGCATACGTCGGGAACGACGTCGCGACCGAAAATCGTGCCGCTCACGCAGAGCAATGTTGTCGTGTCTGCCGGCAATATCGCGAAAACTATAGAGCTCACCGAAGCAGATCGCGGCCTGAATATCCTGCCGTTGTTTCACATCCATGGGCTCATTGCCGGCCTTTTGGCGCCGCTCTCGCAAGGCGGCAGTGTTTTCTGCACGCCCGGATTCAACGCCCTGAAGTTCTTCGCCTGGATGGGGGACTCGAAACCGACCTGGTACACGGCGGTTCCAACGATGCATCAGGCAATCTTGACGCGAGCCGGGCACAATAAGGACGTCATCACGCGTCATCCGCTGCGGTTCATTCGCGCATCATCGTCTTCCCTGCCGCCACAAGTGATCGCCGAACTCGAGGCGACTTTCCATGCGCCCGCGATCGAGGCATACGGCATGACTGAAGCAGCGCATCAAATGGCGTCCAATCCTTTGCACGGCGTGAGGAAACCGGGTTCTGTCGGTCTCGCCGCGGGTCCTGAAGTGGCGATCATGGATGAGAATGGAAATTTATTGGGAGCTGGAGAGGTCGGCGAGATCGTTATTCGCGGCGACAATGTCACAGCGGGCTATGAGAATAACCCAAAGGCGAATGCCGAGGCTTTCGTCAACGGTTGGTTCCGCACTGGAGACCAGGGCGTCAAGGACGCCGACGAATACATCAGTCTTACCGGCCGTCTCAAGGAGATCATCAACCGCGGTGGAGAAAAAGTTTCGCCGCGCGAGGTGGATGAAGCCCTTATGGATCATCCGGCGGTCTTGCAGGTCGTGACATTCGCCATGCCACACGACAAGCTCGGCGAGGATGTCGCCGCGGCCATCGTCTTGCGAGAGGGAGCGACCGCAACCGAACAGGAACTTCGTTCGTTTTTGTGCGAGCGGCTGGCGGCGTTCAAAACGCCGCGAAAAATTATCTTCCTGACCGAGATTCCAAAAGGCGCGACTGGCAAGTTGCAACGTATCGGGTTAGCGCAGAAATTGGGACTCGGCTGATATGGCCTAACCGGCTTTCTTGGCATTGTCACGGCGGTTTAAGCTTGCCGTCCCTCTGGCGATTCGGTAGCCAAGCGGATGAAGAAAATCAGCTACAGCGGGCTCGTCGCTTGGGGGCAAAACGAAAGCGCCAGGAAGCCGGGGTGCTCCCAAGAGTCAACCGGCCAGGGGGCTTGGGCGATGCAGAAGTTTAAGCGCATCGCAGGTCATACGACGTGGACAGGACGCTTTCTTGAAAAGCTCTCCCAGGCATGATCGGCACGTTCGCTTGATGGGAACCGCCATTTGTGTTTGCTGTTTGGATATTGCGTAAACGGCTTACCGAGCTGCTTCCATCGCTGCGCTGCGCGTCATACGAACTACCGAATTCTGCTTCCCCACGAGGCATGAGAATGCAATAAGATGCGGCCATTGTTAAACCTAAGAGGTTGCAATGGCTCAATATAAACATCCTCAGTTCTTACAAAAGAACGAACACGCCGAATTTGATACCGACTATTCGCCAGGTTCTAGCGCGCCGAACGCGGGCATCTATAGATGCATGGGCTGTGGCCGCGAAATAGGAATTGCGCAAGGCCATATGTTACCGCCTCAGGGCCACCATACTCACACTAAAACGCAAGGACATGTCAGATGGCGCCTTCTCGTGTATGCTGTCCATCTGCCACAATAGGATCAGGATGCGAGAGGAGTATGTCGCGCAGGAGCCGCCCGCCGAATACGACGACATGAACAAGGTGGCCATTGACGGCACAAGGCATATCATGTTGCGGTCCCCGTTGTCGTCGTCACGAATGAATCCGATGTGCCGGAGCGTCGCAGGATCCCGCAATCCCCCGCTTGATCGCGTCGACGTGACACAGCGTCGACCTTGGCTGCCGGGACGCGCTTGACCAGATCTTATTTTCGTGAAGCGCTGTGGCTTCGGCTCCTGCCATCTGTTTGCGGAAACTGAGCGGTCGCAGGTCAGTCAGTCCACACTTCGTTGGCGTAGGCGAGACACTCGGGCTTGAGGCCGGTTTTGCCGACTGCTTGCCAGCCGTTCGGAAGGCATTGTCACATTGGCCAAGAATAGGCAATTTTCGAACGGATTTGGCTCGGCGCGAGTGTCCTAAGGCATTGAAATTTTGACATCCGCGTTTTGAATGCCCGGGCTATTGACAAGTAAAACGGATGAACGTGGCGAAGCCGTCGCGGACGATATCTATTGGTGCCATGCATGCTACAATAGCGGGCATCACCCGGGTATTACAACCATTAGTACTGCAACGAGAACTCTTACGATGATTAAGTGGCGCCTTCGAGGGTGCTGGGACGTTGGGTACCTGGGAGGTCAGCGATGGCCGGCGTAAGACTGCTGAAGGGATTTAAAATGACCCAAAATGAATTTGTTATCGAAGAGGCGGACGAAACGACAATTTTGGTTCGCCATTTGTCAGCGGGCGTACGATTTTTATTTGTGATGAAAGGCCGAAGGTTTGACTGCCTAGATGCCAATGAACCGAAGCCCTCCGACCTCAGTCTACGAAATCAAGCTCGCACATTTGCTCTGCATGAGGCCCGCACACAAGGCTGGATCGATTAATTCATCGCCGAAACAGTAAGGGTGGCTGCCACACGGGAGGGAATCCGAACATGAGCAAACTTAAGAACGCGCAAAGCTGTATTATTGACGCGCAGTACCTTGCCTATTTAATCGAAATCGCTGCCGACGGACTCGAGACTCCGGAAGTCGGGGCGATATCGGGAGCCGCCCGCATTGCCATAGAGAAGCTGACTGAGGCGATGAAATTGCTGGATCAAGCGGAAGCCGAAGCCCAGGCCGTCGACAGGCAAGCCGTCAGTATCGGCGGACTTGAGGCCATAGTGCTGGCTCGGTTTGGACAAGCCGTTGATTTCAATGTGACCAAGGCCGGGCGATTCCCAGCGGCTCAGTTTGAACGTGACACTTAGCTGGCACATGAGCGAGAGACAAGCGAATGTGATCCTGGCCTTCGTCTTCGGCGTCATCTTTGTGACGGCGCTGTTGATGTTTGTTCTCTTCGTTCCAAGTCCGGCACCCTCGCAATTTGAAGTCATCCGGATCGTTCTCGCCTTGGCCGCGAGCGGCGTCGCAGCGACGCTCCCGGGAATATTAAAGCTTCAACTGGGGGAGGGCACCAATCTGACGCTTCGCGCTGGCGGAGCGCTTGCCGTCTTCGTAATCGTGTATTTCTATTCTCCGGCACATTGGACCTCGAACATTATCCAGATCACCAAAGGACCAAACTCTGCGGCCATCGTGGGTAACCATAATTTCGTCGTTGGTCCGGGCTCTGCTGCGGACAAACCCCGATGGGAAATTTCTCCCCCAGCCGCTGAGACACGACAAACAACCATTGGCCCGGGCAGTCCCGCGATCGTCGGCGACCACAATAATAATAACGATATCGACGCGCGAGCGCTCAAGCGCCTCAATGATCAGCGTGACGAAAAGAACCTAGCGATAGCTCAAAAGATTGCAGAGGCTGACGAATGGGCTCGCAAATATCGCGAATTGGACCAACAGCTGACAGAGGCTCGATCCCAAGCGGTAGCCAAGGGAGATGAAGCGACTCTAATCAAGGCGGCTCAGGACCTGCTGCATAAAGGCAAGCTGGAAGAGGCGGGCAACATTTACGATCAACTGCTTGCTCGTGATGAGTCTAATGTCGATCGCGCGGCGCAAAATCATTTCGGACGCGCGCAGACGCTGCAATTTCGCCCGCTTGATGCTCTGCCTCACTACGCGATGGCCTATCAATATCGACCGGATCACGTCGAATATGCGCTTGGGTACGCCCGGATATTGGGACACCAGAAACAGTTTAGCAAAGCCGAGGCAGTTTTCGAGGGCCTTCTTCCTCAAATGCGCGATCTCGCCGCCCAGAACCCCGCCGCCTACCGACCCGGGCTCGCCACGACCCTCAGCAATCTGGCTAAGCTCTACCGCGAAACTCGCCAGCTGACCAAAGTTAAAGCAGTCGAGTATGAGATATCAAAGTTAGGTGAGTAGAAACGTCATCGCCAAAATGCTGATAGCTCGGGGTGCTTGGCCTCTTCGAGAGCCTGTCCGTGCTCCGGTGTCGCGCCTCCCGTCCGCGCCGCAAACAGGCCCGGTTTTACTCCGGTGTTGACAGCGCTGCCTTTGAGGCGGTTCAGCGCGCTAAAAGAAACGTCGGAATACGCAGAGCCTCCCCTACGTCGTCGAGAACGAGGTCATTAAGCGGCTTGAGCAGTTAGATGAGTCCGACTCTTATGGGGATGGCTTCAGGGACGGGTTGGAGGCGGCACGACCCCGCCAATGGCCAGAAGCCGGCGGGGTGGAGGAGGAGCGCGCGCCAGCGCCTCTGCGTGCGATACCAAGCAATGCTGTTCGAGGCTGCGCCTTCCAACCAGCGATCGCTTCGGGCGTGAACCATATTGTCAGGCTCCCACGATTACGCAGGGATGCATCCTATGCGCGCCAGTTCGTGACCCGATGACGCTGGCGGGGAATGTGGCGTCTGCCTTTCGAATGAAGCTCACATGGGGATTTCCGAGTCAACGGGTGAAAATCAGTAGCGCATCAGTAAAACTCCAATGGCTGTTTCGGTATCCAAGGTCTGAGCCCTTTTACGTAACCTGGTCGTTACCGCACCAGATCAAACTCACATTCGGCCGCCGTTCGCGACGGCTGCACCAAGATCCCGCTTGCGGCGGATGGGGCTCAGGAGAACGAGACCATTCTTGAAAGCGGGTTTTTAAGCCATGCTTCATTGCGGTTCGTCCACCCGGATCCGCCAGAACTGATCAGGTCCTGGAAGATTCGAAAATTTGGTCAACGACTATCGTCAAGCGG
>Ga0074045_10003681_pt1 | contig 13771 bp, 11 predicted proteins | sample BogForMeECP23OM2_FD_94442 | JGI IMG/M metagenome (GOLD analysis project Ga0074045, IMG submission 94442) | Bog forest soil microbial communities from Calvert Island, British Columbia, Canada - Bog Forest MetaG ECP23OM2 | ecosystem: Environmental > Terrestrial > Soil > Wetlands ... | reverse complement strand
TGTGTCTGGAGTGCGCTGTGGTGCGCTGGAATCCCTCGAAGGGTATATAGTGTGGGAGCTGTTCGGAATTAAAACGAAAATTCCGGCTAACATCACTTCTCATGCCCACTGACGCCGCCACTTCCGGTAGCGATGCATCGCGCCCCGACGTCATCGTGGACTTCTGCCGCGAACATGGCATGTTGTTTGTTTTGCTGAAGAGGCCATCTCCCTATTTGTGTTCCCGTTCCTGTTCTCGGCGGGGGTGATGGCAAGTCGTGTAATGCACCCTGGGCGGCTCCCTTCCTTACATTGAGGGCTGCACCTTGGAGTTTCGGGCCAAGCACGGGTGTATATTCAATTGACACTCTCTGGCAATAGCCGAGGACATAGCGCACATGACTACAATACAGATTACGGACGATGCGCAGAGTCCTGTCACGGTGCCCGTCAAATGGACATCGGTCTCCGCTTTGTTCAAGTACTTAAAATCCGAATTGCTGCATTTAATTGTGCTCCAGGACTTTATCCGGCTTAAAGATCAAACTCTTACCGAAGCTGCACCGAAGCCTCTGCACTTTCGCCTCAATTTGGGAAACAAATTTCAGCTGGGGAACACGAAGCCCGAGATCGACCTCACACCCGAGGCGCAGGTGAGCCTTGAGGTCAACGCTTCTCCGGGTGCCAATATATTCGAGGGCGACCCATTCGCGGTTCCGGCCACTGTGCCACTCAATATCGCCTATCTAGGATTCAGTCTGGAAGGATCTCTTGATCTCGGCGTATCTGGATCCGCCGGCGACCTCACTTTTGGAATGGATCGCAATACCGAAATCACGTTGGGCTATTGGCGGACATTCCCGACCGGTGCGAATGAACCGACCCTGGGAGCCGCTTTCGGGGACACCCTTTCCAACTATGTGATTGCGGGCGATCTGGCGGATGTGAGCAGGTTGCAGCAGTATGACATCTGCGCTATATCAGGCAAAGGCACTCTGAAAGTGTCCGGGGGAATCAAGGTCAAAGCGAGTCCGAATCCTCTCGCTTCAGCGGAGCTGCCCTTTAGCGTCGGCAAGATTACCGTGCAGGAGGGTGTGATCGCCGGTTTGACAACTTCCCTCGCGATCACCGGCTCCTATGAGGTGCGGGTCCGCCGGTTGGACACCGAAATTGTCGAGCTCAGTTACTTCAGACAGAAGGGCAGCACACTGAAAACTGATCTCTCGGTCTCCGCTGGAGTCGCCGTCGATTTCGGGAGCACGGATATCCTTGCCAAACTGTTGGGTGCAATCGATCCGAGCACGGACAATGCGGCACTCTTAAACGGCGGTTTGACAGCGGGCGAAGTTAAGACGCTTACAAGCGGCATCAAGAGCGGGATTGACCATAGCGTGCAGGCTTCCTTCGACGACGCACTAGCGCTCCTAACAGAGGACGAGGCAGCATTTCAATATCAAATCGAGGTACACACTGTTCAAAGTGACCCTATCGCAAATAACGCAGTGCATCGCGCTTTAGAGGGTGACCTATCCCTTCTTACCGCACTGGAGGACGGAATCCAGCCTGACGGCACAATTGCGCCAGGCGTCAAAATGCTCAAAAGCGTTTTCAATACGTCGCGAAAGAAAGAGACGACTTTCAAGCTCAATCTGTTTGGCCTAGTTAATTCTATTTCCATATCGGATCTGATCCGCAACAGCAAGGTTGTTCAGGATCCGGTTACCGGCGACGTAACGATCACCGATTCCACAACTGGCACTGCCATCAATGCGATCCTCGATCCGTTAAAGAAGCAGGAAGCACTTCGCAAGCTGATGTTCGATTCCGTTATGGTGACTGCTGCTTACAGGGCTAGTGGCGCGACCGGGTCTTTGGGCTTGAGTCTTCATAACGTTCATTCCACTTTGAACCACAACACGAGCATCGAGACGATGAAGGACTACTTACGCTGGTTTGGCGCGCTGAATCTGCTAAGCGCGGCCGACCAGCAAACGATTCTCAGCAAATTCATCAAGGGTGGACTTTCAACATGCGTATTGCGGACCGCGTTCGCCGATCCAGAGTGCCGTTCGCTGTTTCTAGACGCGCAGGGGCATGTAAGGCAGCAGGACTATTTTCTGGACTTCGGTCGCCGTGCCATGCTCACTTTGCTTGACACAAGTGACCGAGTGAATAAAATGCGCTACGACCTCCTCAATAACCACTGGAACAGGGCGCTCGAGATTGGCCCGAACCCGGCGTTAGGTCCACTTGTGGGGCTGACGACAACCGACCCGCAGTATGTGCCGATACTGAGCCTGTTGATCGGCGATGTCTATGACATCAGGTGGTGGGCGTCGGGCATGGCCGATGCTGGCCAAGAAGTTCAGGCGATGATCATATTCTTGAGCGGGCGTGATCCAGTCCGGCTTGCAAATGATCATCAGTTTCAACAGTTGCGGGACCGTCTCCAAAGGAAGATGGCGACGGTGGTCGGACGCAGTAAAGCTAGATTCCAAGAGCCTTGGGGCATGATTTCCCTTTTCTGGTCAGCTGGATCACCCAAAGGGTCATCGGCGAAGGTTGTCACCACACACTTAGCTCTAGCTCTAGCTAAACCCTGAGCCCGCGAACCGCTTGCTTGTAAAGTCTCTCCTATTCAATACTTTCAACAACTTAGAAGGCTAGGGGGGACTGCCAACTACCTGAAAATACGTGGTAAATTTGAGCCGGTGCGAGTGCGGGTGCTTCCAAAAAGTGCAAAGTCGCACTCTGGAACGATTCAAGACCCGTCTGAATCGCGCACCAAGAGTGCGTCAAAGCGTGACGCTTGAAAGTCGCGGTCTCGTCTCAGGGTACCCGCCAGCAAGCTGGTTCGCACTCTAAGAAGCCGTCGCCATTTGCACCGAAATCGTGCGCTTTCAGTCCGTGACAGGTTTTTGCGGAGCACGGCGACGGAAAGCACTGGATATGACATACACGGCGGGGATGGACCCAGAGCTATGGGCTGCGTACTCGCGCATTTCGCCCACAGGGAGTAAAAAAAGAGAATCGAAAGAAATGCCGAAAAGGCTTTGTGTTCACTTCGACAAGCCGGTGAGTTGGATGACGATGCTGATCTACATGACTCGGAAGCGCCTTTTGAGACCGGCATCTTTTGCCAGATGAACCCAAGTTGAACCCATTGATTCTTCTCGGGTATGGCATTTTGATGCCTACCCCCGTCATTCTCCAGAACCTTGATAAGGTCGTGACAATCGCTTCGCCGGACGTCACGTCCACAACAGATGCTTGTGTGACCCGCCTCACTGCAACGCGGTACTCGCCCGGGCGAGAATCGCTCATGCTCTTCAGTACTACAGCACGCACTCCACAGGAAATAACGACCTTCGCCGAACTCCGCCATCGTGCTCAGCCGCTGGGTCCCAAGCGCGTTGCGGTAGTTGCGGCTGACGACGAAGTTGCGCTGACGGCAGCCGATGGCGCGGTGCATCTCGGGATTGCCCTTCCGGTGCTGATTGGCGACGAGCGGAAAATCCGCACCAAGGCGCAGGCGCTTGGGCTCTTTGGCTTGATCGCAGGGGCAGAGTTCGTCAGCGCGGATGACACCGCAGCTGTTGCAACACACATGGCGCGCGATGGCTACGTGGACCTTTTGCTGAAAGGTCACCTCCGCACAGATGAACTCTTGCGAGCCGCGCTGGACAAACAGGCTGGGCTGCGGACAGGACGTCTGTTGAGCGACGTGCTCCTCTATGAGGACACGCTCACCGGTGAGCTCAGGCTGGTTGGTATCACCGATGGCGGGCTGAATGTTGCACCGAACCTAGAACAGAAGAAGCAAATCCTGCAAAACGCAATCGAGGTCATGCGTTCCCTGGGGCTGGCACGTCCGAAGATCGCGCTCATGAGCGCCACGGAGGTGGTCAGCCCGTCGGTGCCTTCGAGTGTTGATGCCAGGGAGCTCACCGAGATGGGCGAAGCCGGTCAGTTCGGTGACGTAGAGGTCTTCGGCCCGCTCGCCCTCGATTGCGCACTTCTGGAGTCTGCGGCGCAGGCGAAGGGCATCGAGCATCCGGTGGCAGGTCACGCCGACTGCATGGTGGTTCCGAACATCGAGGCGGGCAACCTTCTCGGGAAATCCGTAAAGTATCTGGGCGGTTCGCAGTGCGCGCACGTGGTTGCCGGCGCGAAGGTCCCAATCTTGATTCCATCCCGAGTGGAGAGCGTGGATGACAAGGTGAACTCCATTGCCCTGGGGGTGGTCTTTGCAGAACGGTGAATTCAGGGTTCTCGCGATTAACCCCGGCTCCACGTCCACAAAGATTGCTCTGTACGTGAACAAGGACCCGGAGTTCATCGAGAATATCCGGCATTCCGATGCCGAGATGGCACAGTTCCATGGACGTGCGGTTCTTGATCAGCAGCAATTTCGCTCCGAGCAGATTGAAGCTGCACTCAGTCAGGCGGGGCACAACATCCGCCAGCTTCATGCGGTGGTAGGACGTGGAGGCCTTCTGCCCGCTTTAGCCAGTGGCACTTACATTGTGAATGAGGAAATGCTGGGGGAACTGCGACTGGCCAGGCGCGGTGAACATGCTGCGAACCTGGGCGCTTTTCTTGCGCATGAAATCGCCCAAAAAGCCGGCATCGAAGCCTACATCGTTGATCCTGTCAGCGTGGATGAGTGGCCGGAGTTGGCCCGCCCATCGGGATCGGTGCTGCTGGAGCGGCAATGTTTGTCGCACGCTTTGAATTCGAAGGCGGTAGCCAAGCGTTATGCCCGCGAGTGCGACGAACGATACGAGTCACTACGGCTGATTGTGGCGCACCTGGGCAGCGGGATTTCGGTCTCCGCGCACGAAAACGGCCTCATGGTGGACGTGACCAATTCGCGGGAGGAGGGGGCATTTTCCACGGAGCGTGCCGGCGGGGTACCGGTGATGCAGTTGGTCAATCTCTGTTTCAGCGGCAAGTACACACAGAAGCAGGTGGAAGGGCTACTCTTCCGCGATGGCGGACTCTACTCCTATCTTGGCACGAAAGACCTGGTGGAAGTGGAGCGCCGCATTACGTGTGGTGAAGCAAAGGCCAAAACCGTATTCGATGCGATGGCATACCAAATCGCAAAAGAGATAGGAGCGATGGCCGCTGTTCTGCACGGACGCGTGAACGCTGTACTCTTCACCGGCGGCATGGCGCATTCTCAGCGGCTGGTCTCGGTGCTAACTGAATACCTAAGTTGGATCGCTCCAATCACCGTTTACCCCGGCGAGGACGAACTGCAGGCACTTATGGAAGGTGTATTGCGAGTGCTGCGCCACGAAGAGCGATCAAAAACTCTGGCGCTAGGCTGCGATGCAGTGATCAAGATTTAAGGCGACGGCCTCAAACGTCCGAATCTTGGACTTCCCATCAATCACCTTTGAAAGGATCTTCAGCACTTGTGGGTGGGCATTCGCATTGTAAGCTTCTGCGTTACTATTATTCTCCTGCAGGCTGATTGAAATCCGTTCACAACTCTCCTGCATTCCAAATAACGCACATGATCTCGATGTCAACGATGGACAATGAATCGGAATTCTTCTTGTCATGCTGGAACGCCCGCAGCTGGTCGAGGCCGGAGAAGGACAGGTAAGAACAAGAAGAAGGGCGGAACCGAGCTTTGGACCTCAAACATCATCGGAAGGCGGTACAAATTTGTGAAAAGGGTGCGGATCCGGCTCGGGAGTCTCGCCCCCGTATGCACTCGCGCCGCGGACATTGGTCGCGCGCAGGCATAAGGGCCCGGTAGTGCTCTTCGACATGATCTGGGGAGTGAACCAACGCTGGTTGCTGCGGACGAGAACGAACGCACCAAGAAGGTAGCCAGCGTTCGACAGCCGCAGGTCTGTAGTGAGCAACCGGTCGAGCGACAACCATAATAAAGAGCCTGTTCTTGGGGGATAGCGCCATGCTAGCTAAAGGCAAAGACGATCGGCGCAACAAGTAACAGTCGCATGCCATGGAACCCCCCGTTTAGACCGGCCAGAAAACGAGTGAACGACCTGCTGTATTGCAATGATCGACTTCGAGTATCAGCGGGCAGCTTCCCTTAGAACGAGATCTCAACCCGCTAAGTGTTCTACCTTAAATCTATGACGTCAACGATAAACACATACAGTAAGGAGAGGTTTGGCCAATGCCGCGTAATCGCGTTCCCGCTTCAGTTTCCGCGCGCACATTTCCGGATGTGCGCAAGAGGTATCCAAGCCACTGCGCGCCGGTCGTTGCTACGTTGGGCGGGGTCGTTTCGCTGCTCGGAGACCAGGCGACGAAGACCCTAAATCGGCGGATCTTCAAAGGGCACCCCGCAAAGTATATCTGCACCCTGCCCGACGATACGCTCTATTTCTGGAGCAAGGACTTGGATGTTGACGACGACGGCTATAACTCGAAGGAGGGGTTGATCCTAATCAACAAGCCACCAGATTGGCAGCCGGATGAGTTCTACCAGAATCAGACCTCGCTTCCTGGTCTCTCCGCTTTCGTGGATCCTTATATTGTGTTGCCCTTTAGTGGAAACGATTGGTACCAGAAAAAAACTCGTTGCAGAGTTGGTGACGGTGCGATCGTTATCGCCGGAAGCGGCGAGTGGACGCTCGCGGTGTTTGGCGATGAGGGACCGGGAAACAAGATCGGGGAAATATCTCTGGCGGCCCATGCTAAGTTTGTCGGATGGGGGGCTCTATTTACCCAAGGACCATGCCACCCCGTGCCTTGCTCCGTTACGTTTGAAAGACGTCCGAAATCCGGGCCGTTCGTCACCATGGTGTTCCCGGACACCAGGGGAACTGGAATGTACGATCTCTCTGAAACACTGGAGAACACGAAGCGTCTTTTTTGGAAGTTGGCTGGTCACAAGAAACGACCTGTTTAATCTCGACATTCTCTCGGTATAAGACGCTCGTCAATGAGCTTCTTGACAGGGGACTGGAGCTTCTCTTCAGACTCGAAGCGTTCAATTCCGAAAAGGATAGAAAGATGAACCGAAAACAAACTGCAAAACAGACTGGAGCCAGAGTGACGCCCCGCACAATTGCAATCGCCTACTTTGCCGCGCTTCTCGTCTTCGCTGGCATCTACTACTGGATGGCCGATCCTGACTTCTACCACCAGTCGATCAAATATGAGCCGGCCAGCGTGCCCTCCGGCAACATTTTGTGGCTCGGTGGTTGACATCGCCAGGGTGGCCATTCACAATTCCGCAACGGTCGATGCTGACCTCAAGTTCTTGCACGGCGAAAGCTGCCGATGCCTACTGCGGTTGACGGACCACGAAAAATTGAAACCGGGCGGTCTCGCATGGGGCGCTGGAAGAAGATTGGCCTCGTCTTCTTGCTTCTGGTCATCGTGTTTGTCGTGTACGCCACGCTGATGCCTCTAACGGTTCTGCGGTCTGCCGAACATCTTGCCCTGTGGTGCGCTGGCATTCACAGCCAGTACGCGCAGGTCGGCCCCTATCGAGTGCATTACTTCGAAGGAGGCAAAGGGCCGCCGTTGATCTTCGTACACGGCTTGGAAGGGGAATCACTGAACTGGGTCGAGCCAATGCTTGACCTGCGCGGTCATTTCCACGTCTATGCCATCGATCTGCTGGGACACGGGCAGACCCAGCAGCCCGACATCGCCTATTCCATCCAACAGCAGTCGGAGATGCTGCGACAGTTTCTCGCCGCCCAGAATATCAAGTCTGCGGACCTGGTCGGAGTCTCAATGGGCGGCTGGGTTGTGTTGAAACTTGCCGTCGACCATCCAGAAGTCGTCAACCGGCTCGTGGTCGCCGACGCTGCTGGGCTGAAGTTTCAAAGAAACTTCACGGTCGAGACATTTCTGCCCCGCACGCCGGAAGAACTGACTGCCTTCATGGCCGTGCTCACCCCTCGGCAATATCATCCGCCGTACCCACTCACCCGCGACCTCCTGCAACAATTTGCGCAGCATGCCTGGATCACCCGGCGCATCTTCGACTCGATGCTCACGTATCAGGACGTGCTCGACGGTAAGCTTGAAGGGGTCAACATTCCCGTGCTGATTATTTGGGGGAAAGAGGAAAAGCTGATTCCGATGTCGGTTGGCGAGCAGATGAAGCAGCAACTGCCGCAGTCTTCCCTGCTAATCTGCACGGACTCAGGACATCTGGCCGTTTATGAATGCTGGAAGAAGATAAAGCCCGAGGTGGCGGCGTTTCTATCTTCGCCCGAGCCACCCGCTCCCTACGTGCGCGAATTCGCGATGGGGGATGGCGCAGCAGCTCAGTGAGGGAACCAGCCTGTCCCGACGTCGAATGGTTGTTGTTGGGTATCCCAATTCCTTAAGTAACGAGGATCAGGGGCTCAGACTTGACTTTTGGCGATAAGCTGTCACTGCAGGCCACGAGCAAACCCATCATCGCCGCCATAGCGACCAGTGAGTGCCTTGACACTATTTTCAACAACTTAACTAGGTTACTGGGGACTACCAAGCACCTGAAACACGTGGTAGCCGGGTGTCTGAGCGGGTGCGAATGCGGGTGCGATTTCGTTGACGGCTTGCGCCAATTGTCGCTATCATAAGCGACAGAATGGTAAACGAACTCAGAGCCGTAGTGGATGAGCTGGGTGGAGAGCGGGTCTTGGGACGTGCCTTGTCCAGCGATCGCGACCTTCGCGAGGCGATCCGAGAAGGCTTTCGTCCGGCAGTAGTCGAGGAGTTGATGCGGGCTGCCGGCTTGACGCTCAAAGAGCTTGCCGCTGCACTTGATCTCTCGCCTCGAAGCTTGCAGCGTCGGCGCAGCAGCGGGCGGCTGGCCCGTTACGAATCCGACCGTCTCTATCGTCTCGCCCGTATTGTGGCTATCGCCAACGAATACCTCGGTGATCGCGAGCGTGCTCTTCGTTGGCTCAAGCATCCCAATCGTGCACTTGGCGGTATCGCCCCCGTGTCGGCAATCGACACAGAGTTGGGCGCTCGCCAGGTGGAGAACATTTTGGGGCGAATCGCATATGGCGGAATTAGTTGAGCCGTATTTATCGGGTGCTGCGCAAACCGTATGCCCGCACTCCGTTCGATGGTGAGGGAGCGTACCGCTACGGCGGGCGCTGGTCGAGTCCGGGAATCCGGCTCAGCTACACTGCGGAACATCAATCGCTAGCAATGTTGGAGTATTTCGTCCATCTCGACAAGGACGATCTTCCGACTGATCTGGTGTTGGTGGTTGCGGAGATCCCTGACGATTTGGACGGAGAGCAACTTAGAATCAGCGATCTGCCTCGAAATTGGCGCGATCCGGCCGCGCCAGTTGAGCTTGCCCGATTCGGTGATGAATTCGCGCAACGAGGCGAGCACTGTCTGTTGCTTGTGCCTTCCGTTCTCGCCCCGAACGAGAACAATTGCCTGATGAATCCCGCGCATCCGGATTACAAGCGAATCGTAATGCACGAGCCGGAACCGCTCAGCTATGACTCGCGCATGTTTCGAAAGCAGGACAGGCACCGCAGCGGCACAACTTGAGAGGTTGCCGTTTTGCTCATTCTGTTATGCGCCAGCGCCAGTTATGCGCCAGGAATAAGGCCTCACCGCAATGTGATTGGACAGCAGCAACCCCGCCGACTAGTGTGAGCCCGGTTAGCTGGACTGACTCCCCGCGGCGCCGTTCGAGCTAGTAGCGAACAAAAAACGAATACAGGCTGTATAATCCTCCCCATCCAGTGGCGCAAAACAACGATGGACGCAAACCAGCGCGCTCGGCTCCGGTTGAGCGGGCTGGCAAGCCCATTCTGACGAAACCGCCGCGGTGCGAAACGCTACAGGGTACAATGCACGAAAAATACGCAGGCGATTCAGGAGTGTGCCATGGATCTCGACTTCGATATGGACATGAATGAGGACCTCCAACGGCGGCTGCATGCCAACAAGGACGATGTCCTCGAGAAGGTACGACAGGCCTTGAGCGAAGCCGGGCTGAACGAGTATGAAGTGCAGTCGATTGGCCTTTTCCTCAAGCGTTTGCCCAGGCGATGCCCGAAGGACCAAGTACCTGTCTGGGAGCCTGTGCGCAAACCCGACGGAACCGTGGTCTACGAGTGGGTATGCAAGAAGTCCGGCTAACGCAGTTGGGACATTTCGCCGCGGCAAACTGGCGGGACCTAGTGATCGGAGCCTTGATCGCGCTGGTGTGCGTCGTTCTCTACCGCCTCTGGTTGCAAGGCCGCATTCCGCAAGATACCACAGGCAACGGCATCGTTATTGGGCAGGCAAAGGCCTTCGATAATCGCTCGCTGGCGCTGCGGGTGGAGCGGCTGAACGCCGGCCTGGAGACGCTCAAGGTCGTCAACCAGAACGTCACCGAGAACCTGGCAAACGTTCAGGCACAAACTTCTAGAGATAGCAGTCTGGCGTTAAGAGTTGCGACCAAGGGCGCCCCGGCCGGCAGCGGCGCCGACGATAAAGAGAAGAAAGAAAGCGGCGACGGGAACACGAGAACGTCCGATGCGGGACGGTCCGATTACAAGCCGATCATTGGGTTGGCGGCAAGTGATGTTTTGAATAACCAGCTGAATCTGGCGTCGCAGATCGTTAACCTGCAAACGTTGTATGAGCGGTCGCTATCGGATCGCATGATCGATAACCAATCTAGGCTGCAGACGGTGCTGGGCTTCCAGGTGTCGATCACGCCGCCCGCAGGATACGAGGACTGTGTTGCTGTTTCGGAAGTGGCGGTTCGCATGAAGCCGGAGAGGGAAGCCAAAGGCCCAGTGCAGCCGGTTTCGCTGGTTGCGCTCATGCCACAGGAGAAGACGTACAACGCCGAGTCGGTCAGCAGCAGCGAGCGTTCGATTGAAGGATCGGCCGTAGCCCGTGTGCTGACGTTGGGAATCAGCCGTAAGGGAAACGCGCGGCAGCTCTTCGTGCATCGCGATTCCGATACGGTGGCATTTGAGCGCAGCCCCAAGGCTGCGCCTGCTCTGTTCGAAAAGGGCCCGACGGACATTGTGTTCGGCTGGGAGTTCCGTCCGGTGCTCGGACGGCGTACAGTTTCGCCCGGAACACGGCAACTGCTGGCTGTTATCTCCCTACCCAAGGCTGACCAGGAGTCGGTCGACGAAAAGCCGGCCGACGGAAAGCTGGCCGAGGACAAGGCGGTCGACGAAAAGCCGGCTGATAAATCGGTGCTGGAGGTCAGGACGCGGTCGTATTGGCGCCACTACGATCGTAAGCGCCAGACTACCGGTCCCAACTGGAGCTGGCTGCCGTGGAAGGTCGATAGCTCCGGAACCGTGAATTCAGAAACTCAAGAGCTGCCGGTGCCCAACACCGCGCAGATCCAGTTAGCTCTGGCGCCCCAGGTAACTAGCATCAAATGGGTGAATTCAGGCGGCGATCACGCCACCGTGATCGTAAAGGGGTGCAACTTCTTTTCGGGCACCAAGGTCGTGATCGGGGGGGTGGTTCACCGGGAAGAGGACCGCAATCTCACGCTGAAATCTGACCAGGCGCTGGAGTTCGAAACCCCGATTGCATCGCTGGCGACTGCCGACGCCGTTCTGAGCGGGCGATTCGGGCCGGCGATGAAACTTAGCATCCCGGCGGATAATCTGCCGGTTGCCACTTTTGAAATCACTCGGGCGAGCATCAAGCCGAGTCGCCAATTGAAGGGGGCCTTTTACGTCAGCATCGATGTGAAAGGCGTCGATGCCGATGCGAATTACACGGACTTTACGGTAGAGCACGTGGAGGACTTGCCGGAGCCGATCTTGTACATCGGCGCGGAACCGGTGGCGATGCCGTACGACTATTACGAAGACGAAGCGCCGATCACTCCCACCGATATTACCCAGCCCGCACCGGCAACGGTGGCCCCGTCTGGCGACGACGCGGCAAAGGTGAATCCGGCTACCGATGCTACGACGCCCCCATCGGTCAAATTCGTGAGCGTCGAGGCCTGGATCTCGGCAAATGTTCTGGCCAAGAATCAGTCCGTATCATTTCGCGTTCCGTTCTGCGGCCTCGACTATCAGGCGTCGACGCCGCTGAGCTTCTCGGAACCAACAGTCGACCGCCTGGGAGCCAGTGGTGACGACTCGGTGTTCCGCATTGCATACCCGCTGGGCTTCGAGCGTCCATTGAGCGTGGAATTGGACACGACGTATAACGAAGGGAGTGCGCAATTTCAGAGAATCACAAACATCGGGTCCGCTGCCGGCCAGAACACGGAACTGATCCTGAAGGTACCGACGAAGACTATTTCGCAGTACCAGCACTTGGTGCTGCGGCATGCGTCGAACGACCCGAAACAGGGTTCTTCAGACACCTATCTGTTGAAGATTCCGCAGGAAGAGAAACGGCAGCCCAAGGCTGCGATCGATACTGGTGGCAAGCCGCCCCTGCTAACCAAAGGAACTCCCGGACCGCTGGAGTGGTCGGGTACCGCGCTCGACCAGATTGTGGATGTGACTCTGGTAACGCCGCCTGCGTCGCCCGGGGAGCCCCCAGTGCGGGTACCACAGCAGCACTTTGCATGGTATGGCGGAGGCAGCCAACTCGAGGTTTACCTCAGCTCTTTGCCCGCCGGCACAGAAGGCAAGTTGAGTCTGGAGTGCACGACCACGACGGGTGACAAGCTGATGCTACCGTTCTTTGTGATGTCGAGCTAGCCAAACTGCGTCGCTGATGGAGTTCGACTCCCGTTCGCCACCGAGTGCTAGTGATCTGTAAAGAGGATGTGTTGCAACTTTCAGGGTTGCTGGCTGGTGATGTGAGAAAATCCCAAATTTTAACCCGACCAGCGATCTTCAACTGGCGGCAGACCGAAATCCGGCCTCATACTTTGTGCGGTCCGCTGGTATCTTCGCTATTCGCTTTCGCTACGCGATATTGAGGAACTGCTGGAGGAGCTTGGTCTCAACGTGGACCACACAACGGTCTGGCGCTGGGTGCAGAATTACGGCGCTGAGTTGGAACAGCGACTGCGACAGCATCTCAAGCCGACAAAGAAGTCGTGGCAAGTGGACGAAACCTGCGGGCGCGTGAAGGGTCGCTGGTGCTACCTGTATCGGGCCATCGATTCCAAGGGTGCCACCATCGATTTCTTGCTGTCAGCGTTGCGTAACGCCGATGCCGCCAAGCGGCTGTTTCGCAGGGCGCTCGGCGATCGATCCCATCTCCAACCTCGAGTGATCAACACTGATGTGGCGCCCATATACAGCTCCGCGATCCCCGACAGTAAGAACGAAGGTACGCTGCGTAACCGCTGTCGACACCGACCTGTGCAGTACTTGAAAAACATTCTCGAACTAGATCATCGAGCCATCAACGTCGAGTAAATGCCAAGCAAGGCTTCCGAGAATTCCACGCGGCTCGGCGAACGATTCAAGGGGACGAAGCAGTTCACATGATACGGAAGGGAGTAGGACTGAGGCTTCGGGGAACAAGTTGGTGGCTGGCTGACTGAATGCAGGCGGGCGAGCGGCCAGCGCCAGTAAGTGATCTATTAGTCGCGGGTACTGCGAGATTCCAATTGTCTTCTGTCCGATACAATTGCCCCGTTACGATCGTAGGGAGGTCTTCATGACTGATTACGCCGCGCCCGGAATGAACGTCAAGGAGCGCGATCGGAATCCCCACCCCATTACCGGAGTGTCAACCTCGACAGCCGCGTTCATCCGTCTCGCTTGCAGCCAACGGACTCGCGCGGGCGGGCCACCCTATCTCCTACTGCGCCGACTTGCGCCTTGCTTTTTCTCGGCCCAGCAGTGGTTCTTTCGTCGCGGCGGCGATCCCAGCAGCACGCAGC
>Ga0074045_10003678_pt1 | contig 13774 bp, 11 predicted proteins | sample BogForMeECP23OM2_FD_94442 | JGI IMG/M metagenome (GOLD analysis project Ga0074045, IMG submission 94442) | Bog forest soil microbial communities from Calvert Island, British Columbia, Canada - Bog Forest MetaG ECP23OM2 | ecosystem: Environmental > Terrestrial > Soil > Wetlands ... | reverse complement strand
TTCTGCGGATCGAGGTTCAGCGCGGTTCGAAACTCCGCCAGCGCCTCCACTTGCTGGCCCTTGAGCAGGTCGCTGTTCCCACGTTCCAGATGTATCCCGGCCAGATGCTGTCGCGTAACCTCCTGCGCGGTCAGGTACTCCACGTTTTGCGGGACGAGGCGAGCCGCTTCCTCAAATTCGTAAAAAGCTTCGTTGAGATTTTGCAAATTATCGCCGGGCGATTTTTCGTTTCTTGATTTCTCGAGTTTGAGGCCGCGCGCAAATGCTTGCCGTGCCGCTTTCAGGTCCTTGGCAGGACCATGGCAGGCGGGTGCACCTGCGGAATTGGAACACAGCGCGGGCGCGGCGGACGCTGGTGCAGCGGACTGAGGAGTGTCTGTGGCTAGACACACTCCGGCTAGCAACATAGAAAGTCCCGCTGGCATCCATCGCATATGTTTACTATAGAATGCCCGGCGGCCGCTGTCTTGCAAGAGAAATACTCGATAGGGAACTACGATCGTAACGGTTTTACTTAATAAGGGTAGAGACGGGGCTTGCCCCGCCTGACCGGCGCTGTAGAGACGCGGCAAGCCGCGTCTCTACAGGAAAGCGGAGGTGGGGCCTGCAGCCGGCAAGCCTGCTCGCCTTCACCGCAGCATCAGCCGTTCCATCCGAGTGGCGCGGCCGGTCTGGTCATCGCACTCGACCACGACGGCGCACAGGCGAACGTCGCCATTGGCAGCTTCGAAACGTGCTGGCATCCCGCTGAGAAACTTCTCGATCACTAACTCTTTCTTCACCCCAATGACGCTATCGTATGGTCCGGTCATGCCAACGTCCGTGATGTAGGCAGTGCCCTTCGGCAGGACGATCTCGTCCGCCGTAGGAATATGCGTGTGGGTTCCCACGACGGCGGTGACGCGTCCTTCGAGATACCATCCGAAGGCAATTTTTTCGGAACTGGCTTCGGCATGGAAATCCACAAACACGATCTTCGCTTTGATCTGTTCCAGAAGCCGATCCGCATAGCGAAAGGGATCGTCACTCGACCCCATGAAAACACGCCCCTGAAGATTCATGACGGCATAACCAACACCGTTTTTCTGGCCTTCGTACACTCCCCAGCCGGGCAGGTTCTGCGGAAAATTTGCCGGCCGGAGTAACCGGCGCGCCGGGCTGTGCGGGTTGCCGTCCGCCATCTGAAAGTATTCGATGATTTCGCGTTTGTCCCAGACGTGATTTCCGGTGGTCATAACGTCGATTCCGAGATCGAAAAGTTCTTCAGCCAGCGGAGGCGTGATTCCGAAGCCAGCCGCGGCATTCTCACAGTTGGCGATGACCAAATCGACGGCGTGCTGCTGGCGCAGTTCAGGCAGCCGGTCTTTTACGATCGCCCGACCGGGGCGCCCAAAAATGTCACCGATGAAAAGAATTTTCAAGATCAGGTCTCAGGTGTTAGGTCTCAGGTCTCGGACCAATTCTGCCCGCGCTCAAGCGCGCGTCCAAGGTTTGATGTTATCACGCTGAAAACCGCGCCGGTCGTGGACTGGCTACTGGCTGCTGATCTCTGCCGTCTTTAGAAAGTCGTAGTTTCCCGACGGATTCAGAGTCACGTCACGCACCCGCCGTGTGTGCACGAGCACATTATCGAAGTACCACAGGTTGATCGACGGGACATCCTGCGCCAGGATTTCCTGCACTTCACCATAAAGCTGCTTGCGGATATTCTGATCGGTTTCGCGGCTCGCCTGGTCGATCAGGTTATCGATACGAGTAGATAAATAGAAGCTGCGGTTCCTTCCCGCTGGAGGAAGGTTGCGCGAGTGAAAGGCTGCGTCAAAAATGTCGGGGTCTTCGTTACCGCCGATCCAGCGCAGCGAATAGAGCTCGAAGGCACCACTGGTGACGTCGGCAAAAAACGTGGCAAACTCGAAGGTGCGAATGTCGAGTGCAATGCCCACAGCGCGCAATTGTTGTTGCATGACCGCGACCATCAGGCGCGTGTTTTCGTCTGTCGAGGTCTTCATCACGAGGTGAAAGCGCACGCCGTTCACGGCTGGGAAGCCGGCGGCGTCGAGCAGTTGCCGAGCCTTGACGGGGTCGTAATCGTAGCGGGGCACGTCATCGTTGTACGCCCAGCTTTGTGGCGGCAGGATGCTGTATGCAGCTTGGACCTGGTTGCGCCAGAGGTACTCCATCATGGGGCGCCGGTCCACAGCGTAGGCGATGGCTTGGCGAACCCGCACATCTTTCAAGACAGGGTCGCGCAGATTGAATGCCAGATAGGCCAGTCTGGTGCCGGGACCGTGCTGGACGATGAGGGACGGGTCGCGGCCGAGTGTGGCGACGGTGTCGGGTGACATCGGTGAGTTGATGGTTAGGTCGGCGCTGCCTTTTCGCAACTCTAGAGCTTGCGTGGTGGCGTCGGGCACTACGGCGAAACGTACGCGGGCTAGACGCGGCGTTTGGCCCCAGTAAGCATCGTTACGCTTTAGAATCACTTCCTTGTCCGTCTCCGCGCTGACGAAGGTGAAGGGCCCGGTCCCGATGGGTTGGCGAGTAATTTCGTCGAGCGAGCCAAAGGGCACGATCCCAATCGCCCCCTCCGAGAGATTCCACAGCAGGGCGGCCCACGGCGTTTTCAGATGGAACACCACAGTCAGGTCATCTGGCGTTTCGATCCGGTCTACGTAACGGTAGGTTGAGGTCTTTGTGCTGCGGATCTTACCCCGAAGCAGGGAATCGAGTGTCCACTTTACATCGCGGGAGGTAAGTGGCCGCCCATCGTGAAAGGTTACACCGCGATGCAGATGGAAGATGTAGGTCAGTGAATCCGGGATTTCCCAACGCTCCGCCAACCCGGGCTGAACATTGAAGTGCTCGTCGCGCGTCAGCAGGGCATCGAAGAGGAGTTCGTCGATGCGCTCCGATTGTCCATCAATCCCCACTCGGGGGTCGAGATTGGTCGGGCTGCTCTCAATGATCATCACCAGCGTGTCGGGATCGGGGGGTTGGGTGCAGGAGAGCAGAGGCAGCACCCCTCCGATGGTAACTAGAAACAGAATTGTCATCCTGAGCGGAGGGAGGGACCTGCTGTTTGCGCGCTGCCGCGCTGCCGGCTTACGCATACGAAATCTTTCCCAGGATCGCCGCTCGCTTCGCTCCCGTAGCCGACGGCACATTGCTTGGCCGCCGATGCCAGGTCTCATGTGCGAGCAAGGCGAACGCCACTGCCTCCTTCGCTTCCGCCGGAAGGCCGAACTCATCCGAAAAATGCAGTTCGATTTCCAGAGGCGCGACTTCGCGGCGCAACATGGCGACCAGCGTCGGATTCTTCGCGCCTCCGCCGGACACGATCATTTCGTGACCGCGCTGCTTTCGTGCGTGAAATCGCGGCAGCACGAAGCGCTGCACCGCATCGGCAATCGACCGCGCCGTCAAAGCCGTTGCCGTCGCTACGATGTCGGCGTTACTGGCGCCGCGGCAAAGCTGAAGAAATCGGCTCACGTATTCGCGGCCAAATTCCTCGCGCCCCGCCGTCCGCGGAGGCTTCTGGCGGAAGAAGGGCGCGCGCAACAATCGCGCAATCACGCCATCCAGTACGCGTCCCGAGGCCGCGACTTTGCCGTCGCGATCGAAACGCTTCCCGAAAAGCTCTTCCATCACGGCATCTATCACCATGTTGCCGGGGCCGGTATCAAAAGCAATGACTTGTCGCGGCGATGCGCCCGCCGGAATGGCCGTCAGATTTGCAATTCCACCGATGTTCTGGGCGATGCGATTCGCGCGCTGATCGCGATAGAGAAGATAGTCGACGAACGGTACCAGCGGCGCGCCTTTTCCTCCGGCCGCCATATCCGCTGGACGAAAATCAGAGACCACCGGCACCCCCAGCCGCGCCGCGATCACCGCGCCTTCGCCCGTTTGCCACGTTGCCGTCAACTTGCGCCCGAGAAATCGTTCCGCCACTCCCTGGTGATAGAGGGTCTGCCCATGACCGCCCACCAGGTCAAGTTTTACGCGATGCTTGCGCGCCGTCTTGGCCACCGCCTCCGCGTACAGTTCGCCCAGAAGAAAGTTCAGCCGGGCCAGGTCCGCGACGGGGGCCAATTCCGCGTTCATCATGGCCAGGATTGCGCGTCGAACCGGAGCAGGGAACGGATATTCCTCGTGACCAAGAAGCGTGAAGTCTGAGTGCGGGTTCTTGTGTGGTGATGGGCCTCTGGCCCGTCCGGCCGCCTGGGACGGAAACCGGACCAGCGCGACGTTAATCCCATCGGCGGATGTTCCGCTCATCACGCCGGCAACGATCATGCTCATGCGGGTTCCCCGTCCCTGTCTCTGCGAGCGAGTGTAGCAAGCCGGATCTCTTCCTCGAACTCCCAGAGCTGTCGCGTCAGCTTCTCGATTCGTGCCGACGTGGGAGCAGGGGTGCGGTGCCTCGGCACCGATTTGCTTAATAACGACTTCTTCTTAAACGCCAGCACGCGTTGGACCGATTCCTGTACGCGGCGGGCAAATCTGCTATCGTGCTCCGCCTCACGGACCGCTGCTTCATGCGCTCGCAAAATGAAATCTTCCCGATGGCAGATCAAGCCCAGATCGCCACCGGCGCGGATGTGCCCGATCAGCGCCTGTTCGATCGGAGCGGCTGCCAGCACTCCACCCATCTCCAGATCGTCGGAGCAGATCAGGCCCCGATAGCCAATCTTCTTGCGCAGAATGTCGGTGATCCACTTCTTCGAGAGCGAAGCCGGGGTGCGCTCTTTGGTTTGGTCCTTCGTTGCCTCCGGCGTCACTCCAGGAAATGCGGCGTGCGAAACCATGACCATCGGCAATTCGCGCCGCAGCAAACGATAAGGAACCAGGTCCTGCTCCCACAATTTGCGCAGCGGCTTTTCCACGCTCGGAAGCTCATGATGGGTATCGAGCGTGGCCTCGCCGAGGCCGGGAAAGTGTTTGCCGCAGCCGAGTACGCGAGCATCGCTCAGCCCGCGCAGAAATTCGCGGGCGTAGGCGACCACTTGCTTCGGATCGTCCGAAACCGCCCGCGAACTCATCACCGAACGCGAGGCCGGGTAGGCCAAGTCGAGCACCGGGGCGAAATTCATATTGAAGCCAAGCGCTCTACAGTTTTCGCCGATCACGCGCCCGTGCTTGCGATAGAGCACGCGGTTGCCCGTGGCAAAAACCTCTGCCGGAGAAGGCGCCGAGCCGATCACGTTGCGGAAACGGTCCACGCTGCCGCCTTCGAGGTCCACGCAAGTGAATAGCGGTGTTGCCACGCACTTCTGACATTCCCGCAGGAGAGTATGCGTCTGCTCAGCACCGGTGATGTTACGGGCAAACAGGATCACGCCGACCGGCTGAATCTTCGTGAGCAGGGAAGCGAGCCGCGGAGACATCTCGTTCCCGTCGAAGCCTATGATCAGGAGTTGGCCGATGTGTACACGAAAATGTTGGTGGGCCTCGGATGGCATGGTTCGATTCTTACTTTACTTGTGTTGCCAGCTTCTCGCACAAGTCGTGCGTCTTCGGGTCATGGGTAAGATTGTCGGCGATCCGGCATTCGTCCAATGCGCCACGCGGATCGGATTTCATCAACAACGTGACAAGCCAGATATGAGGGATTGGCCAGTCTGGATCGAGCTTTTTCCGAGGCTCGAAGTTCGGATAGAGCCCCTTGGCCATCGCGCTTTTTTGCCAGGCTAATGCCTAGGTTGTAGTGTGCTTCCGCATCGTTTGGTTCGAGACGGATGGATTCTTTATACTCAGCAATCGCAGCGTCAGTCTCCCCGCTGTCATCGAGAGCACTTCCTAGGTTCATGTGCGACGAGGCATGGGAGGGATTGGCCTTTATAGCCGCACGATACTCGGCTATGGCAGATTCTAGGTCTTTCTTTTGAAAGAACAGGTTGCCAAGATTGGAGTGAGCGTCAGCCTGCCCGGGGTTCAGCCTGAGGGCCTCCCGATACTCGCTTGCCGCAGCGTCTAAATCACCTTTGTTCTTGAGCGCCAGCCCCAGATTATTGTGGAAGTCGGGATCATCGGGTTTGATCCGGATCGCTTCTCGATATTGACGAATTGCGCTGTCATAGTCCTGCTTTGCCGCGAGCGGGCGCGCTAAATTGTAGTGAGAGTCGGCGTGATTAGGAGTCTCTTTGACGGCCTCTTGGTACTCATGGATCGCATCGTCCAATTCGCCTCTTTGCTCATAGGCTAGGGCGGACCGGAAATGGGTGCTCCCATTTGACGCGGACGCGTCTGACTGAGTGCTTGCCCATGCCGCACTAGCAAGAACGAACATTGCCACCGCGAGAAGTACCCTCATTATTTCCTCATATTCCGGCTCGAAGGTGCTCGATTATTTCTCGGCGCACTCCGCGTCTCGGCGGTTAGATCTCTTTTTTCAACTCCGCCAGCAAGTTTAGCGCCTCCAGCGGCGTTAGCCGGTCCAAATCTACTTCGCGTAGCTTTTCCAGCACTGGCTGTGACAGCGGCGTGAAGATGGTCAACTGCGTCGGACGCTCCGGCTCTGTGGAGGCTCCCGGCGTCAGATGCTCCGAAAGGCGGCGCTCGGACGATTCATGCTCGGCCAGCACCTCGCGCGCGCGCACCACGACTTCGTTCGGTAATCCGGCCAGCTTCGCGACTTCGATTCCGTAGCTGCGGTCGGCTGCGCCCGGCTCGACGCGGCGTAGAAAAACTACGCTGCCTCCGGTCTCTTTTACGGACACGTGATAGTTCTTCACGTCACTCAGTTGCTCCGCCAATTCCGTTAGCTCGAAATAGTGTGTGGCAAACAAAGTCTTGGCTCGCACTCGCGCATGCAGATACTCGACAGCGGCCCATGCGATCGCGAGGCCGTCATAGGTGGAAGTACCGCGCCCGACTTCGTCTAACAGGATCAAGGAGCGCGCCGTCGCCGTGTGCAGAATCGCGGCCGTCTCCGTCATCTCGACCATGAACGTCGAGCGGCCCCGCGCCACGTTGTCGCTTGCGCCGATGCGGGTGAACACGCGGTCCACAATGCCGAGCCGTACGGCGCGCGCGGGAACAAACGAGCCCAGCTGCGCCATGATTACGATGAGCGCTGCCTGCCGCAGATATGTGCTCTTGCCACCCATGTTCGGGCCGGTCAGCACCACGATGTTATGAGTGGACGAATCCAGAAACAGATCGTTCGGAACGAAGCGCTCGCTGGCCGCGGCGAGTTCCTGCAGCTCGATCACCGGATGACGTCCCTCGACAATTTCCAAGTCGCCTACATCCTCTTTTGTTTCGGCTTCGTCGAAGTTCGGCCGGCAGTAATTCCGCAGCGCGGCAATGTGGGCCAGGCAGCCGAGTACATCGACTTCAGCCAGTGTCAGCGCGGTTTGCCGGATGCGCTTGGCCTCCGCCGCAATGGTGGAACGCAATTCGGCAAACAGCCGCCGCTCGATTTCGACAATCTTCTCCTGGGCATCCAGAATCTTCGACTCATACTCCTTCAGCTCCGGAGTCGTGAAACGCTCGGCATTCACCAGCGTTTGCTTGCGCTCGTAGTCGGCGGGCGAGAGATGCAGGTTCGCTTTCGAAATCTCAATGTAGTAGCCGAAGATGGAATTGAACTTTACCTTGAGCGACCCAATCCCCGTGCGCTCGCGTTCGCGCGTTTCTACGCGCGCCAGGTACTGCTTCGAGTTGCGGCTCAGGTTGCGTAGTTCGTCCAAATCTTTGTCGACGCCAGCGGCGATTACTCCGCCTTCACTCAGCGTGAGCGGCGGCTCCGGAACCAGCACGCGGTCGATCTTCTCGCAGAGATCGCCCAGTTCGTCGATTAATTCGCGCAGTGTGGCAAGCCGCAACGCATTCAGCCCGGCCAACACCGTTCGCACCTTGGGAATTCGTCCTAGCGATGCGGCCAGCGCCAGGACGTCGCGCGGATTCGCCGTTTCCAGCGTGACCCGGCTCAGCAGACGTTCGAGGTCGAGAATTCCGTCGAGCGACCGGCGCAACTCTTCGCGGCGCATCGTGTCTTTGACCTGCACCTCAACCGAATCAAGTCGGCCCTCGATTTCGGCCCGATCCAAAGACGGCCGCAGCATCCATGTACGCAGCAAGCGCTTGCCCATCGGCGTCACGGTCGCATCGAGGCAGCGGAACAGAGTTACCCCCGCATCGGTCCCTGCAAAGAGAGGTTCGATCAACTCCAGGTTGCGCACCGTGACCGCATCGAGCACCAGACAATTCTGCCGCTCGTAAAAGCCGATGCGGTCCACATGATCGAGCGTGCCACGCTGGGTTGACCGGATGTAATACAGAATCGCGCCCGCCGCCGAAGCTGCTGCCGGTTTGCTGGCCAACCCGAAGCCCTCCAGCGAGAGCACGCCGAAGTGATTTTCCAGAAGGGGAATGGCATGGTCGGGTGCGAAGATCCAGTCGTCCAAAGGAGTCTCTACCCAGCCGCCTGAGACCAGAGGAACAGGCGCCGTGCCACCTGCGGGACGGGCGAAGGCGCCCGTCGTTCCACTGTCTTTCTTTTCAAATAGCGGTGCTGAAGACCCATACAGCATTTCCTTTGGCCGCAATTGTTCAAGTTCTTCTTGAATACGACGCCCGGCCGCTTCGCCCTCGAACTCGGTCGCTCGAAACTCGCCGGTCGAAAGATCCAGGGCTGCAAAACCGACGCGATCCCCGACCGCGGCCACTGCGGCGAGAAAGTTGTTCTCCTCGGCATTCAGCGACGAATCGGCGGCCGTGCCCGGCGTGACGACGCGCGTCACCTCGCGCCGCACCAGTTTCTTTGCCAGGCGCGGGTCTTTTGTCGGCACCCCCACCTGTTCGCAAACCGCGACCTTAAAGCCGCGGCGGATCAGCTTTGCGATGTAGCCCTCGGCGGCGTGGTAAGGAACGCCACACATGGGGATGGCCACTCCCTTTTCTTTATTGCGCGAGGTCAGCGTTATTTGCAATTCGCGCGCGGCCAGCACCGCGTCATCGAAGAAAAGCTCGTAAAAATCCCCCAGCCGGAAGAACAGCAGAGCGTTGGGATGCTCTTTCTTGATGGCGGCATACTGCCGCATCAGCGGCGTAGACGGCTCGGACATAGATGAATTGGTGATTTGTAATTTGTAATGTGTAATTTGGCAATTTGCAATTCGACGCTGGAGCGGTCGGACCGAACCCTCACGATAGGCTTGAATCTCAAATCACCAATTGCAAATTACAAATTCTTTTGTTCTCCTTACGCCATGGAACTCCGCAAAGATCCCATCACCCGTTCCTGGGTGATCACCGGCGACGACGTCGTCGAGCCTGCTCCACGTTCCCAAACCTGCCGGTTTTGCGGACCTTCCGCCGAGCCTACCCAGGTCATTGCCAACCTGCCCGGCGTGGATGGCAGCGCCTGGTCGGCGCGGTCGGTAGTCCATCCGCATGCGCTCTACCACGTCGAAGGCGAGGCGGCCCGTCGCGGTGACGGCCTCTACGACCGCATGGGATCGGTCGGCGCTCACGAAGTTCTGCTCGAAAATCCGCGGCACGACGGCCATCTCTGGAACGCGAGCGACTTCGAGGTCGAACAGTTCTTGCGTCTGGCCGCCATGCGGATTCAGGATTTGAAGCGCGACAGCCGGTTCAAGTACATCAGCATTTTCAAGAATCACGGCGAGGCAGCCGGACAAGAATTCGAACACCCCACTTCCCAGCTCACCGCCACCACTTTCGTGCCGCGCCGCGTGCTCTACGAACTACGCGCCGGGCGCGACCATTTCGAGAGCAAAGAGCGCTGCGTGTTCTGCGACATTCTGGCGCAGGAGGAGCGTCAGAACCAGCGCATCGTCGAAATTCGCGGAGACTACGTGGCCTTCTGTCCATTTGCTCCGCGCGTTCCATACGAAACCTGGATTCTGCCCCGCAGCCATGAATCTTCCTTTGAGCGCACTGGTTCATCGCGCGTCGGCAACGTGACCGATCTCGCCGCGCTTCTGCGGCGCACCCTGCAGCGTATCCGCACCGTCACCGAAGCTTTCCACCTGGTGCTGCACACCGCACCCAACAGCCAACATCCTTCCGCAACCCTGGGATATTGGAAAACTTTGGAAGACGATTATCACTGGCACATCGAAATTCTGCCCGTTCTCGAGGCCAAGGCCAGGTCATACACGTTCAAGGAGATTTATTATTCTCCCGTCACCTCGGAGACGGCAGTCAAACGCCTGCGCGAGGCGAAAATCTAATCCATTTCAAGACGGTTCGTAGCAAGAGAGTTCATGCGAAGAAAACTCGAGGCACGGAAACCGAGGCATTACGAAACAATCGCCGCGTCGCTGATCTTGGCCTGTAGTTGTCTTTGTCTTGGCCTGGCGGCGTTCGCTCAAACTTCGCCGCCTCCGAGCGAGAAGCAGCAGGTCCTCTGGACCAAGCTTGAAAAATCGATTCTTGACGTCGACCGCAGTCTCGACGGCGTCATGGGCGTCGCTATCGTCGATCTCACGGATGGCCACAAGTACCTGATGCACGCCAATGAAGTTTTCCCGCAGGCGAGTTCGATCAAGATCTGCGTTCTCGCTGAACTTTACCGGCAAGCGCAGCAAGGCAAGCTGAAACTCACGGATCTTTACACCGTCAACGCTGCCGACCTGGTCCAGGATAGCGACATCATGAACGGCCTCACGCCCGGTGTCACCCGGATCACGCTCCGCGACCTCGCGACCATGATGGTCGCTGTGAGCGACAATGCCGCCGCCAATGTCCTCATCGACCGCGTCGGCATGGACAACGTGAATGCTTTCCTGGCCGCGCAGGGACTGCGCGACACTCGCCTCCGCCGCAAGATGATGGATGTCAAAGCCGCCGCCGAGGGCCGCGAAAATATCTCTACGCCCAACGAGATGATGAGCCTGCTCGAAGCGCTCTACCACGGCCAGATCCTGAACAAGGAGATGACGGATGATTTCTTCAAAGTCCTCTCTACCCACAAAGACAGCTGGATTCCGCGCGATCTGCCCGACGATTTGAAGATCGCCAACAAGCCTGGCGCGCTCGAAGGCGTGCGCAACGATTCCGGTGTGATTTTCGTGGGCAAGCATCCGTACATCCTTTGTGTGATGACGACCTACTTGCGTCACGAGCGTGATGGAGAAGAAGCCATCAGCAACATCTCGCTCGCCGCCTGGCGCATGTTTGATCGCATCGCGCGCGCCAGCGAGTATGGGAGAGTGGTTTCGCCGGGGAACAACAGTCGGTAATAAGCAGTCGCTGGTCGCTAGTCGTTTGTCTGTCGTTCGCGGTGCCTATGCTGGTCGATTTCCGAGCGCTTATTTCGATTCTTTTCCCTGGGGCCTCTTCGAAATCCCCGGAAGCCGCGTTCGTCCCGGCTCCGCGAACGACGAACGACTAGCGACCAACGGCCGTCTTATGACCATCCGACGCCTGAAAACCTACACCGGATCGCAAGGCTACGTTTACCAGTACTACTTCGTGGGGAAACGACCAGCCCCGACCTCCGACGCCCCCGAGACTGACGCGAACGAATACATCTTCGACGTCACCTCCGACCGCAAGCTGACTTACGCGGTCAGTATCTTCCTCGCGCATCGGGTTGTCGCCGCTTGGGCCGAATCCCACGGACGCACCCTCTCCGATTCCGAGCAGTACGCCGCAGTCAAGATGCGTCTGTTCCGCGCCTTCGACGAACTGGAAGAAATGCAAGCGCACGGGCGAAAGCTGCAGATCGACTTGCCGTCGTTGGAGGAATCGCTGGCGTCGTTGGGCGTGGAATAGGCTTGGCAAGTGAATATTCCATCGACGGGAAAAGCAAATCGATGTTTGCAGAGAATTGCGTTGCTGAATGCGTCACGCACTACTAGAATTGCCCGCGCTGAATCAGTCCGAAGATTGGCTTCTCCATCAGGAGAGACATGAAAACAAAAACGATTGCATTGACGGTGGCTGTGTGCTTAGTTGCAGTGGCAGTGAGCTTTGCCAGTAACCCAAATATGGGCACCTGGAAGCTGAACGACGCCAAGTCGAAGATTCCCCCTATGGCACCGAAGAATAATACAGTTGTCTACGAAGCCGCGGGTGACAAGGTGAAAGTCACGGTAGATGGCACGGACGGCGCAGGTAAGCCCACGCACAACGAGTGGACAGGCAAGTTTGACGGGAAAGACTACCCCCTCTCCGGCGATCCGACTTCAGACTCGCGGTCGTACAAGAACATTGATGACCGCACCACCGAGTTAACCAATAAGAAAGACGGCAAGGTTACTGTCACGGGTCGCATTGTCGTGTCGGCCGACGGCAAAAGCCGCAATGTCACTGTGAGCGGAACCGATGCGCAGGGCAAGAAGGTCGCATATACGGCTACCTACGACAAGCAGTAGTCGGATCTCTTCCAATGTTTGACTGAAAGCGAGATGCCCTTCCGGGCGTTTCTGAACGGGAGGGCATTCTTGCTTCCGAGCCAACATTATGCGCCTGCAGCCCTACTGGCTCCCCCTGTGACCCCCGTCACAAACCCCTGTGACAGCCTACGTTTCCCCTCGCGCCCTGCGCCCGGCACACTATAATCACCCAGGCGGGGTGGGGAAACTTAAACCCGACTGGCAGCACCCAAGAATAGTGATGACCTTAACCTGGTTGCGCGTTGCGCTGGTTTGTTACGCTGCGGGATTGCTCTATGCGCTGGTCGCGCTTACTCGCACCTCGGAGATACTCAGCAAAGTTGCGCTCCATGCCTCTTATCTCGGGATGGTGTTTCATTTTGTCTCGCTGACCGAAGCCGTCGTCGAAAGCGGCCAGCTTGCTTCGGCGTCGGTTCACAACGCGGAATCGCTACTCGCCTTCCTGATCATGGTCGGCTTTATGGTTGCGTACCTGGTGTACAAGACGACCACCCCGGGCATCGTGGTTTTCCCCCTGGTTTTTCTGCTGACTTTCGTGGCCGCCACCGGCCAGCAACCACTCGTCTTCGCCTCGGATGTCGTGAAAAAGGGCTGGCTGGCCGTGCACATCCTGATGATCTTCACCGGATATGCAGCGCTGTTCCTGAGTTTTGGCGCCAGCATTCTGTACCTGATGCAGGAGCGCGCGCTGAAATCTAAAAGTAAGAGTGGAATGTTCTCACGGCTGCCCGCTCTGCAGGTGATTGACGATATCGGCTACCGCTCGCTTATGCTCGGATTCCCCTTCATGACTCTGGGCCTGATCGCAGGCTCGGTGGTCGCCGAATCCACCTACGGCCGCATTGACTTCTACGATCCCAAGATTCTGCTTTCCGTTCTGATGTGGGCGGTGTATTTGCTGATGGTGTTTACGCGCCTGAATGCCGGATGGCGCGGACGCCGCGCCGCCCTGCTCGCCAGTATTGCCTTCGTTGCGGCGATCGTGGCCTGGATTTCCAACTACTTCAGCGGAATGCACAGGTTTATCGCGTCATGAGATTCCAGCTCATCGGCGTCAATCACAAGACCGCGCCGGTCGAGGTGCGCGAGCGCCTGGCCATTCCTGAATCGCGCTTGCCGGACGCTTGCAAGCGGCTGTCCGAGCATCCCTCCGTGGCCGAGGGAATGATCGTCTCCACCTGCAACCGCGTTGAATTTATCGCCAATATGAAGAACGGCACCGGCGACCTGCGTGAATTTCTGCGCGAATATTTTGAGACCGATCTCAGCCCTTTCGAAAGTCATCTCTACGAATTTCGGGAAGATGAAGCCATCCGCCATGTCTTTCGTGTCGCCGCCAGCCTCGATTCCATGGTCGTCGGCGAGCCTCAGATCCTGGGACAGGTCAAGGAAGCCTATGCCAC
>Ga0074045_10003676_pt1 | contig 13781 bp, 18 predicted proteins | sample BogForMeECP23OM2_FD_94442 | JGI IMG/M metagenome (GOLD analysis project Ga0074045, IMG submission 94442) | Bog forest soil microbial communities from Calvert Island, British Columbia, Canada - Bog Forest MetaG ECP23OM2 | ecosystem: Environmental > Terrestrial > Soil > Wetlands ... | reverse complement strand
GTCGACCCGGCAATTGCTCCCTCAAGGATGGAAGTCGAAACCCAATCAGGGCACGGCCGGGACTGCAAGGCAGGCAGCAACAGATAGCGTGCCGGTAGATGAGCTGATCGACCCGGCCAGAGAAAATGGCGCCAAATTCAGGCGGCGCGTTCGTAACGATGATGAAGACCTGTGCCTCGTCACCACTCAAAACGCATTGCGGACGGTGCACATTCAAACAGCATTGCTATTGTTCAGATGTGACGTTTGTCCGGGTACTGACCTCGTATCCCAATGTATTTCGTCGCACGGAGTTCGATGGGACGCACTCCCGCCCCACTACACCTTCAACGAGGCTAGCTTGTCGACACCCCAGTCTCAGGCAGCGCGGTCGTAACGGTGGTGCAGGCCTCCGAGTCGTGGCCGCGCAATGACGCGGCCGCGAGGAAAGTCTGGAGTTCTGCCGCTCGGCGTCTTCTTGCCGAGTCCGAGATGGGTCCGATCCTCGTGATGGTAGGAAATGTAGTCCGAGAGGAGTCGCTTCAGATGTCGCTCGTTTAACGCAATCACATTGTCGAGCAACTCGCGACGACAGCTTCCAACCCAGCGCTCAGCCACTCCATTCTGCCAGGGACTTCCAATCGACGTCTGCACCGGTGTGATCTTCATCGCATGGATTGCAACGGGCACCTCGAGACCATACTTTGCATCGTGATCAAAGATGATGAACCTATGAGTCGACTAATAAGGAAAAGCCTCGCGCAGCGGCTGGACGATCCAACTGCTGGTCGGATGCCGCGTGACATTGAAGTGCAAGATGCATTTCCGGTCGTGGCTGATGATGAAGAAGCAGTAGAGCACATTGAAGGTAAGCGTCGGGACGGTGAAGAAGTCCATCGCCGCGATAACTTCACGGTGATTGCGCAGAAAGGCCTGCCAGCGCTTCGCGGGCTCTGGATTCCGGGGTGCTCGTCTCATCCAACGGGAAATAGTGGTCTCCAGCATCAGGCCGCGACGACTGCGAAAAGTGCGAACGATGGCTCCGCACCAGAGCCGAAACAGGTCAAACATGGCAGCCAAGTTATAACAGATGGAATTTTGGGCTATGTTCTGATGTTGTTGAATTCAAAGGTGGACGGAATTGTGACGAGGGACAGTGGCGAATCAGTTGAACACGTGTTTTGTTTTATTCTGAAGTAGAGAGAGCGGGTTGTCGAAAAATATCTTCCGCGTTCGTTGAGGGAATTTCCTTGCTCGATCGAGTTTTTAAGCGTTGGAAGAACGTGTCTTCGCGCTCCGATCCAACCGCGAGATCATCGGTTCCGCACTCTGTGGTTCTCAACTTCCGGATTGCCCGTAATTCGCTCGACGGGTCGCGATCGAGTAGTCGCGAGTTTGCGTTGACGCGTCAACTCTCCAGGACGCCGGTGGGCATTACTGTTTGCGAGTGCCCGGGAACTCCCCCATCTTGAGACTGGTTGCGCGCCCGGAGTCGAGGGTGAAATTAACATCGAGCCCGACAGTGCTGAAGAAGGAGGTCGCGCTGGAGGGAAAGAGTTCGTACTTGGGATAGGACCCCAAGCCTTTGAACTCCGCGAACAATCTGTTCCCGCTGCGTGTGATCTCGTACGTGACTTGCTCACCCGCAGGGCCTGGCGGCATAGAGTAAACGCCGACCAAAGCATCCAGTTGCGCGGGGTTGAGGGAAACTACTTCTCGCTCCGTCTGCTTGAGAGCAGGCCAGTCGTACTCACTCGCAATACTTTTGATTAGAGTGCCGATGATCCAATCCGCCCGGTCTCCGTTCGCCATGATCACAGCCCCTTTGCCAACTGCAGGAAACATCACCACCTGCGCACGGAAACCGACGTTCGAACCTCCGTGGGAAAATTCCAAGCTTGGGCCATTGCCCTGAACTTCTACTCCCAAGCCGTACGGTGCTTTTTGAACAGTAAGCATCTCAGTCGCAATCCGTCTTGAAAGAAGTTCGTCTTGATCGCCCTTCCAGGCCTTTGTGATTGCGAGGGCCCACTTGCCAAGATCTGTCGGAGTCGTCCATAGGCCACCAGCCGCCAGTTGCGGTTGGATGAGCCGCTTGCCTTTTATGACAGCACCTTCGCCATCATGGCCGCTGGCGGCATCAGCCCAACGCGTTTGCGGAAGGGGTTGCTCGTAAGTGCTCAAGGTCATTCCGACAGGGACGAGCACAAGGCGTCTCATCAATTCAGGAAATGGTTGGCCGGTAACATCCATCAAGAGCTGCTGCATCACTTCAGCTCCTCCACCTGAATATCGGGACTGCGAACCGGGAACGAAATCTACGCCGACCGGTGGATTGTTGGCGGGCTTTTCACCGTTCAGTATCTGTAAGAGGTTGGGCAGCGGCTCGCCCGGTTGATACCCTGCAAAACTAGCGTTATTCAGCCCCGAGCTGTGGCTGAGAATCCTCCGGAGCGTCACTTTTTCTTGCGATTGGTACTCGTTGTAAGCAAGCTTCCAGGATTTCAGATAAACATTCGGACTCTCTTCCAGCGAGAGCCGCCCGGAATCTACCAAGACTAAGGTGGCCGTAGCTGTGACCGCCTTGCTGATCGACTGGGCCTGAAACAGCGTTGAACTCGTCACTGGATTGGTTCTACCGGCTTCTTTGATCCCGAATCCTCGTGCCCAGGCAATCTGATCGTTATCAATAACCGCAACGCTGATTCCAGGAACATGGCTCTGAGTCATCCCTTCGGCAAGTGTCCATGTCCCAAGAGGCCGCCCCCTAATCGCGACCGGCGTTCGCAATCCGTTGAGAACCCGTTCAATCCGAGCTTGGTCTTCTCCTCGTGGGACGGCTTGTGGCTTTGCAATCCCGGTTGCAATTGAAAACAGGATCAGCATAACTGCTAAGTTTTTAGCACTTCGGGGGATGTCGATTCTTTTTGTGCACATAGGCTCTTCTTAGGCTCCTATTCGAGGTGTGATTTCCTTCGTACCAACTGCTGGGCTATTCCGCCGACCGGCGAAGAAATCGAATGTTGCCGTTCACGACCGTCGCTGATAGACGTGGACCGCCTGATCCAACAATCGCATGAACGATCCTCGGCGCCTTCGTAGCCGGTCTCTCACCGTTCGGTAAGGTTGGTGTGTTGTCATTCAGAGGAAAATCGGAGTCGATGTCTCCTTCAATGACGTTTCCATTGAAATTCGCGCCTTCTTCGGCGGCCAGTTCGAATGTGATATTCCCGTTTACGATCGCCATGTTGCAGTCTGAACTGGGGTGCCCGACCGTGATGTCGCCGAGAACTGTGCCGCCGGAAAAGTGCAGACCCGCTGGTACATAGATCACGAATTCCGTCGCAGGCTGATCTTCCCGAATCCGCGCTGCGTCTTCGTCGGCTTCGCAATAGTTTCGTGACTCACCGGCCTTCGTAACGATGTCGCAAAATTTCACTCCAGTTGGAGTGGAGACTGCCTGAATTTCGCTCTCATGGGGACGGTCTGCACGTGCTTGTACACGCACGGTGTCGTCCACGCTGGGTAGAACTTGGATCGACCCACGCCCCAGGTGCACTTCAATGCTCTGACGTTCATGCATCGTCGCAGCCCAATGGAACTCTCCCGGGTGCGAATTCCGCTCGGCGCTCGAATCCGTTGGCACGGAATGGATCTTCGCCTGTGGTCTGCCGGTCAAAAGCTCTGCCGCGTCCGCACGAACCTGCATAACTGGAGCGGGGATCTTGATTGGCCCAACTGGAACCTGAATTGCCCTGGCCGTAATCTGTATCGCACCGGCGGCGAGCGCCACCAACAGCATGGGAAGTGCAGCCACGAACTTGCCAAAAATCGTGGTCGAGTGCCGGGGCGTTCGCGGATTCACTATGGCAAGGAGCCTTTGTTCCAATTGAGAACGATGCTCGGCGAGTCCGATTGCAAAATGGATTGCAGTTGAGGCTGAACCCCCACGCGCGATTTCGAAAAGATGGGTCGCATAATCGGCTCCGCTCGTACCAGACTGTAGTACAAAGTCGTCGCAGGCTCGCTCACGCTCAACGCGCAGTTGATGAGCGGCAAACCAGACTAGAGGATTGAACCAGTACACCACGCACGCAAATTGAGCGAGGCTTTGCCAGTGCAGGTCGTTGCGCTTTATGTGCGCGACTTCATGCAACAGAACAACGCGAATTCGAGCGCCGGACCATCGACCAGCAGCGTCAGGCATAACGATGATCGGGCGCCACACGTGAAGCACAACCGGAGCTGACACTGCTGCGGACTCAACGATAGACAAAGACCCGCTAAGTCCTGCCTCCCTAGTCAACTGTTCAATATTTTGGATCCACGATTCTTCTACCTTTCGTGTTGTTCGATAGAGCCGCCAGGCGGCGAAGTAGCCCATCAGGGCATAGCAAAAGACTCCGACGGCACCCGCAATCCAGATCCAGGTCGTGATTCTCCAGGATACTAATCCACTCGGCCATCGATCCTTTGGCTTGTTGGCCGCATCAAGCTCACTTCGCGACGTCACGACACCACGCGGAATGTTCGATGGCGCGGCTTCCACGCGGGCGGCCGACGCGAACCTTGCGAGTGGCGCTGGTGTGGCGACACTCCAGCGAGGCGTCACAATCGTTGTTAGAGGCAACAGCACTGCGATGGCAATGGCGCATGCCCATATGAAATGACGAGTAGCGGCGGAGGAACGAGGTGACAAGCGCGTTACGGCCCAGGCTGCTCCGACTGGGAGGCTGGCCCGGAAACCACAGTCAATCAGAACGGGAACCACATGGTGTCCTGGCATCAGTTACCCTCCTTCCGAGCCCCATCAATCATTACGCGCAGTCGGTGCCAATCCTCGTCGGATAAATGCTTCGAGTCTTCATCAAGTAGTGCGGAGATCGCTTGGGTTACCGAACCTGCAAAGAAAGTGTTCAGCATATGACGCAGAGCCGACCGGCTAGCGCGTTCTTTTTCGACTAATGGGGTATAGACGTATCGTGCCCCGTCTTGTTCGTGGCGAACAATCTTTTTTTCTTCCAGGATGCGCAGAAAGGTCCGGACTGCTGAATAGCTGGGTGGATCTGTCATGGCCCTCTGAACTTCCGCACACGTCGCTCGTCCAGCACGGTATAGCACGTCCAGAACCTGTCGTTCCCTCCGACTTAAGCCCGCCGATGCTAAATTTTTAGCCATGACTGCTAAATATTTAGCACATACCATTTGGCAAGTCAAGACCGTATTTCGCCATGCGTCAGTTCAGGTCTTAGGAGCGGTCAACACGGTTGCAATTCGGAAAACAAGCTAGTTCGTGTATCGTCGGCCGCGACGGAACTAGAGTACAGGTAGCCAAGGGAAATCTATCGGTTTCCTTCTCAGCGCCTCGTACAGGTGCCGGTTCACCAAGTTGAGTACGAGATCGCATCCCGACGCAGCCGTGGGAAAATCCAATGTTCGCGCCGGATTGGTTGTCAGATGGCCAATCCCTTTATTCGCTGCCTCCAAGGTACGGCACAGGATCTCCTCCGCACGAGCAGGATTCACTGTCGCATGGTCCTTGCACGCATCGCTCTCTGTCAACAGCGGCAAATCGAAACTAACTATGCTAACGTCGTCGCTCCGCCGATCTTGAACTGGTCCCAGGCGACGGTCGCGAGGCATGTAGCGAACGCCGAGGAACTCCATAAGGACACGACACATAAGAAGCCCCGCGTCGATTGTGGGATACGCAAGCGTAGTGATTGCCGGTAAAGAGAATGACTGGCTTAAATGTAGAGTGAGTGTCAAGGGACGATCTTGCTTCGGGTGTTGCGTGACTAAGCGGGCAAAAAATGCACCGACTGCAACCTCTTCCATCCGAATGGGTATCCGATCCTCTAGGAGAAGTTGCTTTTGCTCAGCCGTGAGTGATTTCGTAGGGAGCATAAGCGACTCGATCCTTACATTTCTACACCCAAACATCCAACACCGGACTACGGTCTCTGCCGAACGAGTCTTGAAATTCAGCGCAGGGAACCAAGGGCCAATGTCGCGATTTGGGTTAGTCCTCACTGTAGTAAAACTGTAGTAGGTCCACGTTCAAAACGCGGCAGATCGGATCATGACGGTGGGAATCGACGTGCTGGTAAGCAGTTGAGGAATCAAGTAGAGTAGAGAATTTTCCACGGATCCGAAGAGGATGAGCCCGACAACATCGAGCGGAGGGGTCTGATCTTCGCGGTAGTCCGGCAAATGCAGATAAACCAGGATCAAACCCGTGAGTCCAATTGGAATATTAGGGAAGAAGATTACGCGCCAGTGAAGGTACCCGACGATGAGACCTCCAGCGATTGGTCCGAGCATGGGCGCGATGAGGGCTGGTATGAAAACAAAGCTCATCGTGCGCAGAAGATCTGACTTGGCAAATGTTCGCACCAGGATGAGCCGGCTATACGCGGATGGGTCTATAAAACAAAAGCGAATGTGCGAGGCTTAACGAAGCCATGCCGCTCACAAAAGTCAACCTGCTGTGGCCGAATCCGGGACTTAAGATCGCATTGCATTCGCCTAAGGCCTCATTGAAACCGGACCGCGTATGTGCCCTCCGGAGAAAAGGCGGGACGGTGACCCCTTCGCCGACGAGCAGTCCGTTCTTTGAAGTCCGGTTTGCCAGTCAGTAATCGCGAAATACGGGCATTATTCGCGTATTTCGGCGAAAGAGCGAGTGGAAATCCTCTGCAGTTGAGACTGTATGGCGGAGGGAATGGGATTCGAACCCTCGGTACTGTTTTGCCAGGCTAAGCCTCGACTTATCCGTAAGTTGCAGATAGTAAAACCTTACCAGAGAATTTCACGTCAAATCCGACGTCAACGCTCTGCAATCAGTCCGGTTTCGATTCGCCGTCCATTCGCGAATCTGAGGCGAACACCCTGCGATTCTGTGGCAGGAAGTGGTTCACTTCGCCCGGCCCCCGGGCTGATTGGGTTCGCAGGTGACTGCGTGCCTAGCGGACAGTCAGAAAATCGAAATCTCTATTTCGGAGAAAAGAAGTTCTCGAGAGACTCGGATTTTTCGAGATCATGGAAATTCGTGCTCGCTCTTTTTTGACAAAGACGGCAGAAGATTCGGTCAATGAGTGTAATCGCGATGTTACAACAGCTAATCGAGACAGAAGTTCAGGTAGATGTCAGTCCGGCCTGCTAGGAGGCGCTCGGGCAGCCTGAGCCAAGCGGTGGTTCATTTCTTTGAGGTCGAATACGCCACCGCGGTAAATGGCTTGCCACACTCCAAGCAACTTGGCTTTAGTCGAGGCGTGATCAATCCGCAGGACGGGCACATCCTTTGCGATCGAACCCCGGCGACCTGTGGTTTCACCTTGCGCATCCAGTGGAGCAGCAGGATCGTGAAGAGGACGATAAGCAGACCGAAGGAAATACTCGTGGCGTTCATAAAAGCGACCCTTCTTGGCTAGTCCCGAAACGATCGAATAGACGATTCGAGAATGTCCAACCTTGTGCTTCCAGTGGCTGGAACCATTCTCAGCGCGAATACTAGGCTTAGACCGGGGAGCAACAAACGGGAGGCACATAAAGCGCCTCCCGTTTCTCTCGTGACTGTTCTTACGCGGCCTTGCCATGAACCTTGGCTTCGACGGTCTTCTCGCTGCCAACAGTCACCTTGATCTGCTTGGGCTTGGCTTCCGCCTTCTTGGCGAGTTTGATCTTAAGCAGGCCCTTTTCATAGTTGGCGCTCACTTGCCCCGGATCGACCGAACTGGGCAGCGTGAACGACCGGGTGAACTCTCCGTACTGCCGCTCGACGCGACGGAAGTTCTCCTCTTTCTCTTCTTTCTCGATCTTGCGCTCACCATGGACGGTGAGGGTGGTGTTCTCGATACGGACATCAATGTCTTTCTCGTCGATGCCAGGGACTTCCATCTTCAAAGTAATGTTGTGCTCGTCTTCGTAGATGTCCACCGGCGGTGCGTAGTTGGTGGTGGTTAACGCCTCTTCCGGGCCTTGGGGGCTATACGACTCACGGAAAAGACGGTTCATGCGGTTCATGCGGTCCTGCATAGTGGAAAACTCACGGAAAGGCTCCCAACGGGTCAATAGGGTCATAACGTAGTTCCTCCTTGGAGGTAATCTAAGAGGAAAAACTTCAGATGGGCTGACTTAGTTCAGGGGACCTGAAAGAGTAAGAAGAGGTAGCTTGCTCAACTACAAGGCTAGGCTTCTGCGCATCCGATGTCAAACTGCGGTCGTGTCCGGTAGGGGGTCAGTCTGATTTCTACAGCGGGGGCGGTAACTGGTTTAACTCGCCTTCTTTTCTTCGCCCTGCTCCCGCGCTTCTCCCGCATGGGCCAACTCCACCCCGGCGAGATCAACTTCGAGAGACAGCCCGGTCAGATCCGCGCTGTTTGCGATTCGGAATAAGACTTCCGAAACGCGGGAGGCTGCATCCTGCAGTAGGCGTTCCTGCTGCTCTGGAGCGGCGACGTACGAAACCATCGTCATCTGGGTGAGGGCATTGCGAACGTGATGGTTCAAGAAGGCTAGTTCCAGGGTTCGTCGGATGGCTCGCTTCCGGCGTTGTTCCAAAACGATGGTCCCGAGAACGGTGACGATTAGCATTTGCACCAAACCATCGACCGTAGCGCTCACGTGCCAGGAGGTTTGTCGATAGAACCACACAGCATTCAGCGCGACTCCAACCAATCCAACAAAAACGCCGATTGTTGCTGCGGTGGTCAGAGACTGGAAGAGAGACGCAGACTTGAAGTCGAAGGCATGGTGCGAGTGTTCGTAGCTGTGAGCGCGCTCATGCTCATAGGCTTTCATGACCCAACCTCTTGTCACTAAAACGTGCCTATAACGGTACTCTACCATTTTGCCCTCTCCTTGTCGGTAGGTCTTCTAGTGACGGTTAAGGTACGGCCTTGAGATGAGTCGCGGTTACTAGCCTGTGGTGTGCGCCACAGATTCCGAATGAAGATCCCCGCCAACGGCACGCCCTGCGGTTCGTCCCGGATTTTCCGCCTCGAAGCGGCCTTCTTGGTATGTGGGCGGCTCAGAGTGGAAATGGAACAGCGAGTTTTGATTTCTGCCGTTTGCTTTCGGCGACGGTAGAGCCTACAGTTAATGAGTCTATTGTCCATCTCTCCGTCGCATTCTGGCCGTTCCCAACCTCACGACGACGGTCCCCTGCGCAACCGACAGAAAAGGAGAGGCTGCCATGGAACCTACCCTGTTCCATCGTATACTGCGCTCCGTCATTACTCGTCGACTGAGGCAGGTCACCTCATTAATGCGCTCTGCTAAAGTACATCCTCAGATCGCGGGTTACGGATCACAAAGGATGTGCCGGTCGTGCGGGGCGATCACGGCGCGCTCAGAACCACTTTGCTTGGAGTGTGGCGAGTTGCTGCCAGCAGTCTAACGAGAGGAAGTGCGTGCGGAGAAACGCGTGCACCATGTCAGCATCAGCCCGCAGGAAGATCGCAGCCGCACAGCGGCACGATGAGCAAAGGTCCGTGCGAAGAAAGCGGCCTAGGATCTTCGGACTCGGGGAAAAAAATGATTCCTCCCACCTACAAACCGAAGAAGAAGTTTATGCAGCTTGCGATCGCGGAGGCAAAGCGAGCCCGCGACCGGGGCGACTATGCTATCGGTGCCGTCATCACGCGTCTTGTGGGGAAACGGGAAGTGGTTATCGCCTCTGCCGGCAACCGGGTAAAAACCTCGGGTTCATCCATCAAGCATGTGGAGCTTGAAACCTTGAAATATGTTTCCTCCGGCTACGGTCGGTATCTACCGGATTTCGTGTTGTATTCCACGCACGAACCTTGTGCTATGTGCGCGGGTGCTTGCGTCTGGTCCAAAATAGGAGCGGTGGTATTTGGCGTTTCCCAAGAAGATATAACCGCTTACGGCAAGAAACACGGTACCGAGGAATTCAAATGGCGCGCCTGTCTCATTTCATGCAAGTTCGTCCTTGAAAAGGGGGGCCTTCACATTCCTGTCTTCGACAATTTTCTGAGACTGGAGTGCCGAAAGTTATTCGGATATCGAGCCTCCTGACGTCCCTCGCACCGCGCCCCGCACGAAGCCCGAACCCGAATCGCAAGACCCCAAGCCCTGAGACGCCGCTCGGGGCTCTTCCATTTTCCTTGACGGCATCTCTCCCAGGACGAAAATCCGGCCAGACCTGCCTTCGCTAGGGAAGCGCGCCAGTTTCGGCAGTGTGGGATATACCAGCCACCACCACTTCGTCGGTCGGTTTTCGATGACGAGAAAGTTCTCCTCATCGATCCCCACCAGTGCACTCGCGACGTGCGCGCGAGCGTCCTGCGGAGTCACGGCATCGAGGTCGATGCGGCTGACAGCTTCCAGGCGGCGCGATCTCTGTGGCGACCCACGCTCTACAATCTGATATTGCTTGCGGGTCGTGGACATCTCCCTGGAGAGGCTCTCGACTTCTATGTCGAGATCAAGCACGCGAGCCCCGGCGAGCGCGTGGTCTTTCTCATCGGTCCTCCGACTTTCCTGTAGCTGACTTGGCCGACCGAGGTCATGGGGCAGAAAGCGAACCTCAACAATGGGCGGAGACGGTGAGGCGCTTCGTCACCGCGGCTTGAAGAGTTCTTCTTTGCAACTAGAGACGTCCAAGCTATGGTGGGGTTCTGGTCCCCGACCTGGGACATTTCCGACTTGACAACACTGGGATTCGGTATAGTGTGTTGACTGGAGCGAATTACGCCTTCTCCTCTTTCAGATCCTCTGAACTAAGGCAGTCCATCTGAAGTTCCCTCCTCTTAGCCACGACAACCCAGGAGGCTGACATGTTTGCCCGTCACGTTTCCATGCACCTGAAGCCCAATACCCGTGCGGAGTTTACCCAGAGGATCGAGAACGAGATTCTTCCCCTCCTTCGGAAACAGCACGGCTTCCAAGACGAAATCGTCTTCGTCGCCCCCGGATCCGGAACGGAAGTGGTCGCCATCAGTCTTTGGGACAAGAAAGAGGACGCGGAAGCCTATCTCCGCGGCAGCTATCCAGAAGTGCTGAAGGCCCTGGCAAAAGTTGTCAACGGCACTCCTGAGGTCCGAAACTTTGAGGTGGCCCACTCGACTTTGCAGAAGACCGCTGCTCGCGTAGCAGCCTGAGGCAAGCAGGCAGGCTTTCGCGTTCGGTAGGGGCGGCCGATCCCCGCCCCTCTTAGGAAATAGACAAGAAGAGTCGAGGTTAGATCTTTCTGGTGATGCCCGCTTCTCAAAGGTAATCCTGCTTTCCGAAACGTCCGCCTCCAGAAGACTTGGAGGTGTTCTGTGTCTCAGCAATCGCCGATTTCCTTTCAAGTTCGCACGAAAAACGTGCTCATCGTCGATGGCAACGAATCGATGCAGAAGCTGCGCGCTCGCGTGCTGAGAAGCCACGGAGTTCACGTGCACACGGCCAAAAGCGTCACTGAAGCAGAGTTGCTCTGGGTGCCTGATTTCTTCGATTTGGTACTGCTGGACGTGCGCCAGAGATCCAATAAAGCAGTGGAGTTCTGGAGAACGATTCGTCGCCAGCATCCAGGTCAGCGGATAAGGTTCCTAGTTGGACCTCCAACGTACCTGTCTCCTACCTGCGCCGACGAGGTCTTGGCCCGCGACAAGGTTCCTGAAGACTGGGTGCAGGGGCCAAGACACCTGCATGTCGCATAAGGCCTTACAGACCGATAACAGCCAGATGGAGAGAATAAACTAAGGAGGAAAGTCCATGAAACCGGAGCCCTTAACTAATCGAGATGCAGCTATCACGACTCATGATGAGGAGAACGTGCGCGCCCGCGCTTATGAGCTGTATGAGGTGCGCGGCAGAATAGATGGCCATGCGGAAGAAGACTGGCTTCGGGCAGAAGGCGAAGTAGCAGGAAGCAACGGACGAGAAGCAGTCCGAGCCTCAACCTCAAAGATCACTGTGAAGATCGTTGGTGAAGCCTGACGGGTTGGACGATCACGTAGTAGAGAGCGATGTCAAACCACCGGAGGTAAGCCATGACTAACATCTACGTCGGTAACTTAGATTTTTCGACTCACGAAGAACAGCTTCAGACATTATTCGCGGCGTACGGAGCAGTCAGAACAGTCACGACCGTCAATGATCGCGACACAGGTCAACCGCGCGGATTTGCGTTCGTCGAGATGACTAATGGTCCGGAGGCGCGAGATGCTATTCGCACCCTGAACGGTTCGGTCCACGGTGGGCGCACTTTGATTGTCAATGAAGCTCGCCCCAAGCTCTACAGCAGTGGCGAACACGAGTCACTTCCCAGTAGGGATCACCGGCGCCATCGTATCTGAATGGTGGGGAGACGATGTTGTTGGCTGTTCCTGCGCAGGCATTCACGAGAATTCGACCCACCTTCCGACCGGCTAGAGGGGGCATTTATGAATACAGGCAGCTGTAAATCTCTGGACAGCGGGGCGTGGAGGGATTTGTACAAGGCTGCGCTCTTTGAGGTGGATAGCGCGAGACTCCCGGATCGCATTGCGCAAGCGGAGAAAGCACTTGCATTAAGGGCACGGGAGTTGTTTCAGATAGCCGGAGACAACATCGAAGAGGAACAAGCTCTGGACGACACGATGTACGCCTTGCATGCTCTGCGGAACACATCGCAAACTAGCCACTGTATACCACATCGCAGTGAGGCTGCCTACGTCAACTCTCAGATGCTGCGCCATCCCTTTCCTGAGCTCTCCCTGCGTGCACGTCTCGCCGCGACGTTATTCGTGCGCGTGGTCGAGAAATAATCTGAGCTTGCCCGAGCGTGAAGGTTGGCGCAGCTTGCGCAGAGCCTTGGCTTCGATCTGGCGAATGCGCTCGCGGGTGACGGCGAACGCCCGACCAACCTCCTCCAGCGTGTGCTCCGAATCGTCCTCCAGGCCAAAGCGCATCTTCATGATCTTCTCCTCGCGCGGAGTCAGAGTGCGTAGCACCTGCCCGGTCTGCTTCTTCAGGTTCACGTTGATCGCAGCCTCGTCCGGTGCGAGCACAGCGCTGTCTTTGACGAAGTCGCCGAGATGGGAATCTCCTTCCTCACCAATTGGCGTCTCTAGCGAGATCGGTACCTGCATGATCTTGCGCACTTTGCGCAGCTTGGCTGCGGGAATGTCCATGCGTCTGGCAATCTCTAACGAGGTGGGTTCGCGGCCCAACTCCTGGACCAGTTGCCGCGAGACGCGAATCAGCTTGTTCACGATCTCGACCATGTGCACTGGTAGTCGGATGGTGCGCGCCTGATCGGCAATGGCTCGGGTGACTGCCTGGCGAATCCACCACGTGGCATAGGTAGAAAACTTGTAGCCTCGGCGATACTCGAACTTGTCCACCGCCTTCATCAGGCCGACGTTTCCCTCCTGGATCAGATCGAGGAACTGCAGTCCGCGGTTGCCATACTTTTTGGCAATGGAAACCACGAGGCGGAGGTTGGCTTCGATGAGTTCGTGTTTAGCCTGCTCCGCATCCATCTCGCCCTGGATGATTTCGCGCTGCGTGCGGTGCAAATCTTGGAAGCTCACGCCGGCGTCGCTTTCCAGGCTTTTCAGGTCGGCGCGATGCTGCCGCTGCGGCTTGCGGTAATCTTTCTTGAGTTCTTGGCTGCGCGTGCTCTCAATCTTTTTCTCCACGTTGCTGATCTGGCGATCGAGTGAGCGCATGATGTCCACGGTTTTATTCACCCCATCGACCAGGCGTTTGCGCTCGAAGTTGGTGAAACCGAAGTTGCGGATGATCAGCGAAAGCCGAACGATCTCGCGGCCCAGGCCACATCGGCAGCGGCGGTATTCGCGTGCTTT
>Ga0074045_10003673_pt1 | contig 13782 bp, 12 predicted proteins | sample BogForMeECP23OM2_FD_94442 | JGI IMG/M metagenome (GOLD analysis project Ga0074045, IMG submission 94442) | Bog forest soil microbial communities from Calvert Island, British Columbia, Canada - Bog Forest MetaG ECP23OM2 | ecosystem: Environmental > Terrestrial > Soil > Wetlands ... | reverse complement strand
TCGTTGGTGCCGATGAGGAGCACGACGCCGCGCGGGTTCAGCGCGATGACGTCCTCATCGAGGCGGATGAGGACGCCCCGGGTCGTGTCGCCGCTTATGCCCCGGTTGGCCGTCTTGACGCCCGGGAAACTGCTGCCCACATCCGCCCAGCCCTGAGTGATCGAGTCGCCCACGAACACCAGGGCCCCCTGGTCCTGCTGAACCTGCGACGCCCACTGGGTGCGCCGCTCGACCCAGATCGTCTTGAACCATTCGGCGCGGCGGATGGGGCCTGCACCCGGCAGGCCCTCGTCCGTGGCGGGAACTTGGAAGTGGCTCTCGGGCGGGGCCGCTGGCACTGCGGCATCGTCCCCGCGAAGACCTGTTGCGGGGGCAAGAATGCCCAGCGTCGCGGCGATCAGTGCAAGGGTGCGGCGTATCATGGTGGGTTGGGGTGGAGGTGTCAGGCTGCCAAAGGCCGGGCAGACGGATCAATCTCAATCACTCGGTGTTTTGGCGCGGTTCGCCGCCCGCCGGGGCGCCGGGCGGCGCGGCCGGCGGGGCCGGCCCGGGGCCGCAGGGGCGGCCGGGCCCGATATTTCTGGATTTTCATCGGGTTCGCCGCCATCTGAATCTCACATGCAGCCGGCGCCCGCCCCCCGTACCCCCCTCCCCCGCGATGGCCTCGTCGGCTAACCGGACAGCACCCGTGGAGACCGACGGGATGCCCGCCGGCATCCCCTACATCGTGGGCAACGAGGCCGCCGAGCGCTTCAACTTCTACGGGATGCGCGCCATCCTGGTGGTGTTCATGACGCAGTACCTGTGCAGCCGCACCGGGGCGCCGGCGCCCATGACCGAGAACGAGGCCGACAAGTGGTATCACGTCTTCGTCGCGTCGAATTACTTCTTCCCGGTATTCGGCGCCATCCTGGCCGACGCGGTCTGGGGCAAGTACCGGACGATCTTCTGGCTCTCGTTCGTCTACTGCTTCGGGTCCTTCGCGCTCGCCCTCGACAACACGCGCCTCGGCCTCGCCCTGGGCCTGAGTCTGATCGCGATCGGCTCGGGCGGTATCAAGCCCTGCGTCTCGGCCAACGTGGGCGACCAGTTCGGGCCCTCCAACCAGCACCTGATCTCGCGCGCCTTCGGCTGGTTCTACTTCTCGGTCAACCTGGGCTCGTCCTTCTCGATCATGCTGATCCCGTGGCTGCTCCAGCACTACGGCCCGCGGGTGGCGTTCGCCGTCCCCGGCGCCCTGATGGTGGTGGCGACCCTGATCTTCTGGCTGGGCCGCAGGAAGTTCATCCACATCGCTCCGGGAGGCCGGGCGTTCCTGAGGGAGACATTCAGCCGCGAGGGCCTCGCGACGCTGGGCCGGCTTGCCGTGATCTACGTGTTCGTCGCCGTGTTCTGGTCGCTCTGGGACCAGACCGGCGGCGAGTGGGTGCTCCAGGCCGCCAAGATGGACCTGCATTTCGCCGGGATCACGTGGCTCCCGTCGCAGTTCCAGGTCGTCAACGCGGTCCTGATCCTCTTGTTCATCCCCCTCTTCCAGTACGTGATCTACCCGGCGGTCAGCAGGGTGTTCCCGCTGACGCCCCTGAGAAAGATAGGCCTGGGCCTCCTCGTGGCGGGGACTTCGTTCCTCATCAGCGCCTGGATCGAGACGCAGATCAACGCCGGCCTGAGGCCGAACATCGGATGGCAGCTGCCGGCCTACGCGCTGATCACCGCGGCCGAGATCATGGTGTCCATCACCTCGCTGGAGTTCTCGTACACGCAGGCCCCCAGGAGGATGAAGTCGATCGTCATGGCGGCGTACCTCCTTTCGATCACCGGTGGCAACGCGTTCACCGCACTCGTGCACGTCGTCATCCAGAACCCCGACGGCTCGCTGAAGCTGGGCGGCCCGTCCTACTACCTCTTCTTTGCGGTTCTCTCGGCCGCCGCCGCCGTGGTCTTCGCCTTCGTCGCCATGGGCTACCGCGGCAGGACCCACCTGCAGGGCGCGCTCCCCGCGGACGCTCCCCCGTCGGCGCCCGCCCCGGCCGCATAGGATCCCGCCCGCCGAACCATGGACATCAAGTCGCTCATCCGCACCATACCCGACTGGCCTCGCCCGCCTGTGCGCTTCCGCGATGTCAGTTCGCTGCTTCGCAGTCCCGAGGGATTCAGCGGCGCAATGGACATGTTCGTGCGCCATTACAGGAACAAGCCCATCGACATCATCGCCGGCCTGGACGCCAGGGGCTTCATCCCCGCCGGCGTCCTGGCCTACGTGCTCAAGAAGCCGCTCGTCATGGTCCGCAAGAAGGGGAAGCTGCCAGGCGAGACCATCCACAAGGCCTATCAGCTGGAATACGGCGAGAGCATCCTCGAGATCCACACGGACGCCGCCCCGAAGGGTGCCAACGTGCTCCTCATGGACGATCTCATAGCGACGGGAGGCACCCTCTGCGCGGCCGTCCAGTTGTTCGGCAACATCGGATGTTCGGTCACCGACGTGGGCGCGATCGTGAATCTCTCCGAGCTCAACGGTTCGAAGCGGCTGGCGGCGATCGGCGTGAGGGTCTTCGCGCTCTGCGAGTTCAACGAGACCGAGTGACGGCGGGCAGCCCGGAGACGGCTGTTCCCGGGGTGGCCTCCCGTGGCGGGCATCCTGCCCGTCCCCGCGTTTGCGCTCGCATCGGAGCGAAGGCCTAGGCAGAAACGCCGGGCACGCTCCAGAGGCGGTGCCACCCCGGTATCATGAAAAAAGCCCCAGCCCTAGGAATCCTGCCCGTGCTCGCCGTCCTTCTGGGTGGCTGCGCCACCGGAGGCATACAGAACACGGACGCGCTGCAGCAGGCGATGGACGCGAACCACAAGGCGGCGGTCAGCGTGCTTAAGAGGGCTAACGAGGAGGACCTCCCCTATCGAATTGAGGACGGCTTGACGAGAAGCGCGTTTTCCGCCGACGACCTCAGCCTCCTGGCCCCCGCCGACATTGACTCGTGGGACAAGATCCTGGGCGCGCTGGACTCATACTGCGGGGCCCTGTCCTGCCTGACCTCCCCGAAGGCATCCGGCGACTTCTCAACCGCGTGCGAGGGCCTTGGATCAAAGGTCGGCGCGCTCGCAAAGGCGGGGGGCATCAAGACCGGCACCAAGGTGTCGGCGGCGGAGACGGCGGTCACGGAGCTGGGCAGCCTCCTCATGCGGTACAAGGGCGACTCCGACGCCCGACTGGTCGCCGAGAAGGCGGACCCGAGCTTCCAGAAGGTCGTCGGGAGCCTCATCGAGGCGTTCGGATTCGAGGGCAGCCCCCCCGCCCCGTCGCCGCACGGAATCCTCGCGACCTACGAGCTCGACTTCTCGGTCGGCACGGCGATGGAGGCCAAGAAATTCAAGGGAGGCGAAATCGAAGGGTTTGCGGCGATGGGCGACGACCAGAAGCGTGCCAGCATCAGGGCGCTGCTCTCGTGGCTCAAGGTCAAGCAGGACCACGACGAGTTCGTGGCGTCCGTGAGGACGCTGGTGACCGCGCTTGACAAGGCCCGGCTCGCCCACGCGGCGCTGGCCAGCCGGGACGCCGCGAACGCGTCGGCCGCGTTCGCGCAGCTGCAGGCCGAGATGAAGAACGTCCAAGCGATCTACCAGCAATTCACGAAAGGATAGCCCATGGCAAAGAATCCCCCGGGCCCCGCACCGATCTCATCCCAGCAGCTCCAGGACCTGCAGGACGGCATAAGCGCCAGCATCCAGACCATCCTCAAGGCCTACGGCCAGTGCCAAGACAGGGTCGGAAGCGCCACGCTCCTGCAGCAGTCCCAGCAGCTGGCGGCGCAGATGTCCTCGATTGAAACCGCGCTGTTCCACCAGCAGACCGTCGATGCGACGGACGCGATGGCCAGCGCCTTCACCGCGGCCAGCGGCTTCACCGCGCAGCTGAAGCAGCTGGCGGATGGACTGGACAAGGTGTCGGACATCATCAACGCCGCGGCCAAGCTGATAGGTGTCGTGGCCCAGATAGTCCCGTACCTGTAGGCGGGGGGAGGCCGCGGCTCCTTCCTTGACCCCATCCCCGCCAGTCATGCAAGCCGCATGCCCCGGCAGGCCCCCGGAGGGCCGGCCGGGGCGACGGCGCCCCGGATTCCTCCCCTTAAAGGCAAACCCAGAACCAGGAGACCACGGCCATGGATGATTCAAGACCGAAGCCCGCCACCGACTCATCAACCAATGAAGAGGGCCCTTCGGGCGCGGGGCCCTTGATCAACGTGAAATACCTGTCGGAAAAGCTCGAGGAGGCGGAGCTGCTGCTCGGGTACGCGGCCGAGCTCGGGATCGACGTCAAGGACGAGACCCGCGACGGCGTCCTCAGGGCCAGGATTGAGAGCGCCGGGGGCGGCGTCACCGAACAGACGGCCTCGAACCTCCTCGCGGCGCTGACCGCCCTGGCCGCCGTCGTCCGGCCCGTGACGGTGCAAAGCCTGCGGGCGTCGGCCAACCTGACCGACGCGCGCAGGACGATTCGCTTCTACGGCGCGATGGCGATCCTCGTCGGCGGCATAATAATGGTGTTCTCGGTGCTCACTTTCCTGAGCAGCAGCGTCTCGGAAAGGATCCGGCAGGACGTGGACACGGCGAACGCGCTGGCCTCGAAGCTCAGGGCCGAGCTCGGCCCGTCGCCTTCGGAGACTCCGGCGGCGGCCGTCGCCGGCGACGCCTCCAAGCTCTCGCAGGACCAGGTCTGGTTTGGCCCCGCGGGACCTCCGCCCGGGCTCTCCGGCAGGGACGTGATCAGCGACCTGCAGCAGTTCGCCGCGACCATGCGCGAGATCGACGGGTACGCCAGGCAGCTGAGGTACTACGTGCTTGATTTTGGGTCCCGTGATTATTCCAGGAGCAGGGCGTCCTCGACGCCCAAGTCGCCGCTCGCGTTCGGATCGCCGCTGGAGCTTCTGCCGGGATTGGACGTGCCGCTCGCCCAGGAGCTCACCGAGAAGGTCAAGGAATACCAGAACGTCAGGAACTTCGGGAACAGCATCCAGGAGAAGGTGACGGTCTACTACGGCGCGATCGCCACCTGCGTGCTTCCCGTGCTGTACGCCCTCCTTGGGGCGGGCGCGTATCTGCTGCGCATGTTCGAGGACCAGATCAAGAGCCGAACCCTGATCTCCGGCGACCGCCATGTCGCGCGGTTCCTGATCGCCGGCATCGGCGGCCTGGTGGTCGGCCTCTTCAGCAACGTCACCCAGGGCATATCATTCTCGCCCTTTGCCGTCGCATTCCTTGTGGGATACGCGGCCGACGTCTTCTTCACCTTCCTCGAGGGGATGCTGCAGATCTTCAAGCGCGGCGCGGGAAAGCCCGGCTCCCAGGCGACGCCGTCCTCTCCGCTCGGCTGACTTGGCGCTCCGGAGCCGGAAGGCCCCCTCACCACTCGTCGCCCACCCTCCCCCTCCCGGCCTTCTGCTTCGCGCGGTGCTTCTTCGCCTGAATCATCGCCACCTTCTGGCCGCGGCTCTTCTGCCGTGCCCGCCGTAGCGCCTTCTCCCTATCCTGCCGGGCGGCATCCACGGCCGCGCGGGCCCGGGCGTCAATCCGCTCGCAAAGCTCCCTCCATGCGAGCTCCCGGTTCGCGGCCTGCGAGCGCCCCGCCTGGCAGCGCACCTCGATGCCCGTCGGCCCGTGCCGCAGCCACACGGTCGACGACGTCTTGTTGATCTTCTGCCCGCCCGGCCCTGCGCCGCGGACGAACCTCTCCTCGACATCGGACGCGGGCACGCCGAGCGCGAGGAGCCTCGATTGAATGTGGGAGGGTAAAGCCATCGGCGCGTCCAATGCCCGGGATATTCACGGAGATTCCGGCCGACTCGACAATCCAATCCCACGCCGGGTCGCCGCGCCGCCGGGTCCTCGGGTGCCCGGGGCGGGCGGCGGGGCCCGGTCGAGGATCAACCCCGGCGAAGGGCGACCGGAGGCCCAAGGATCTCGCGGACCAGAATCGCCCGGCGCGCCGTGTCGCGGCCCCGCAGCTCCTCAAGCCAGGCTGCCCCGGCAGACGGACCCTGCGCTCCCGCGCCAGGCGGCGCGGGCGGCGGACTGGCGGGAAGCCCAGCCATGGCGGGCGGCGGCGCCGCCGGGGCCTCGACCGGCCCCCGGCTCGCACTCAGCGCGTCCCCGGGGATCTCCGGCGGGCCGGGCGACCAGCGCTCCTCCCGGGCCCGCGCGGGCTGCAACACCGGCAAGCCCGAGCGCCTCTCGGCGATCTTGCGAAGGATCTCGGCCCGAACGCGCCGCGCCCGCTCGTCGCCATCGGGATCGCTCGAGGAGGGACCGCCCTGACCGCCGGGGCCCGGCTCGCGGCCGTCCTGCGGCCTTGGCTCCGCCCTGGATGCCGCGTTCCTCGCGCGCGCGATCATGTTGAACAGCCACACGGCCCCGGCAAACAGGACGACGAGAAGCTGGGGCTGCGAGAACAGCCACGTGCGCGGGTCGGTTGAAGCCGCCAGGGCCATGGTCACTTCTTGTCGCCCGGCTGGGCGATGCTCTGGCGCATGGAAGTGTCGGACTGGATGTTCTCCATCCTGTAATAGTCCATCACGCCGAGCCTGCCGCTGCGGAACGCCTCCGCCATCGCGAGCGGGACCTGGGCCTGCGACTCGACGACCTTCGCCTGCATCTCCTGCACCCGCGCCTTCATCTCCTGCTCGAGGGCCACGGCGGCGGCGCGGCGGATCTCCGCCTGCGCCTGCGCCATGTTCTTGTTGGCCTCGGCCTGCGCGACCTGGAGGCGCGCACCGATGTTCTCGCCGACGTCGACGTCGGCGATGTCGATCGAGAGGATCTCGAACGCCGAGCCGACGTCTAGGCCGCGCGCAAGGACCGTCTTTGAGATGCTGTCCGGGGACTCGAGGACGTGCTTGTAGGAATCGGCCACGCCGATCGTCGTCACGATGCCCTCGCCGACGCGCGCGATGATCGTCTCCTCCTTGGCGCCGCCGACGAACCGGTCGAGGTGGGTGCGCACGGTGACCCGCGCCTTCACCTTCACCTGGATCCCGTCCTTCGCCACGCCGTCGATCGTCGTGCGCCCGCTCTCGGGATTGGGGCAGTCGATCACCTTCGGGTCGACCGACGTTCGCACCGCCTCGACGACGGACTTCCCCGAGCCCTTGGTCGCCAGGTCGATCGCGCAGGCGCGGTCCCAGTTGAGCTCGATGCCCGCCTTCTGCGCGGCGATGATCGCCTGGACCGTGGGGATGACGTTGCCGCCTGCCAGGAAGTGCGCGGATATCTTGTCGGTGGAGAGCGGTATGCCGGCCTTCACCGCCGTGATGCGCGCCCCGACGACAAGGTTGTACGGCACGCCGCCCAGGCGCATGCCGACGAGGTTAACTATGCTGACCGGCGCGCCGTTCAGGCGCGCCTTGAGCCAGGTTCCGATGTAGGAAAGGAAGATCCCGACGACGACCAGGCCGACGATGATGAGCGGGATGGCGATGATGAGGGAGATGTCAGGCATGGGAGTTTAGGTTTTGGTTACAATGAGGCGGAAGTTGTCCATCGCGATGACGCGCAGGGCATCGCCCCGGGCGGCATGGCCCGTGCGGCAGAATGCCTCGTAGCGGCGCCCGTCGACGAGCACGTACCCGCTCGGGGCCAGCGTCGTGTCGGCGGTCGCGGGCTTCCCGATCACCTCGGCGCTTGGGGCGATCTGGGGCTGGCTGCTCGAGCCCGACGTCGACTCGACGACAAGGCCCTTTCCCATGCGCGTCCTCGGCAGGAGGACGAGCTCGATGTAGATCGCGCCCCCGAGCAGCGCCAGGGCGGCGACTCCCGCCAGTCCGGCCGCAAGGACGCCGAAGTCCCGGTACGCGATGACGCAGCCCGCCACCAGGGCCACGCCGCCGACCGCCGCCATTATGAAGCTCGATACAAAGATGTCGGCGGCCAGGAGCATGATCCCGACTATGAAGAGGAGGAGGATTGTCGTCATCCGTTGGCCTTCTGATTGTCCGGGTTCTCCCGCTCGACAACGAGCGAGAAATCGCGGTGCCCCCGCACGACGACGGGCGTGCCGGCGTCGATCGCGCCCACGGGCACCTCGGCCTCGAAGCGCCGGCCGTCGATCTCCACCTGGCCGCCGGGGCGCAGGGCGGTCGCCGCGACGCCTCGGCGCCCGACGAGGCCGTTGAGCAGGCCGGCCGTGCCTGGGTCGCCGCCGGCCGTCTGCGCCGAGCCCCCGACGGTCTCGCTGACGGTCAGCCTGTCCCAGATCCAGCCGCGCGGCAGGAATCGCAGGGAGAAGGCCCCGAGGACCACGGCGATGCCGAGCCCGGCGCCCAGGTTTATCACCGGCTGCACGAACGCGTCGGCCGACCAGGCCACCTGGATCGGCTCGCCCGGCCACAGGTCGGCCATCGCCCAGAAGAGGGAGCCGAGCATGAGAAGGAATCCGATGACCCCGAGAAACCCGGCGCTGTGGAAGAAGAGGATCTCGGCAAGAAGGAGGATGAGCCCGACGGAGAACAGGATCACCGGCTCGTGGCCCGAGAGCCCGGAGACGAAACTGCTGAGGAAGACGACCGTCAGGAGCACGACGCCGACGGCGATGAAGCCGCCAAACCCCTGCGACTTGAACCCGATGAAGAGGGCGAGGATGCCGAGCCCAAGCATCGCCGGGGCAAGGTGGTTGAGGTACACGGCCAGCGACTCCGACCACGTCGCCTGGAGGCGCGTGGCGTGGAACCCGCCGGGGCCGAAGCACTTGGCGAGCAGGTCGTCGAGATTCCCGGCCTCCCCGGTTCCCAGGAGCGGCTGGGGCGGCGACCCGACAGGGTGCATCGCCTCCGTCGCCGTGAGCGACAGCAGCGCGCCCTTCTCCTTGATCGGCTTCCCGTCGATCTTCACCTCCTCGCCGTTTATCTTGAGCTCCATGTCGGCGTCGATCATCGCCGAGACGACCTCCCCGCGGTACCCCTTGCCCTCGGAGAGGGCGCGGATCCTCACCTTCAGGTAGCTGACGAGCTTCGCCTTCATCGTCGCGTCGATGTCCTGGCCCGTGCCCTGCACCGGGGCCGCCGCCCCGATGATCCCCTCGGTGGGCGTGGTCACGAACCAGATCTCGTCGCAGACAGCCGACAGGAACGCCCCGGCCGACATCGCCTCGCTGTCGACGAAGGCGATCGTCCGGCCGGGAAACCTCTTCATGTCGTCCATCATCTCCATCGTTACGTCGATGGCCCCACCCGGCGTGTTTATGTCCAGCACGACGGCGTCGGCGTGCTCGGACACAGCCTCCTTCAGCCCGCGCCTTAGCAGGTACAGCGCGGGCTCGGCGATGTCGCTGCGGATCGGGATGACAAAGACCCGCTTCGGCGAGGCCGGGGCCGGGACGATCCCGCGGTCCGCCGTCCGCGGTCCCGCGGCCGCGCCGCCGGAAGGAGGCTCGGCCTTCAGGGGCTCGACCGCGTTCGGCGCGGGCCTGGCCGGCTGGTCCGTCCCCGGCCCCGTCGCAGGCGCCGCGGCGGCTCCGCCAAGGGCCGCGGCGGCCATTAGGAACGGGACCCGGAACAATGGAAATGCCCACCGCATAATGATGATGAGCCGCCTGTCTAACGGCACCGGGGCGACTGTGCAAGATTGCCGGGGCCCCGGAAACGCATCTGCATGGCGCGGGCATGCATGGGCATTGACGCCGGCCCCGGGGCGCGCGGCCCTCTTCGGCGCCCAGGCCCTCTCCCGGTTCTACGCGCTGCCCTCAATGGCCGAGGCGCTGGCTTCGGACAGGGCGCAGCGCCAGAAGAACGCCCAGCCCCGGTAGACGGGGCCGCAGGCGGACGAGGCGGACGTTGATATTTCCGCCGAACGGGATTCCTTACACCTCGTCCTTGGTTGGAAGGACCATTCCCCCGCCCCACAATGAACAAAAGCCTGCCGTGCCTGTTGATCGCCTTCCTGTTCTGCCTTTCGGCCCTGACGCACTCCTCGCAGGCGCAAACGACCCCTGTCCCGACGGCACCGGCCGGGCCCGTCGGCCCGCATGCGGGCGTCAGGGGCCGCCACCCCGCGATCCGCATGGCGATCGGGGCGCTTGAGCGCGCCAAGGCCGATTTGCAGGGTGCGGCGCATGATTTCGGCGGCCACAGGGTCGATGCAATCGCCGCGTGCGACGCCGCGATCGCCCAGCTGAGGCTCGCCCTGCAGTACGCAAACGCAAATGAGCCGGACCAGGGCAACCCGCCGGCCCCGCCCTCCCAGTAAGGTGATCCGCCCGCCCCGCAAAGCGGCCCAGCCTGCCAAGCAGCCGGATCCGGCCTGAGGGCCTCCCCACGCTCCCCCGATGCCCGAGCTCACGCGGCGCAGCTTCCTCAAGGCCTCAGCGGTCGCCGGCGCGGCGATAACGCTCGGCAGGGTCGCGGGCGCCGGCGCGCCAGGGGAGCAGCCGCAGGCGGCGCCGCAGGCCTCGCCGTCGTGGGCGGACAGGCCAATGCGCTGGGCGCAGCTCACGCTCGTCGAGAACGACCCCGGGAGCTTCGACGCCTCGTTCTGGCTCGACTATTTCCGCCGTACGCGCTCCGACGCCGCCTGCCTGAGCGCGGGCGGCTGCGTCGCCTACTACCCGACCAAGGTCCCCTTCCATCACCGCAGCGCGTGGCTCGGCGACCGCGACGTGTTCGGAGAGCTGGTGGACGGCTGCCGCAGGCTCGGCATGGTCGTCATCGCTCGCACCGACCCGCACGCCACCTATGACGACGTCAAGGCGGCGCATCCCGACTGGATCGCCGTGACCGCCGACGGCCGGCCGCGCCGCCACTGGGCCTCGCCCGAGATGTGGGTCACCTGCGGCCTCGGCCCCTACAACTTCGAGTTCATGACCGAGGTGAAGAGGGAGATCATGTCGCGCTACCGCGTGGACGGAATCTTCATCAACCGCTGGGACGGCGCCGGGATGTGCTACTGCGAGCACTGCCGAGCCAACTTCAGGGCGGCCAGCGGCCTCGACCTGCCCCGTACCGACGACCCGAGGGACCCCGCGCGCCGCGCCTACGTCCTGTGGCGCCAGGAACGCCTCTTCGGACTGTGGCGCCTCTGGGACGCCGAGGTGCGCGGGATCAACTCGGACTCCTGCGTGATCCCCAACACGGGCGGGGGCGCGGCGAGCTCGCTCGACATGAGGCGGATCGGCGAGCTCGCGCCCACGCTGATGGCCGACCGCCAGTCGCGGCGCGGCCTGATGCCGACGTGGGCCAACGGAAAGAACGCCAAGGAATACCGAGCGACGATGGGCGCCAAGCCCGTCGTCGGCATCTTCAGCGTCGGCCTGGACGAGGCCTACCGGTGGAAGGACGCCGTCCAGGCCCCGGAGGAGACCCGCCTCTGGGTGGCCGACGGTATCGCCAACGGCATGCGCCCGTGGTTCACGAAGTTCGGGGGAAGCATCAACGACCCCCGCTGGCTCAAGCCGGTCGAGGAGATCTACGCCTGGTGCCACGGCGCCGAGCGCTACCTGCGAAACGAGCGCCCGCTCGCGAGGGTGGCGATCGTCTACTCGCAGCAGACCGCGTGGTTCTATCCCGGCGAACGCGGGGCGCCTGGGTCCGTCGAGGACGCGGCGCTCGGCTGGTACCAGGCGCTCGTCGAGGCGCGGATCCCGTTCGAGATGGTGCACGACCGCCTGCTCGACGCCGCGCACCTTGCGCCGTTCCGGACGCTCATCCTGCCCAACATCGCCGCGCTCTCCGACGCGCAGTGCGACCAGCTGCGCCAGTTCGTCGGGCGCGGCGGCGGCCTGGTCGCCACCTACGAGACCTCGCTGTGCGACGAGTGGGGCGCCCCCCGGCGGGACTTCGGCCTGGCCGACCTCTTCGGCGCGAATTGGGGCGGCCGGAGCGAGGGGCCGATGCACAACGCCTACCTGCGGCTCGAGCACGAGTCGGCGCCGGCCCACCCGCTCCTGCGCGGGCTCGAGGACGCTCCGCGCATCATCCACGGAGTGTGGCGCGTCGAGGTCGCCCCCAACCCGCCCTACCCCTCGGCGCCGCTCACGCTCATCCCCCCCTACCCCGACCTGCCCATGGAGAAGGTCTACGCGCGCCAGCCGCGCACGAACATCGCGCAGGCTTTCCTGCGCGAGCATCCCGGAGGGGGCCGCGTCGCCTACTTCCCGTGGGATGTCGACCGGACCTACTGGGACGTGCTCGCCGTCGACCACGGCAAGCTCCTGCGCAACGCCGTCTCCTGGGCGACTGACGAGGATCCCCCGGTGACGGTGTCGGGACCGGGCGTGCTCGACGTCACCTTCTGGCGGCAGCGCGAGTCGCTGACCGTGCATCTCGTCAACCTGACCAACCCGATGATGCTGAAGGGGCCGGTCCGCGAGCTGATCCCGGTGGGCGAGCAGAGGGTGCGCGTGCGCATGCCGGCGGGCCTCAAGGCGCGCGGCCTTCGCCTGCTCGTGGCGGGCTCGACTCCGGATTTCAGGCAGGAGGGGGAGTGGCTGGACCTGACCGTGCCGCCGTTCGCGGCCCACGAGGTCGTGGGGATCGACGTCTGATCCCGATTTCGCGCCGCGGGCATTGCAATGCGCCGGCATCCGTCTAACAAGGGCGGCAAATGAGAAACCCGCCCCAAGCCACGCGGCGCAGCGGCATTCGCGACCTCAGGACATTCGCGCTTGGGCTGGCCCTCGCCGCCGGCCCGGCCTTCGGCGCGGCGCCGGACGACGCGCTGTCGGTCAACGACCAGGAGTACCTCGAGATGACGGGGCTCAACGTGATGATCGCGCACGACTACTATCCCGAGGGCCACCAGGGGGGCATCAGCATAATCCAGAACGGCCAGAGGACCGCGACCAACGGCAATATCCGCCTCGAGCCCACGCCCGGCCAGTGGCAGCCGACGCCCCTTGTCGGCAAGCGCCTGGTCGACCGCGCCGCCCACGAGGTCAGCGCGCGCATGTCCTATCCCGACGAGAACCAGGACCGGAAGGGCCTGAACCCGATCGCCTATCCCGACCTCAAGCTGGGCTACGTCGTGAGGGTCCGGGCCGAGGGCCGCGCATTCCGCATCATCGTCGACCTCGACGAGCCGCTTCCCGCCGGGTGGGTCGGCAAGGTGGGCTTCAACCTGGAGCTGTTTCCCGGAATCCTCTTCGGCAAGTCCTACGAGCTGGGGGCCGACCGCGGCATTTTCCCGCGGCAGCCAAACGGGCCGGGCGCCGTCAAGGACGGCGACTACGAGGTCGCGCCGCTCGGTCGCGGCGCGAGGCTCCTGGTCGCGCCCGAGTCCGAGCGCCAGCGCATGGCGATCGAGGCCGTGCGCGGCGGCGAAATCGAGCTCCTCGACGGCCGCGCCCAGCACAACAACGGCTGGTTCGTCGCTCGCTCGCTCGTGGCGGCGGGCGCTACGAAGGGCGCCATCGAGTGGCTCGTCTCCCCGAACGCGATCACCGGCTGGAAATCGGACCCCGTCATCCAGGTCTCCCAGGTCGGCTACCACCCCAGGCAGCGCAAGGTCGCGGTCATCGAGCTCGACCGCCACGAGACGGACCTCAAGGCGGTGACGCTCTGGCGCGTCTCGGACTCCGGCCTCGAGCGCGTCGCCGAGGGCCCGGCCAGGGACTGGGGCCGTTTCCTGCGCTACCGCTACCTCCAGTTCGACTTCACCGACGTCGTGCGGCCGGGAATGTATGCCGTGGGATACGGCGACCAGCGCTCCAACGTCTTCGAGATCGGCGACCGCGTGTTCGAGCGCAACGTCTGGCAGCCGACGGTCGAGTATTTCCTGCCCGTGCAGATGGCCCACATGCGCGTG
>Ga0074045_10003671_pt1 | contig 13790 bp, 10 predicted proteins | sample BogForMeECP23OM2_FD_94442 | JGI IMG/M metagenome (GOLD analysis project Ga0074045, IMG submission 94442) | Bog forest soil microbial communities from Calvert Island, British Columbia, Canada - Bog Forest MetaG ECP23OM2 | ecosystem: Environmental > Terrestrial > Soil > Wetlands ... | reverse complement strand
GCAGTCAGCACCGGGTGTGCTGGTGCAAGCTCAAGATCTTAACCGCGACTACGGCGTGCTGAAGAAAAATTACGAAGAACTCGTGGCGCGTCGTGAGGCAACCTCGATAGCCAACGCCGCCGACACCAAGACCGAAAAGATCCAATTTCGCATCGTCGATCCGCCTCAGGTGCCAACTGTTCCGGCCGCGCCGAATCGGCCGTTACTCGTGACGGTGGTGCTCGCTCTTGGTATTGGCGCCGGCGTGGCCGCACCGCTCTTGGTGATGCAACTCGACCGCTCGTTCGCGACGCTCGGTCAGTTGCGCAACCTCGGGATCCCGATCTTGGGAAGCGTGTCGCGGATTTCCATTGGCGCAGCCCAGCGCCGTGCTGCGCTCCAGATGGTCGGGGTAACCGCGAGCGCCTTGGTTCTGGTCGCTGTGTACGGAACGTTACTCATGCTGAGCATCGGCCTCCGTTCGGTAGGCGTCTCGTAAATGGCCGAATCGATCGGATTGATCGAACGCGCCGCCGCGCTTCTGCGCCAACGAGAGGCAACCGAGCCCGAACCACTGCCGCCCGCTAGAGACGCTGATGCGGGCCATGCCGGTCCGGAATTGGTCCTTGATCGCGGCCGTCTCGCCGGTTACGGGATTACCATGCCCTCGTTTGGGCGATCGCGAACCGTCGAGGAGTTCCGCCTCGTAAAGCGGAACCTGATGACCCAATGGTCGCAAGGTAATTTGATTGCAGATCAGCGATCAGGTCGCTTTATCATGGTGACGAGCGCTCGGCCAGGCGAAGGCAAGACATTCATCTCGCTCAACCTTGCTCTTGCTTTCGCCTCGGAGAGAGATGTCAAAGCGCTGCTCGTCGATGTCGATACGCAACACTCGAGCCTGCAGGCCATCCTCGGGATCCCGGGGGAGGAGGGTATCGTCGACGTGCTGGCGGGAAATCGCGAATTGTCCGAGGTGCTGATCCAGACGAATGTCCCAAATCTGATGGTACTCCCGTCCGGCCGGGGCGGCCCGCACGTCCCGGAGCTGTTTTCAAGCAATCAAATGGCGATCCTGATGGCCGAAATGACGCGGCGTTTTGCCGATCGCTACATCATTATCGACACTCCGCCCTGTATGGCGAGCAGTGACGCTGCTGCGCTTGCGCCGTTAGTCGGACAGATCGTTTTTATCGTCGAGGCGCATCACACGCAGCAGGTGGAAATCGAAGCCAGTCTAAGTATGCTCAGCGCCTGCCCTCGGATCAGTCTTCTCCTTAACAAGAGCGATACGCTGGCGGGCGAACATTTCGGATCCTACGAGTATTATTATCATTCCCAAGATCGTGAGAGTGATGCGCTGCGCCCGGATAAACCAGCGTAGATCTCCCCCGGGGAGCGCATTTCGGCAATGGCACTTGGGTCTGACGCTTTTGCTTCTCTTCCTGGCCCACGCGATCCTGGTGATGCCGGCAGCGGCACAAGAAGCTCCGGCCGCTGGCGCGGGTGGAGCCGTGGCTCCCGCCGCCCCCGCCGCCGGTGGGCCCCAAGCGCAGCCGGCCCTGCCGGGAGTGGGGCCCGATATCCTGCCGCCGCCGCCGGGCGGGGGGTTCGGTTTTCCAAACCCGTTGATCCCGCCGAACGCCGTGAACAACGCGGGGACGCCGCTGGTGCCGGCGGCGCCTGCTAATCCGCTCGGGCTCGCGCCGCTCGGCAACGGTGTCGTTCCATTACAGCAGTTCGATGCAAACGCGCCTGCTATTCTGATCGGACCCCGCGCGTCGGTAAGCGAGACGCTGACGGACAACGTGAACTATGCGCATTCCCCTCGGGACGCCGCCGCTTACACCAACCTCGCGCCGGGGTTATCGATCTCAGCCGACACACCGAGACTGCAGGCCGTGCTCAGCGGTAATCTGAACGCCTATATCTACACGCCCAGCTCCAGTACGTCCACCTCCAATCTCGACCAGGTTTTCGGTTCTCTTTACGCGAACGGATTTGGAACGATTGTGCCTGACGCGCTCTTTGTCAATCTTCAGAGCCTCGTAACACAGACGACGCCATTACCCGGCTCCGGCTTTCAGAATCTGTCACAGCTGCCGACAAACCAGCAAACGCAGGTGTATTCCAATAATATCTCGCCGTTTTTGCGGAAATCGTTCGACGGTCTGGTCGACAGCGAGCTGCGGTATACCTTTAGTTCTACCAATTTTGGGGGAAATACCACGGTTGCGACGTCGCCTACGGTTGCGACGTCGCCCATAGTTGGAATGTCGCCAATATCGGCAACCCCAACCAGCGTTTCTTCTGGAATTTTAAACGAGGGGACTTTCACCGCCGCTACCGGTCAAGATTTTGAGCGTACACTTTCCCGGCTGACGCTCGACGCATCAAATTTCAACTCTTCCTCGACGTCACGCTATCAGCAGGCCAGCGCATTCGACGATCTCCAATATCGGATTACACCGCAAGCCGCTGCACTGGCGAGGGTCGGATATCAGAGCATCCAGTACCCATTCTCCCCAGCGGCAACGTTCGTCGGCCCGACTTGGCTGATCGGGGGGCAAATCGGAAGCTACGGGCCGGATCAAGGATATTTTTCGCTGGAGTACGGTCGGCAAGAGGGCATCTATGGCTTCACCGGGTCGGCCCGGTACAACATCACGCCCACCATGCTCCTGACGGCCAGCCTGATCCAGGGGCTCAGTTCGGCGACACAATCTATCCAAAGCACTTTGGCGACCTCGACCTTGGATACCTACGGCGCGATCGTCGACGAGTATTCGGGTCTGCCGGCCGCGTTCTACAGCCCGGGGTTGGGTCTGACCAATAACGTTTACAAGCAGCACTTGTTTGACGTTGGAGTCACTGAAACAATCGGACCGAACCACTATTCGCTCTACGGCTTAGTCGCCAACCAGCAGTCGCTGACGCCCCCGGTAACCGCTCCCACCAAGAGTTACGGAATAAATTTGAATTATTCACGCGATATTAGGCCCGACCTCAATGGCTATGCCTCGCTTGGCTACTTCAATTCGTCAAACGTGATCACAACAACGGGCGGGACGCCGATCGGTAGCCAGAACAACATAACCGCATCCCTCGCTGTCAACTATCTCCTCAGCCAAAATCTAACCGGTTCGATTCTCTATAATTTTTCGTACCAGACCAACGGTGCTGGTGTCACTGGGCGAAATTCGGGTATCCTGGTCAATTGGTTGACTTTCCAATTGAGCAAGACGTTCTGAGACGACGATGTACGCCGAATTCTACGGACTCGCCGCTCAGCCGTTCCAGCTCACCCCGGACGCGCGGTTTTTTTTCGAGAGCACAGTGCATCGGCAGGCGATGGCCTATCTGGTTTACGGACTTCACCACGCCGAGGGTTTCATCATAATTACCGGCGAAGTCGGCGCCGGCAAGACGATCCTGGTCGAAAATCTGCTATCGACGATTGACAGAAACAGTTTCGTTACGGCAACGATCGTGACGACCCAGCTCGCCGGAGACGACCTCCTTCATATGGTCGCTGCCGGTTTCGGCATTGCCAAAGAGGGGCTCGCCAAGGGATCGCTGCTGCAGCGCATCAACGAGTTCGCACTGGCTCAGCATCGTGCGGGCAGGCGCGTACTTCTTATCGTCGACGAAGCGCAAAACTTATCCTTTGAGGCTCTCGAAGAACTGCGCATGCTGTCTAACATCGTGTTTGACCGGACGATGGCGTTACAGAGCTTTCTGCTCGGGCAGCCGCAGTTTCGCGTGACCCTTGGTAGCCCGCGGCTCGAGCAGCTGCGGCAACGGGTGACGGCGGCGTATCATCTGGGCCCCCTGAGCGAAGCCGAGAGCAGAGCATATGTCGAGCATCGGCTGCGCCGGGCCGATTGGAAAGACGATCCGCATTTCACCGAGGATTGCTTCCCATTGATCCACCGGCATACTGCCGGTGTGCCCCGACAGATCAATACCCTCTGCTCGAGGCTCCTCCTCTTCGGTTTCCTCGAGGAGCTGCACACGCTGACGGCAAACGCTGTAGAAAAGGTCGCCAATGACTTACGCGAGGAAATCGCCCTGGTCGCGGCGCCGTCGGCCGTCGCCACCTCCCCTACCCTGCCCAATAACCAAGGCGAGGCCCTTTTGCAAATTACCCAACGCCTCGGGGTGCTGGAAGACAGTGTCCACAAGCACGGGCGTGTAATCAAGCGCGCGATCGAGATCGCTGCGAGCTATTTTCAGGGTGAACGGCCGTGAGCACGGCGACCAGACCGCTTCGGCGCGAGGCCACCGAAGCCAGCACAGACGAACGCTCCACCCCCTCGGCGGATTCGTATCGAGCGACGCGTATGCGCTCGGGCATAGCGAATGCTATGACGATCGACGTCGAGGATTACTTTCACGTCGAAGCTTTCGCTTCCACGATCGATCGCAAGAACTGGGACTACCTGCCGCGACGGGTGGAGCGCAACACAGAGCGCATCCTCGATATTTTTGCCGATTCCGAGGCGCAGGCGACCTTCTTCGTACTGGGTTGGGTCGCCCAACGGTACCCGGCGTTGGCGCGACGTATCGTTGCGGAAGGGCACGAGTTGGCAAGTCACGGGTACGACCATGTGCGGGTCGACTGCCAGTCGCCAGAAGCCTTTCGCGCCGATGTTCGCCGAAGCAAACGTGTTCTTGAGGATGCCAGTGGTGTGCCCGTCCGCGGTTATCGGGCTCCGACCTTCTCGATCAGCCGCAATAGCACCTGGGCTCACGCCATCCTATTGGATGAGGGTTATCATTATAGCTCCAGCGTCTATCCGGTCAAACATGATCTCTACGGGACCCCCGGGGCGCCTCGCACCGCCTTCGCGCCGGTTCCGGGGTTGGTAGAGGTGCCCCTCACGACGGTTCGCGTTCTTGGGGTCGATGTGCCAGCCTCCGGGGGCGGCTATTTCCGCCTCTTTCCTTTCCCGCTGACCCGGTGGCTGCTGGGAAAAGCGAATCGAGCCAACCGGGCGCCCGCCGTCTTCTATATGCATCCTTGGGAAATCGATCCAGACCAGCCCCGGCAGCATCGGGCCCCTCTCCTTTCGCGGTGTCGCCATTACCTCAACCTGGATCTGACCGAGGTCCGGTTGCGGCGTCTGCTTGACAATTTCAGCTGGGCCCGCATGGATCGGCTCTTCCTCGGCGATGCGTCACGACCGTATCCGGTGATCACCGCATGGATGGATCGCAAGTCACAGTCGCGGTGAGACCATTCCGGGTCGGCGATGAACACCGATGGGACGAGTTCGTCCTTGCCCACGCCAGCGGGACATTTTTTCATCTTTCCGGCTGGAAGCGGGTGATCGAGCGCGCATTCGGTCACCGCACCTATTATCTGATTGCTGAACGCGGCCAGACCGTGACCGGGGTGCTGCCGCTGACCCACGTCCAATCATTGCTTTTCGGGTCATCTCTTATCTCGAACGCATTCAGCGTGCACGGCGGGCCGATCGCTGAGGACGCCAAAAGCCTGCGCAAGCTCGAAGCTGAAGCCCTGCGACTGATGGACGCCATTGCGGTTCCCGTGCTCGAGTTACGCAATTTCTCCGCAAGCCGCGCTGATTGGCCGAGCAGGAAAGATCTTTACGCCTCATTCCGGCGGTCGCTTGATCCCGCTGTTGAACACAATATGAAATCGATTCCGCGCAAACAGCGCGCTATGATACGCAAGGGTATGCTCAACAAATTAAAGTCGGAGATCGACGACAGCATCGAACGGTTGTATCGCATCTACGCCGAAAGCGCCCATAACCTTGGGACACCGGTATTCTCGAAATCCTATTTTGGCATCCTTCGTGAAGAATTTCCAACATGCTCGGATATTATCACCATTACATGCGATGGACAAGCTGTGGCGTCAGTGCTGAATTTCTATTTCCGGGACGAGGTTCTGCCATTTTATGGAGGTGGAGTGCGGGCAGCGCGGACACTCGCTGCAAACGATTTCATGTACTGGGAGGTGATGCGCCGAGCGTGTGAGCGAGGCTACCGCACCTTTGATTTTGGACGTAGCAAGATTGGCACTGGGTCATACGCGTTCAAACGCAACTGGGGGTTCCAGCCGACGCCGCTCGTCTATCAATTCTGCTTGTCGCCGGGAACCGCGATACCCGATTTGAACCCCCTTAACCCCAAGCTCAGGATGCTGATCGCGGTCTGGAAGCGATTGCCGCGGGCTGTCGTAACCCGGCTTGGACCCGCGATCGTCAGAGGCATCGGTTGACAAGAGAGAACGGCTCCGCATTTTACAGCGGGTTTCCTACCCGCGCAACAAAGACGAGTCGAGCTGCACATCGCGCTCCTTCTACCGACTGCCGCCGTGCGATCGAATTCATCGATGATTGCGAGCACGCTAAGTCCATTTTATAGCTGGATGAGATCTGTGACAGTCTATCCTTCTACTCCCAGCGGGCAGCCGATAGTCAGTTCGTCGATTGCGCCCGGATGGCGACCGGCGTTGATCCTGCTCGGAATCGCGAGCCTCGCTTTTGGCATCGTATTCCGGCAAGAAATAACCGGCGCGGTGCGAGTATGGATCGACTCGACCGCCTATAACCACTGCTTTCTAGTCCTGCCTCTCGCCGGGTTCCTGCTTTGGGAAAGGCGAGCAGTGATCGCATCGGTTTCGCCGCGCCCGGTACTGTGGCCGTTGCTGATGCTGCCGCTCCTATCGGCGGTCTGGCTCCTCTCTGCGGTTCTCGACATTCAGGAGGGACGCCAGCTCGTTACAGTAGCGATGTTCGAGGTCGTTCTTCTCGTTACGCTCGGACCGTACGCTTTTTGGCTGCTGCTGGCGCCGCTTCTGTTTCTATTTTTTCTCGTGCCGAGCGGGGCGTTTCTCGTCCCCTCTTTGCAGACGATTACCGCCGACATCACTGTCTTCGGGTTGCGCGCGCTCCACATCCCCGTCTTCTCGGACGGATACATGATCGAAATACCGGAGGGCCCTTTCGAGATCGCCGAGGCCTGCGCCGGCTTGCGTTTTTTGATCGCCTCAAGTGTTTTCGGGTGTTTCTTTGCCGTCGTGATGTATCGGAGTTTTCTGTGGCGCACATGGTTTATAGCGATGTCGCTAGTCGTCCCGATAGCCGCTAACGGATTGCGTGCTCTGGGCATTATCGTTTTGGCTCACCTCGAAGGCAGTGCGACGGCGGTCGAAGCCGATCACATCCTCTACGGATGGCTATTCTTTACTCTGGTGATCATGATCCTAATCGGGATCGGAACGGCGTTCGCGGAGAAGGCTGGCCCGGACTTCCCGATCCGGTCGGCGACGATACGCAGACCCTCTCCCTGGCGGTTCGCCTTTGTCGTCGTGACTGCTGTCCTACTCGCCCTGGCCGGTCCGGCCTACGCGTATCGGCTGGACAGCCTGTTCCCCGCTGTCCCGCTGCCTCGGGTCGATAGCCCGCAGGTCGCTCCATCATGGCATGCTTTGACCGGTGCACTCCCGAGCTGGCGCCCCCTGGTGCACGGCGCCGATCGTGAATTTATCCAGGGCTTTGAGCAGTCGGGCTCCGACATTGTCGTCCGTTACGTCGCGCTCTACCGATTGCGCGCAATAGGTAACATGCTGACCACGACCGAAAACCGTCTCGCAGACGACCAAGAGTGGCGCATCGCCCAACGCAGTGAGGTCGAGGTCCCTTTGAGCGGAGAAAATATTACGGTGACGAGCGCCGAGGTCGTCAGCGGACGTCATCGTCGGCTCGTCTGGTCGTTCCATATCGTTGATGGGCGAATCACGGCCAGCCTTTTCGAGACCAAGTTGCTGCAAGCCCGCGCGGTGCTGCTTCGGCGAGCGCCAGTAGCGGCGCTCGTGGCGATCTCCGCGAGCATGGATGACCCTGGCGATCCTGCTGAAGGACAACTGACCCGTTTTTTGGCGGCAAGCCAATCGTTGCCCGGGTATGTCGAATCGCTTGGCGCAAAGGCCGAACCCGGCGTCTGAGCGTCACCATTACGTAAAGGCCAGCCCACGGCAGAGCTCCAGCTTCCTAGCCGCCCCCAGCGCGCGATTATGTGTTCGGGTTTACTGTGTAATGCAGCGCACTGCGCTGCGGGAGCTCCATCGTTCCGCGAGTGCTTTGACCTCGAAGGGCGTTGCGGCCTGGCCGCCGACCTCTCCGGCGAAAAACTCGAGATACTGCTCTATCCGTCGCAAAAAGGCGCGGAGATCCGCCGCGTTCTGCACATAAGGCGTGTTGCCAGGCACGAGCGAAGAGCTGTGATAGCTGAAGTTGAAGACCCGCTGGCCCTCGCGCAGCAGCGCATGCGTCAGGCGGCGCTGCTCTTCAAACGAGACGCCTTCCGGCGTCAACGTGATCCGTTCGACGAAGCGGAGCCGGGCGAGGATCCCCGGCACATGCAGCGCCTTCAGGCGTTCATTCATCGTTAGCACATACGCCAGGCTCCCGGTATGCGCGAGCAGCCCCGTAAAGCCGATCGAGAGAGGTATTTCGAGCAAAGCCGGGCTCTTGCCGAACCAATAGGGTCGGGCACCGCAATGCGAGAAGTCGGGACCAAATTGGTGCGTGAGATCAGTTCCAGGAACGACGCTCAGATCGATCTCATAGCCAAGTTCGGTAAGGATCCGCTCCGTTGCGCGGCCGACCCCGTATCGGCCGGCCTTGTAAATCCGGGGCCGCACGCCGACGTTCTCTTGGATAATCCGACTGAGCTGTACCAGCTTTTCGCGCTCGAGTTCGAACGGCAAGTTACCGGGGTAGGAGTTCTCGTCCGTCTTCGGCTCAAAAAAGGGCGGATTGTCCCAGGGTTGCAAGTGTGCGCCGATTTCACAAGCGCCCGAGCGATGCAACTCACGGATAATCTCGTAGGCTTCCGGTGTACTGCTCACCGGATAGTCGAGGACATAAGTTGGTCGGACCTCGTATCGCTCGAAGATACGTTGCACCTGCACCTGGGATTTGACGGAGGTCACACCCATCGCCCGACGCGGCTGCTGCCGCACCCAGTCGAATTCGGCTTCGGTATCGACCACCACGACGACCATCGGCGGCTGTTCGGCCGGCCAGTCGATCATCCTCCATGTGTTAGGGTCGAGCATGCCTTAAGAACGTTCAACGGTTTGCCTGTTCACCGAGGAGCCTAGACGCCCCGATAGGCCATATAATAGCGAGAAACTTTTTTCGCGATGTAGATCTTTTCGCGAACTTGTCACGAGATACGTAAAGGGTCACATTACTCCGCAACCCGCTCAGGGTAAACTTTCTCTCACTCGTGCCCCTATACGGCTTTCGAAGGAACGATTCCTCCCTGACAGCGACAATGATGGCAGCCTTCGCCACAGCGGGCAGCAACGCTCCCTCCCTGTTGTCTCCGCACGTTCTCCACGTCTTCCCGAGTTTCGGGGTCGGCGGCGTGCCACTTCGCATGGTTCGCGTGATCAATCATTTTGGCAAGCGCTTCCGTCACACCGTAATCGCTCTCGACAACGATTTCGAAGCTGCGGGCAGCTTCGCGGGCGATCTCGACCTAGTGTTATCGCCATCGGGAGAGGTAAAAAGGGGGGCGCTTCGTAGCGTGCTCGACAGCGCTCGCGCATTGCGGAGGCTCCGGCCCGATCTTCTGATCACCTATAACTGGGGGGCAATCGAATGGGCGATGGCCAATCGGCTATGGTCTATTTCTCGCCACATCCACATCGAGGCCGGGTTCAGCCAGCGTGAGGTAGATTCGCAGATCCCCCGTCGGGTGCTCTTCCGCCGCTGGGCGCTCGCCCGATGCGCCCTGGTGGTAGTTCCGTCGCGCGTGCTCGAAGATTTAGCTCGCCGCGTATGGCGCTTGCCCTTGGAACGTGTGAGGTACGTTCCGAACGGTATCGATATCACGCGTTTTTCCTCACCTGCCCGCGATGTCATGCCCGGCTTTGTTCGCCGACCTGGCGAACTCGTCATCGGGACGGTAGCGCCATTGCGTCCCGAGAAGAATGTCGGGCGCCTGCTCCGGGTCTTCGCGACCCTCGATTCTACGGTCATTGCGAGACTGGTGGTCGCAGGTGAAGGGATCGAGCGGCGCGCGCTCGAGCGGCTGGCGGCGGAGCTCGGCATCGCCGACCGCGTCATTTTCACCGGCCAAGTGGCCCCCGAAGCGGTCCTTGGCACGTTTGACATATTCGCCTTGTCGTCCGATACAGAGCAGATGCCAAACGCGCTGCTCGAGGCGATGGCGGCGAGCCGCGCGGTTGCAGCGGTGAATGTCGGAGATGTGAAGAATATCGTGTGCGAGGACAATCGCGCCTTTATCGTTGCGCGCGATGATGGCCCGGCGTTTGCCTCGGCGATCACTCAGCTGCTTCACGATCCGAAAAAACGCCGTGCACTCGGATGCAAGAATCGCGAACGAGTCGCCACCGCGTTCTCGCAGGAACGAATGTTCGCGGCGTATTCGGAAATCTTGGCCGCAGGGGGAGGGCACTGAGGCAAGACGCGCTTGCGAATGCGTGCATTTGTCCGCAGTGCCTGACGGTGTCCTTGCGATGGGTGCTCACGCGGGGTTCGAGCAGGTCGCGGATCGGACGCAGACGGGGCGGATCCCGAGCTCGCAGTCCTCGCTTCAGCAGACCGCAGGTCGAACCCACTTCGCTTTCGCAATTCCTTATCCCGGGCCATGAGAGATGTGCGGCATAACAGGCATCTTTGACTATCGCGGGCAGGCCGAAATCGATCGAACCCTGGTGCGACGCATGACCGATATCCTCGGTCACCGCGGACCAGATGGCGACGGCTTCTATTTCGCGCCGGGGCTCGGGCTCGGCCACCGTCGGCTGGCGATCGTCGATCTCGCGACCGGTGATCAACCGCTGTTCAACGAGGATGGGACGGTCTGCGTCGTTTATAATGGCGAGATCTACAATTTCCAGCCGCTGATGGCTGAACTCGCGGCTCTGGGCCACATTTTTCGCACGCGCTGCGATACCGAGGTGATTGTCCACGCCTGGGAGGAATGGGGCGTGGGGTGTCTGGATCGGTTCAACGGGATGTTCGCCTTCGCGCTGTGGGATGCGACGCGCGAGATGCTGTTCCTCGCGCGTGACCGGCTCGGCGAAAAGCCGCTCTATTACAGCTTTTTGCCTGACGGACGGCTGCTCTTCGCCTCAGAGCTGAAATCGCTGCTGCTGAGCCCGCGGCTTGATCGAAAGCTCGACCCTCAGGCGATCGAGGAGTTCTTCGCCTTCGGCTATGTGCCGGACCCGCGTTCGATCTACCGCAGTGTGCGCAAGCTCGCACCCGCACATTATCTTCTCGTCCGGCGCAGCGAACCGCCGTCCGAACCGCGCGCCTACTGGGACCTTCGGTTTCTTGACGGCGCGCCCGTGCGTCCGGAGGAGATCGAGGAAGAACTGATCGCCCGCCTGCGCGAGTCGGTTCGGATGCGGATGATCGCCGACGTTCCGCTCGGCGCGTTCCTCTCTGGCGGTGTCGATTCGAGTGGCGTGGTGGCGATGATGGCCGGGCTGAAGGCCGAGCCGGTCAGCACCTTCTCGATCTCTTTCGGAGCGAGAGGATGGGACGAATCCGCCTTTGCCTTGGAGATTGCTCAGCGCTATGGCACCGATCATCACGTCAGAGCCGTCGATCCAAATTCTTTCGATCTCGTCGACCGCTTGGCGACGATCTACGACGAGCCGTTTGGCGACAGCTCGGCGATGCCGACCTTCAAAGTCTGCGCCACCGCACGCGAGAACGTCACCGTCGCCTTGTCCGGCGATGGCGGGGACGAGGTTTTCGCCGGCTACCGGCGCTATCGCTGGCATTGTTTTGAGGAGCGCGTACGCCGCCTGTTACCAGCAACGCTGCGTCGTCCGTTTTTTGGGCTGCTCGGCACCGCTTATCCGAAGCTCGACTGGGCGCCGCGCGCGCTCCGCGCGAAGGCGACCCTGCAAGAGCTGGCGCGCGATACGGTCGATGCCTATTTCTCATCCGTCTCTATTTGCAGTAACGATTTTCGCCGCCGGTTGTTCAGCCGGGGCCTGAAAGGTGAGCTGCAAGGCTACAATGCCGCCGCCGTGTTGCGGTCGCACATGATCCAGTGCAACAGCGAGGATCCGCTGTCGCAGGTCCAATACGCCGATTTCAAGACTTACCTTCCGGGCGACATCCTCACCAAAGTCGACCGCGCAAGCATGGCAAACTCGCTCGAGGTGCGCGTTCCTTTGCTCGACCATACCCTGGTCGAGTGGGCGGCGCGGCTTCCGTCCTGTCTCAAGCTGCATGGTCGCGAAGGCAAGTATGTCTTCAAGGCCGCGCTCGAGCCGCATGTCCGCAAGAACATCCTATACCGCCCCAAGCAGGGCTTTGCCGTGCCGCTCGCCGCCTGGTTTCGCGGCCCGCTGCGCCAGCGCCTGCGCGATACCCTCGGCGGTCCTGTGCTGCGAGACTCCGGTTTCTTCGACATGGCGACGGTCGGGATGCTGCTCGATCAACATCAAGCGGGCGAGAGCGACCACAGCGCAGCGCTGTGGTCGCTCTCGATGATCGAGTCGTTTCTGCGTCAGGTCCACGGCTGTGGCGCTCCCGCTGACATGGGCGCCCAACCGGTGGAAAACCTCGTCTGATACTGTGTCTGTACCGGCCTGACGCAACCGAGCGACAACAAACCTCGCGCCCGCCACTAGCGAAGCGCGCGTCGCAAGAGTATGCTCTCTGTCGTCGTCCCCGTAGCTCAGTAGGATAGAGCAACAGTTTCCTAAACTGTGGGTCGCAGGTTCGAGTCCTGTCGGGGACGCCAATTATATCAAGCAGTTAGGTGAAAAGTTAAACTACCAATCCGGCCTCCAGCAACCACATAGCAACCACTGGCACCCGGCGGGTCGAGCAGTCCGATCAAGAAGGCACGCTGCTCTATTGCCGCCCTGGGGTCTTCCCAGCCAACCCCGCTCGCCGAAACGCCTCGGTCATCGCCTCGCCCGTGGCGGGCATGGAATTGCTTCGGCCTGCGCGCGTCTCGGCTGATGGGACACGTTTCTCTCCCGTCGGGCTGAATTCGGTGCGTGCTGCCGTCGGCCTCGTTGCCGGGGATTCATCGAGCCGCATCGTCAATGAGATCCGACGACGTTTCGGGTCGACCTCCAACACCTTGACACGGACGACATCGCCGGGCTTTGCAACCTTCCGTGGGTCCTTCACGTAAGCATTGGCCATCGCGGAGATGTGCACCAACCCGTCCTGGTGGACCCCCACATCGACAAAGGCGCCGAACGCGGCGACGTTTGTCACGACACCCTCGAGAACCATGCCGGGCTTCAGATCTTCGAGCTTTTCTACCCCCTCACGGAAGTTCGCCGTTTTGTAGGCCGGGCGCGGATCACGTCCGGGCTTCTCGAGTTCCCGCAAGATGTCGGTGACGGTCGGCACCCCGAACACGGAATCGGTGAATGCCTCCGGCTCGAGCTGGCGTAGTACTGGTGTATCGCCGATCAGCTTCTCCAATCGGCACTTGGTTGCCGCGAGGATGCGCCGTACTACGGGATAGGCTTCCGGGTGTACGCCCGACGCATCGAGCGGATCGTCGCCGTTGCGGATGCGCAGGAATCCTGCCGAAAGCTCGAAAGCCTTGGGTCCGAGCCGCGGCACCTTCTTGAGGGCCGCGCGGGTGCGAAAAGAACCGTGCGCCTCACGGTAGGTGACAATGCTGTGCGCTAGTCGATTACACCTGACGGAAGAGTCCAAATTAGAGTTTTCTCGGGACGCCGGCTGTGCGACTGTGCGGCATGCGCCAGGGAATAATCATCGATGTCACGCCGGCGGATCGGGCTCGCT
>Ga0074045_10003670_pt1 | contig 13792 bp, 10 predicted proteins | sample BogForMeECP23OM2_FD_94442 | JGI IMG/M metagenome (GOLD analysis project Ga0074045, IMG submission 94442) | Bog forest soil microbial communities from Calvert Island, British Columbia, Canada - Bog Forest MetaG ECP23OM2 | ecosystem: Environmental > Terrestrial > Soil > Wetlands ... | reverse complement strand
TATACTAAATGCTCAAGGGCTATTCACATCATCAATTAAGGAGGAAAGAACATGACAAAAACAGAATTGGTTGGAAAAATCGCGAGTGAAGCTGGAATTTCTAAAGCACAGGCTGAGAAAGCAGTGGATGGATTCGTTTCCGCTGTGTCCGACGCTCTGGCGTCCGGCGACAAGATTACCTTGGTAGGTTTCGGGACTTTCAGCATAGGAGAACGGGCTCAGCGTGAAGGCCGCAATCCCCGGACCGGCGAAAAGATCCAAATTCCGGCGTCAAAAATAGTCAAGTTCAAAGCAGGCAAGACTCTCAGCGAAAAAGTCAAGTAGCAGAATTTAATCCCCTCTCATTGAGATGATCTAAAGGGACTGCTCGCGAGAATGAATTGGCGGCCAGTCCTTTTCATATTTTTTGTCCCGCCTTTTGGCAATGCAGCCCATGATAAATACCTCCAAACTCACAATTCTTGCCCTGAAATGGGAGATTATCAAGCTGCGCCCTTGATGTTTGTGACCACATGCATTGATACAAGGGAAGGGCTTCACTGAACAGCCAGCGGATGCATCACGCTGAAAGCTGAAGGGTAGCCACGATGATGGGGGCGGGTTTCTACCACGTTGAGTTCTGACCTTACCGATTTGAGCTGGTGTGACTTTTAAAGCCGGCGCCAGAAGTCAACATATCTAAAAGTTATGCGTTATGCACCAGCCATCATCTTCGATTTAAGGTTCTGGCAAGCCTCTCTTACTTTGCCCATGAGAATATGGGTGGGTTGATGAGTAATGAGGAGCTGTGGTCGCAGGCCTGTTTTCCGGCTTTTATTTATGCGGCCTTTGTCCGAGAGTCTATTTCACTTTCACACACGCTGCTCTAGATGATTTCATGGATTATCTTGCCGAGTTCCAGAATTTTGTGTGGCTTGAGAATCACCCCGGAAAACAATATTTTCATTACTCACATTTCGAATGGTGGTTTTTGCTGGTGAAACAAAAACGGGGAACTCTGCGGATTATTTGCTTCTGGCAACTCACCTGCAACCCGTGGGGAGGCGGCCTTACAATCTGGTGCGCAAAACATCTGGTGCGCAAAACACTTGACAAAGAGCCCATTCCAAGAAATACTGGTTTTCACTGAGTAACCTCAGAGCCACTAGAAGGTGGCGGGAATTGTTCGGCTGGTTTCTCAGTTTCATTGTTCCTCAACCAACAAGTGTAAGTCTAAGTAATCCGATTCGACGAATAAGGCCGCGAAAGCCTTTGTACCGCGTGAAAGCGGTGGAAGGGGCTTTGCGGCCTTTTTGTTTTTATGTCGATGGATGTTGGAGGTGGCCAGTGGACTTGCGACTATGGCAAGGTCTAATTCTCTCAGCCCTGGGTCATGTGGTGGTCGTGTTAGTTCTTTTGAACATCCCGCTCGCCGTCCACAGGATGCCCTGTGTATCCGGATAAGATTGTTTTCCAGGCCGATGTCCCTGGACCGGAGGAACAGGACGGCTGTGGAGAAGATTCCGCATCTATTACCGGAGCGTGAAAGAATCGACGTTTTGTTTCTGCTGGATTCAGGGGGAGCCTGTAAGTCCGCCGTGTTGGCCCTCGTTTTTATACTGGGCAATTCGGGTTGGAAATCGATGCGAAACGAAAGGAGGTCGTTCGAGCAAGCATTCATGTCGAATAGAGAAAAGGAGGAGCAGGTCTTCCTCTGGACAAGGCATAAGACCTGCCCCTAGGGATGAGTTGTGAACCAATCCCCACGTTTCTTCTATCACAGAAGAGATCGTGAGGCAATGAGAGGGGCAACCGATGAAACCGGATCGGACTATTCCAAACTGTAATCTCTCATCGCTCATGCGGCACAATAACTGCCGGTTGGCTAAAAAGATCATCAACATCAACTCGATAAGGGCGAGTTTAATCCTGATGTTAGTCATACTCTACCCGGTCTGTGGTTTTGCTGAAGATAAAGCGGACGTCCCCCAGGCTGTGGAGAGCCAGACGGCAAATAGCGGCCAGGCAACCGATGAAACTGTTCAAAAAAAGGAAACGAAGAAAGATCAAACTCTTGAGCCAATTGTGGTTACAGCCACCCGAACACCACAATCGCTTTCGGATGTACCGGCCGCCGTATCGGTTGTAACGAGCGAGGACATTGAAAGCAGAGAAATCCAGAGAGTGGACCAGGCCGTCAACGCACTCCCCGGGGTGTTCGATTTTAGCCAGGCGCAGCTCGATCAACTCGGCTTCGTCGAGATACGCGGATTACAGGGTTTTCAAAGAAACCTGGTGCTCCTGGACGGCGAACCTTTAAACCAGGCCTTTGCCGGGGTTGTAAACTGGAATTCGCTTAACCCTTTAGACATCGCGAGAATCGAGGTCGTCCGCGGTCCTTTCTCATCCCTGTATGGAGGAAATGCAGAGGGCGGCGTCATCAATATCATCACTAAAACGCCTCAAGAAAGGGAAATCACTGTTCAGAGCGGATACGGTTCTTACAACACCTGGAACGAATACGCCTCATACGGAGACAAACTCTGTAACCGGTTGAGCGTTCTTGCCAGCTTCGGCTACACGCAAAGCGATGGATACCCTAACATTCCTGTCGTGGCATTCCCCGCGGGGTACCTTGGAGGGACACCAATCCCCGTCCACGGGGCCATCCCGTCGGTGACCCCCTATGGTAACTCCGCCTATATCATCGGCAACTCCGGGGACTACAACTGGTGGACTCAATCGGCAAGCCTTAAGCTCGTGTACGACCTGGATCCGGACTCAAAGGCCACCTTCTCTTACAGAAACAACCAGTATGGTTTCGGATACGGCAGTCCACAAAGTTTTCTGAGGGATTCTTCCGGCAATACCATCTTTTCAAACACGGGCGTCAACGGCGTTCCGATCTCCGTAAATGGCATTTGGCCTTTATCAGCCTCGGATTGGGTCGCTAACAACGACAAAGGCACTTACATGGAGAACATCTTTCATGGAGACTATCAGACAAAATTATTCGGTGATGCCGCTCTTAAAATCTCCGCGGGCTTCATCGATACTCCGAACAACCACTATGACGAGCCATCGCCAAACGGACCGTCCAACACGTTCTACGGACCGGGGCTGATTTACGCGACTTCTTCCGAGATGTTCAACACGGATGTGCAGCTCTCCCTTCCTCTCTGCGAAAAACACCTGCTGACCTTTGGCGCCGCATTTCGCTACGACGAAGCCGACCAGCCGGTAACAAATCTCACTAACTGGCAAGAATCCGGGACACAGACCAGTCTATATTCCGATTCGAGAGGCAAAGATACCATCTATTCGTTATACACGCAGGCGGAGATAGCCCTGCTCCGCAATCTTACCCTGTATGCCGGCGTGCGAGGCGACTACTGGACAACTTTCGACGGCTTTACCGAACAAGTCGCACAAACAAGTGTAGGTGTGCCGGGGTTTGCCACGCAAAATGGATCAGAGAGTGAGTTTAAGGCAGACCCCAAGGGATCCCTTGTCTACAAACCCTGGGACGGCACCACGTTCAGGACCTCGGTAGGAACAGCCTTTCGACCTCCTACCGTATACGAGCTATACACAACATGGATAGCCAGTGGTTTTGGCTTTTTGGCTAATCCCAAATTGAATCCCGAGACAACCTTCGCATGGGACATCGGGGTGGAGCAGAAACTGGGAAGCAGCACTGTTTGCAAACTCAATTATTTTAATAACCATATAGACAATTACATCTATGGGAACTTTGTCGGCACGACTCCCAGCGGCATTTACCTTTATCAGAATATAAATGCCGGCAGGGCTGAGACTGACGGTGTGGAATTCGAAATCGAGAACAAACCGATGGACTGCCTGAAATTGTTCGCAAACACCACATACACTCACAGCGAAATGCTCTCGAACAGCGTGGATCCGCTGTCCGTAGGGAAGCAATTGCAATATGTTCCCGAGTGGATGTTCAACCTGGGCGGAGAGGTGACTTACCGGAAGTTTACTTTTACGCTGACCGGCCGCTACGTGGACAAACAGTACGGCAACGCCGACAACACGGACAAGGTATCCGGGGTATTCGGCTCATACGACAGCTATTTTGTGCTCAATTCCAAGATTCAGTACAAGTTGACCGACAGGGCGACGCTGTTTTTTTCAGTAAACAACATGCTGGATGAAAAGTACTTCACTTACTACCAGGCCCCCGGGGTCCAGTTTTTCGGGGGAGTGACGGCGAAGTTCTGATGAAAAAGGTTTTAGTTGTCGTGCAGGCAGCCATTCTCTTTTGGGCCGTTTCAGCCCCGGCGAATGCTTCCGCATTCACGGTCAAAGATGCAGCCGGAAATGACATTGAAATCACCCCGCCTGTCAGCAGGGTGGTGTTCCTTTCGCTTTATGAACTCATCCCGGTATTCGATGTTTGGGACCGGGTGGTCGGATTGAACCGCTGGGCATTCGACAATGAACTTTTGAAAAGGTTTCCGCAGCTAAAGGAAATCCCATCGATAGGCACAGCGGACACGGTCAACATCGAAGTTTTGCTTGCTCTTCATCCAGACCTTGTGATCACCTGGTCCTATAAACCCGAGGTTGACGATTTTCTAGCCCGAAGAGGCCTCAAGGTCATCTCGGTTTACCCGGACAGCCTTGAAGAACTTTACGCAGTCATCGATCTATGCGGAAGGCTTTTCCAGAAAGAAGACCGGGCTCGGGAAGTCCTGTCTCTCATGGAAAAGAGTTTTGCCGCGACGGCGTCGAAAGTATCGCAAATTCCACCGGAAAATCGGCGCAAGGTCATTTGGCTTTGGGGAAAGCCGACGACTGTAAGCGGAGGAACAGGTCTTCAGCATGAACTGACCAAACTCATAGGCGGGATAAACCCTGCCGAAGGAATTCAAACGCTGCACCCGGAAGTTTCCATGGAATCGATTGTGAGTTGGAACCCGGATGTGATTTTCATTTGGGGGAGTGCCCGATACGGACCGGAGGAACTCCTTTCCGGTCCGCAATGGAAGAGCATCAAGGCAGTCAGGGACGGCAAAGTTTTCAAGGCCCCTGACCTGACCACCTGGTCCCCGACAATCTGTAGTCTGACGCTTTGGATGGCCTGGAAAACCTACCCCGAGCACTTCGACCGAAAGGAGATCTCGGAAGATGTCCTGCGGTTTAATCAAAAATGCTTCAGAATCCCGATCGAGGGTTTTGCTTTCGATTAATTGGACGTGGCTGTGAAAAGAAAATTGATCCTTTTCAGCATTGGACTGTCTCCTTTCGTTTTTGCCTGTATTTCTCTTTTATGGGGAGCATATGCCATTGCCCCCTGGACGATAGCGAAGGTGTTGCTTTCCAAGGTTTTTCTTCTGAAATCGGCCGATGCCGGAACGGAGCTGTCCATACTGTGGGATATCAGGCTGCCCAGGATTATTTTGTCCGCACTCGTCGGGGCAGCTCTTTCCGGTGCCGGAGTGACGTTGCAGGGAATATTCCGCAATCCGCTGGTCGATCCTTTTATTTTGGGCCTGTCATCCGGGGCGGCGTTCGGGTGTGCTCTTTCCGTAGCCCTTTTCCCCCAGTTTCCGATACAGGCGGCGGCTTTTATTTTCAGTCTCGTAGCCTCTTTCACGACGTACATGCTGGCCAGGAGCCAGGGTGAAATATCCCGGCTCCATCTGGTGCTCTCCGGAATAGTAATCTCCGCTTTTTTCAGCGCGCTGGTTTCCATACTCAAGTTCCTCGTCGACCCCCATAAGTTGGTCAGTATCGTGTACTGGCTCATGGGAAGCTTTTCCCTCTCAGACTGGCCATCGATTGGGGTTGCATCTTTAGGAATGATCGTGGCGTGTACTCCCCTGATGCTTATGAGATGGCGTCTCAATGCGCTTTCCATGGGCGAGGAGGAGGCTAGGTCACTGGGAATACCCGTGGAAAGAGACAGATTAATATTTATCGGCGCTGCTTCGCTTGCGGTGGGCAGCGCCGTGTCGGTGAGCGGCATTATCGGCTGGGTTGGGCTTATGGTGCCCCACCTCACCAGAATGCTGATCGGGCCGGACCATAGGCTCCTAATGCCCTTTTCCCTGGCGGCAGGCGCGGCCTTTATGATTTTTGCCGACACGCTTGCCAGAAATCTCACCTCTTTCGATATCCCGGTGGGAATTATCACTACCCTGAGCGGTACGCCGTTCTTCATCTATCTTTTGAAAAGAGGCACCGGGGAGAGTTGGGGCAAATGATCGAGGTCGAAGAACTCACATTCCTGCATCGAGGAGTAAAGGAACCGGTCCTCCGAAAGATCGACTTCCAGGCAAAGGGGGGAGAGGTTACCGCTATCCTCGGGCCGAACGGCTCGGGGAAAACCACCCTTTTCCAGTGTTTGCTCGGCATCTGGAAGTTCCAGGAAGGAGAAGTACGGCTTTCAGGGGAACCGATAAGCCATCTGAAGCGAGCCGAGATCGCCAAAAGGCTGTCCGCGGTTCCCCAGGAGCACGACCCTCCGTTTCCTTACTCTTGTCTGGATATCGTCCTCCTGGGGCGCACGGCGCACGTCGGAATTTTTTCATCCCCGTCCGGACAGGACAGAGATTTATCCATGCAGGCCATGCAGGCTCTGGGTGTCGATCACCTGGCTGAAAGGCCCTATACCCAGGTAAGCGGCGGGGAGCGGCAGATGGTCCTCATTGCGCGCTGTCTTGCGCAGGACGCCCCTGCGATGCTTCTCGACGAGCCGACGGCACACCTGGATTTTAGAAATCAGATCACAATCCTGAAAAAAGTTAAAAATATAGTTCGAGACAAGGGTTTGGTGGCGCTGATGAACCTGCACGATCCGAACATGGCGCTTCTCTTTTCCGACAGGGTGCTTCTTTTGAACCGCGGGGCGCTCGTTGCACAGGGGCGACCGGATGAAGTCATCACACGGGAGAACCTTCTCGAAGTATATGGACTGGAAGTCGAGTTCGTCGGCGAAAACGGCTGCCGGGTTATCTGTCCTAAACTCTGATCGTGACCGGAGAAACTCCTGATTGAAGGATAATGCATGAAACTCCTCACCATTATGTGGTCCAGTTTCATCCCGATCTTGAGGGATGCCGCCGAAGTAACGGCCGTATTCAACCTGAAGGCATATTCGAACAAGCAGCTCAACCTGGACCCCCGGGTTGTTGAAGATGTCGGAAAGGAAATGAAAGCAGCCGATCTGATAGTGCTCTATCGCACGACGGAACCGTTCTGGGATGAAGTGGAGGATGAGATCAGAGGACTTGGAGGGCGAGTCCCGATTGTGGCGGTCGGACCTGAACCGTCCTACTGGAAAATTTCCAATGTAAGCCCTGAGATCGTCACTACGGTTTACCGCTATCTTCTCTTCAACGGTGCGGAAAATTTCAGGGAGATGCTGAAGTTCCTTGCATCCACCTTGTTCTCCATGGACCTTTCTTTCAGCCCGCCGAAAGAAACCGCATGGGAAGGCATCTACCATCCGCAATGGGGCGGACCGTTTACAACTACCCGGGAGTATCTGGACATTTATCCCTTGAGCAACCGTCCGCTGGTGGCAGTTCTTTTTCCCAGGTCCAACTGGGTGTCGGGAAATATGGACGTCGAACGTCGGCTCATCGAAGTTCTGGAAAAACAGGAACTGGGCGTTCTTCCCGTCTTTTTTTATTCGTTCAAGGACAGCAATCTCGGCAATCTTGGCGGTGAGGACGTAATCAGGCAATTCCTCCTGAGAGAAGACGGCGCTTGTCTGATAGATGCGGTCGTAAAGCTCACCGTATTTTTCCTCGGGCAGAAACGCGGAGATAATTCCGAGTCCCAGGCGGAATCGGGAGTCTCACTGCTTAAGCAATTGAACGTGCCCCTGATTAACCCGGTTATTTCCTATTACAAGGATAGAGAAAAGTGGCTGGAAGATCCTGACGGGCTGGGGCAACAGGTAGCCTGGAGCATCGCGCTTCCGGAATTTGAGGGTGTAATCGAGCCGATGGTGGTCGGCGCAAGCAAAGGGATCAGCAACCCCGAAGAAGAAATGTATGAAGCTCTCCCAGACCGCATCGAGCGCCTTGCGCGAAGAATTTCCCGCTGGGTTGGCCTGCGGCGCAAACCCAATGCTCAAAAAAAGGTTGCCTTTATCCTGCACAATAATCCGTGCGCATCAGTCGAGGCCACGGTAGGAGCGGGTGCTCACCTGGATACCCTGGAGAGTGTCGCTCAACTGCTTTTGCGAATGAGAGGGGAAGGCTATGAAGTGGAACCTCCCGACGACGGCAAAGCGCTCATCGAAACGATCCTGGAGAAAAAGGCCATATCGGAATTCCGCTGGACCACAACCGAGGAAATCGTAGCGCGGGGAGGCAGTCTCGATCAGCTTGAGACGGGAAAATATCTTAGCTGGTTTGAGGAGCTGCCTGAAGCGACCCGTGACAGGATGATCGAAGCCTGGGGGAAACCTCCCGGCGAGGAAAAAGACGAAATCCCGGCGGCAATGGTTCACGACGGGAAAATTTTGATCACCGGAGTGCGGTTCGGCAACGCCGTCGTTTGCGTTCAGCCAAAAAGAGGCTGCGCAGGATCGAGGTGTGACGGTCAGGTTTGTAAAATCCTGCATGATCCTGCTGTACCACCGCCCCATCAGTATGTTGCCACATATAAATGGCTATCAAGAGACTTTGGCGCCGATGTCATCATTCATGTTGGAACGCACGGGAACCTGGAATTTCTGCCGGGGAAGGGCGCCGGACTTTCTTCGGGGTGCTTTCCGGACATAGGGGTCGACGAAATGCCGCACCTCTACATCTACAATGCGGATAACCCTCCGGAAGGGACCACCGCCAAACGCCGAAGCTATGCCACTCTGGTCGATCATATGCAGGCGGTAATGGTCCAGGGAGAACTCTACGGCGATCTCGACGAAATCGAAAGACTCCTCTTTGAATACGAGAAGATCAAGAACCTGGAGCCCGCCAAAGCCCACACGCTGAGCCACATGATTGAAGACCGGCTGAAAGCCGGCAACCTGATGTCCATGCTCAAGATTGCCGAGGGTGCTCCCTTTGATGAGGTGGTACGGTCCGCACACGAAACACTTTCTTTGTTGAAAAACTCGTATATTCCCAAAGGAATGCACGTTTTCGGAAAACTTCCTGTGGATGAAAGATTCTCAGAATTCATTTACGCAGTTGTTCGCTACGAGAACTCCCCCGAGTCGCTTCGTGGTGTTGTGAAGAGGCTGATGGAAAAAGACCCTGAGTTCGTCGCAACGGACGAAACCCTGAAAAAAGACGTTGTAGACCGGAAAGCAAAGGAGATTTGCACGGTATATCTCGCGGGGGGCGAACCCCTCACCGGTGTTTTGAAGACATACTTCGGCGAAATGTGCGGGCTTGAAGCCATCATAGGCAACATTCAGTCAAATATCGATGACGTGAGGGTGCGGGTACTGCAATCAGATGAAACAACCGCTCTGCTGAACGGGATGAACGGAGGCTATATCCCGCCTGGTCCACCGGGAATAATTACCCGGGGAAGACCTGATATCCTTCCGACCGGCAGGAACTTCTATTCGCTCGACCCTCATAAAGTGCCATCCCGCGCCGGGTGGGAGGTGGGCGTAAAGCTGGCAAAGATCACAATCGACAAGTTCCTGCGAGAAGAAGGGAAATGTCCCGAAAATATAGCCTTTTACTGGCAGTGCACGGACATCATGTGGTCCGACGGCGAAGGAATGGCGCAGATGATGTTTCTTTTGGGTGTCAAACCCGTCTGGCAGACAAATGGGAGGATAGGCAAACTTGAAATCATACCCCTCGAAGAACTCGGGCGGCCCCGAATCGACATTACCGTGAGGGTGTCGGGAATTGCGCGAGATAACTTCGCAGCGTCAATCGAGCTGATAGATGATGCCGTGATGGCCGTTGCCCGGCTCGATGAGCCCGCAGAGCAAAACTTCGTCAGGAAACACCTCCTTGCGCAAATCCAGGAAACGGGCGGCAATCCGGAGGATGAAGAAGCCTTGCGAAGGGCCGCCTACAGGATTTTCTCCAGCATGCCCGGCGTGTACCAGGCGGGAACTCAGCTTGCAGTCTACGCATCTGCGTGGAAGGACGAAAAAGATCTTTCCGACATTTTCCTCTACTGGAATGGCTATGCATACGGCAAAGGCGTATTCGGCGAACCCGCCCATAAACATTTTTCCATGAACCTCAAAACAGTCGACCTCACTTTTTCAAAGACCGTTACTGACGAGTACGACCTTCTGGGATGTTGCTGTTATTTCGGCACTCACGGCGGGCTTATCAACGCGGCAAAAGTCCTTTCGGGCAAAGAGATCAAAACCTATTACGGGGACACCAGGGAGCAAGGCGAGGTGAGGGTGAGGGATCTGGCCGATGAAATCCGCAGGGTCGTTCGAACCAAGCTGCTGAATCCGAAATGGATCGATGGGATGAAGGAGCATGGGTACAAGGGAGCAGGAGAAATCAGCAAGCGGATCGGCAGGGTTTACGGTTGGGAGGCAACAAGCCGGGAAGTGGACGACTGGATTTTCGACGACATCTCGCGGACTTTCTTAATGGATGAGGAAAACCGCCGGTTCTTCGAGGAAAACAATCCGTATGCCCTTGAAGAGACGGCGAGGAGGCTGATTGAAGCATCTGAAAGAGGTCTTTGGAACCCGGCTCCCGATGTAAAGGACGCTCTGAAAGAGGTTTATGTCGAAATCGAAGGCTGGATCGAGGAAAAGTCGGGAGAGTTGGAGGGAAACTTCCAGGGCGGCTCGATTGACGTGATCACACCCCGGGAGATCCTGAGCTGGAAAAAGAAAATGGAAGATACTCAGAGCGGAAAGGCATAAAGACATGGTTTTTCCCTTCACGGCGATAGTTGGCCAGGAACAGATGAAGCTGGGCCTGACACTCAATGTGATCGATCCGGGCATCGGCGGTCTTCTCATCATGGGCGAAAAAGGAACGGGCAAGAGTACAGCCGTTCGATCCCTTGCCGAATTGCTGCCTGAGATCGGGGTTTCGCGCGGATGCGCTTTTAACTGCGACCCGGACGGAACAGCTCTATGCAGCATATGCGCAGAAAGAGTCGTTAAGGAAGGCGCTCTCAAGCGGGAAACGAAAAAAATGCGGGTCGTCGAACTCCCGCTCGGAATTACCGAAGACAGACTGGTTGGCACCCTTGATATCGAACACGCGCTCAAACACGGAGAGAAGCGTTTCGAGCCGGGAATCCTCGCCGATGCCAACAGGAATTTCCTCTATGTCGATGAGGTCAACCTCCTGGAAGACCACATTATCGATTTGTTGCTCGACTCAGCAGCCATGGGACAAAATAGCGTGGAAAGAGAGGGCGTATCCTTCAGCCATCCGGCCCGGTTCATTCTTGTCGGCACGATGAACCCCGAAGAAGGCGATTTGCGGCCCCAGTTAATGGACCGGTTCGGTCTCTGCGTACACGTGGAGTCTATTCGCGACAAGAATCTCCGGATTGAAATCCTCAAGCGCCGCTCCCGGTTCGACGATGATCCGGACGGCTTTTTTGAAAGTGTTCAGAGCGATCAACAGGTTTTGTCCGATGAAATTATTCGATCCAGGGAGCATCTTGCCAAAGTGGATTTTTCCGAGGAAATTCTTGCAAAGATAGTAGGGATAACGACTGAAATCCATGTAGATGGGCATCGTTCAGATATCGTGATACTCAGGGCGGCCAAAGCACTTGCTTCTTTCCGAGGGCGAAATAACATAACGACCCGGGATATCGGCGACGTAGTTCCGCTGGCCCTGAATCACAGATTGAAGCGAGCCCCGTTTGAAGATGCAGGTTCAGGCAGAAAAAAAGTGGAAGAGCTTCTCAAGAGGCTGGATCAGGACTGAGAGCATTCCTCGGAGGATAAGATGTCATTTTGCAAGCTGGTTGGCCACAAAGATGCAAAACTTGCTCTCATACTAAACCTCATCGATCCGGGAATCGGCGGGGTCCTGCTCGTAGGCGACAAAGGGACCGGTAAGTCCACCTTGGCCCGTGCCGTACCCCGATTGCTTCCCGAACGGGTGCCGTATGTCGAAGTACCGCTGAATGTGACGGAAGATGCTCTTATGGGAAGCATCAACCTCGAAGAGGCGATAAGGTCCGGGGAACACATTTTTCAACCCGGCCTTCTTGCACGCTCACAAGGTGGCGTGCTCTACATCGACGATGTCAACCTGCTAAATGTTGATATGCTCAACCTGGTTTTGAATAAACATGCATTCGGCAACACGACCTTGCCCGGAAACCTCATTCCAAGCAACTCCGATTTCGGGTTTTCTCTCGTTGCGAGCATGAATCCGGAAGAAGGCCCGATCTCACCCAAACTGATAGACCACTTCGGTTTGTGTGCTCTTTTCCAAACGCCCGCCAATAATGGCGAAAAACTCAGGGTGCTAAGACTTTCCAGTCAAAACGATCCTGCCGAAAAACGTTTCATTCGATTCGATGCGAGATTAAAGGAAAGGATTGCCCTCGCTCGAAAATTGCTGAAACAGGTCGAAGTCCCCGCCGAACATCGGGCGTATGCAGTCGAGACATGTTTGGAATCCGGGATCGAGGGACACCGGGGAGATATTGCCCTGGAAAGGGCTGCGCGCGCCTATGCGGCATTTTGCGGCTCATCGGTGGTAACGAAGGAGCATATGAAAAAAGTTCTGCCTCTTGCCCTGGTCCACAGGAGACGGGAAGCCGGTATCAACCAGGAGGAATATCAGGAGCAGGAGTTGCCCGAACGGGAAAACAGCAGCCAACAGGAACAGGCCGATTCAAATAACAATGAAACACCGGACCGGGATTCCGGGAACAATTGCTGCGAAGCGGCAGTGAAGCCACAATCGGTCGAAGGGCACTCGAAGGAGGAGGTATTCCCCGTCGGAAACCCCTTCGACGTGAGAAGGCTTCTTTTTCAAAGAGACTGGGTCGAGCGGTGCTCGTCAGGCAGAAGGACGAATACGCGCTTTTCAGGAAAAGGAGGCCGTTATGTCAAAAGCGTGTTTAACTCCAAGGTGAACGACATTGCAGCGGATGCAACCCTTAGGGTTGCGGCTCCCTGGCAGATCCAAAGGGGTCGGACTCGAAACGTCATTGTTTATGATGAGGATTTGCGCTTCAAGCAGCGTGAAAAGAAAATGGGACACCTGGTTATATTTGTGGTGGACTGTTCGGGTTCCATGGGGGCAAAAAAGAGGATGATCGAGACGAAGGGAGCGGTCCTCTCACTGCTCATGGACTGCTATCACAAGCGTGACAAGGTCTCGTTGATTGCATTCCGAAAGGACCGCGCCGAAATAATACTTCCTCCGACCACCAGCGTCGACTTTGCGTCACGGAAGTTAAAGGAAGTTCCGGTTGGCGGCAAGACCCCTCTCTCAGCCGCGCTATTCACCACCTCCAATCTTATAAAGCAGATTCGCATAAAAGACCCGCTCATAAGGTTTGTGGTGGCAATCGTAAGTGATTGCCGCGCCAATCAAGGTATTTCTGACATGCCTGTGCGGGAGGAAGTGTCAAAGTCAGCAGCAATACTGCGAGACGCCAGAAATACGGATTTCATTGTTGTGGATACGGAAGATAAATCGACCCTGATGCGGATGGACCTTGCACGAAGCCTCGCGAGCGAACTTCATGCCGATTACTTCACCACTGAGGATCTCAAGGCCGAGTATCTTGCAGGGTTGGTTTTCAACCGTAAGCTTTGAGGATAATTTTTGTCCAGCCTTCAGCAGTTCGGAATTCTTGCCCATGGCGCCAAAACGTGCGTCGAAGGAGGAAAATCAAATGT
>Ga0074045_10003669_pt1 | contig 13792 bp, 8 predicted proteins | sample BogForMeECP23OM2_FD_94442 | JGI IMG/M metagenome (GOLD analysis project Ga0074045, IMG submission 94442) | Bog forest soil microbial communities from Calvert Island, British Columbia, Canada - Bog Forest MetaG ECP23OM2 | ecosystem: Environmental > Terrestrial > Soil > Wetlands ... | reverse complement strand
CTCGAGAGTGCGGATGGAAGCATGGCGACAGCGGCCACTCGGCGGGAGAAAAATCGTGTTCAATGAAGCCCGACAAGAATCGACTTGACTCCGACCGGCCTTCTCATGGAAGGCGATTACACTTATTGACCTGATGCCAAGCAGCTACGCTATTTTCCAAATTCCAAGATCTTGTCCCCGAGAGTCCTATCCCTCAAATTTGGCCACCCCGCTCAGTCTGGGTCCGAACCCGTGAACGTGGGTTGGCGTAACCCCTGTTCCCAGCAAGCGATTGAAATCGTTAGCGACACAATAGCGGATGTCCCGATACTGTCCCTTCGGACCTTCAAACTTCAAACAAGGGGCTTCTGAACCGGGAGCGGGAGTCGAGGCCGCGCGAGCGGTGAACCTCGGCGGATTTTGAGACCTTCCACGCCACGTCCTAAACCCCGCATTTCTCTGTTCTTACAAAGGCTTACCAAGCATGGGCGTTACGTTCTGTGACATTCGGTGACGGGCTGTTTCATCTTGTTAGGCACAAATTGGGCACAGCGCTTACAGTCGCACTGGGTCACCAAATCTCACCCAAATGTGACCTCATCCGGGAGTTTCGGAAAACTGCTCGGCACACTAGAATGTCACTACCCGAGATTGCGACACACCGATTCACTCGGTTCTAAAAGGATGCTTCCGCATTGATCTTACAGACGCAAGTAAAGAGGACTCAACCGTTGGCGGGGTAGGATGTGGCGACGGGAAAAACGGCTCCACCCCCCACTACCACCGAATTGGACCCCCAGGGGCCCGCTCGCTCGCTCGTAGTGCAGGCTGGGTGGCCGGGGCGCGCGCGCTGGGCGAGAGGGGAGCGAGGTCAAGGAGTGTATTGGCCTGATTTCAACAGTTCGGGACTCACTTATCCTCCCTGGTGCGACCACCACCACAGCAGGATCATGATAATGACCAGCGCATACAGACTAACCGCTAAGGTCTTTGTTCTCATGCATGACCACCAGTTCATGCTTTGCATCTGTGAATCCGACTACTATCACTAAGCTCTTGCCCAGATTTCAATCTCTAACCAACCTGCCTCCATGGATTACTCGCGGTTCGGTAATCGAACCAAGCGTTTGGGCAGTCCAACGGTCCTTTAGTGCTAGGAATCTTGCCTCTACAGTATGACGTGACAGGAAGGCGATGGCCACTGCAAGACCCGCTGCAACCGCGAAACGGACCAACATCAGTGCAAAGTGTCCCTGAACCGCAGACCACGCCAGGATCGGGAAATACCGACTCGCAAAATGGCCAAAGGCATCAAAAACTACCATATGGATCAAGTACAAACCATAACTGATGTCACCGAAGAACCGGAGAACCGGTCTTTGTACCAGCCATCGCCAACGGCCAGTCCCAATCACCAAGATCACACCCAAAGTACCCGCGAAAAACAGGTTTACTAGGGTCAGCCGCAATGAACCACCGCCCAACAAGGTTCTGGAGAGAAGTATTCCGAAGGGTAATCCGGCAGCAAGTATCAGTAGGGCGGACGCTATGCACAACAGCGAAATCTTCGTGAGACTTTTTCGGTCGACTCGCGGACGACGACAATAAAGTGCCATCAGCGCCCCTGCCGCCAAACCGTCCGCCGCGAGCCACGTATAAGGAGGGGATTGCACCTGTACAACAGAGTATTTCAGCCCAAATGCAATTGCTCGAAGAGCTGCACAGCCAAAGAAAACAGCGGTTGCAAAGTAGGCGAGGCTCCTCCTTGACGAAAACCGCACGGCGGCAGGCCACAAAAGATAAAAGTGCTCTTCGACCGCCAAGGACCACAACGGCCCGTATTGCATCGGCACACCGAAGAGGTTGGTTACATTCGAGAGGTATATAAAACTCAAACCAATGTATTCCCATGAAATCGGGCGATCTACTACGCCCGTTCTCGGCAGTAGCCACAACACGATCAGAAGGAGATAGTAAGCAGGCAAGATTCTCAGAGCTCTGCGAACGTAGAAGCTTCTGTAGTAGTCCGGTTTTTCTTTGCTGTCGAGAAGGATGCCCGTAATCAAAAAGCCTGAGAGAACAAAAAAAAGATTGACCCCTGTCCAGCCTGCCGTAGTGGCAAGAACGAAAAGCCGAGGCAGACCCGACAATCCCACCGTGCCAAAATCAGCAAAGCCGTGAAAGAAAAGGACAAGAAGAATCGCGATTCCACGCACCGTGTCTAGCTCGGGCATGTTGCGTCGAATCAGCTGGTCTGGAGCATCGCTATGAGAAGAGTGAGGCACCGGTGCCCAAATCTACGGTGCCGAAAAGCCCGTTGTCAAACTCGCGTCAGCGGTCGTTTTGCAGAGAGCGATTTTTCGATCCTCTGCGGGAACTCAGTTGTTTACTGCCATATGGTCGGCAAGTCCGAAACTGAGCTGGTTGGTTGGCATAATCCCCATAGCACCCATTGCACTCCTGCGAGGGGGTTCTGAGTGAAATGGCCTGATTGCATCAACAATCCTCCCGATGTGTCCTAACCCCCTTCCCTCTAACCCGCTTTCTTCGTGTCCCCCTGCTCGCGCGCTTCTCCCTCATGGGTCAGCTGTGTGCCCGTGAGATCCACTTCGAGAGAGAGTCCGGTCAGGTCCACGCTGTTGGCAATTCGGAACAGGGATTCGGAAATTCGGCCAACTGCATCCCGTACCAGGCGTTCGTGCTGCTGTGGATTAGCGACGTACTCCGCCATACTCATCTGGGTAACGGCGTTGCGAATGTGATGGTTCAGGAATGCGAGTTCCAGAGTCCGTCGGATGGATCGCTTGCGAGCTTGTTCGAGCGCAATCGTCGCCAAGCAAATGACGACGAGCGCGTCCACTAGAGGTCCGGCCGCCGCGCTTATGTACCACGCGACGTGGCGAAAGTACAAAGCAGCGCTCGTGACCATTCCAAAGACCGCAGCCATCGTACCTAGGAACAACGCAGTTGTCAGAGATTGGAGGAAGGACCCCGAACTGTACCGCCAAAAGCTCTTGGAGTGCTCGTAGGAGTGAGCGAACTCGTGCGCATAGGTTTTCATGACAACACCCCAGCCTCACCGATCGGGGCTTATTACGGTCACTCTATCACTCGCCGCCTTCTTTCGGTGGCTTTCTCTAGTATCGTTTACGGCACCGGGCCGGTGGCAGTGACCTGACCGATGTCTCGATTCGTTGGTGTAACATCTCCATTACACTCAGAACCCCCTTCTTGGGACTGCGGACTGGTCAATGAGTGTAATTGCCTGGTTTCGACAGTTATGCCACACTTGACTGAATCTCGCGTGAATTCCTGGCTCGACAAGAAGGGCGGCGCTGTCGCCGCCCTCTTCGATGCTACCCGAAACCTTGGATTGGGAGAACCTCTTAGGCGGCCTTCTCGGCAGCGATTTTGTGCGCGGTTGAGGTATCGACGTTGAAGGTCCGAAGCACGGGCTCTGCGTCGAGGAGAGGCCGTATCATCTGTTGGATGACAGGGTACTGCTCCCGATGGTACCGCTCAGCATCTTCCTTGGTATTCCAAAAACTGATCGCCAGGACACAATTCGGTTCTGTATCCGATACCAAGAGAGTTTCATCCGCGAATCCGGTCTGCTTTTTCAGAATCGGCAGTACTTTGTCGTTGATGAGGGTAGCGAGGTCTCTTGCCTTTCCCAACTTGGTGGTTACTTCAACAACTCGTGTGAACATGGAAACACTCCTTTGCGCTTGTTTCTCGACAGGCGACAATTCGAGGCTGCCGGTCGAAGCTGGCCGGCTGCGGTGGTGGGTCCCTGGGGTGGAGTCGGTCTTGCGACCAACTGCTTGACCACCATGTATTCGGGTCTACACCGTCATCGGTGACGGTGATACGGTCTGATTAATTTCAACTGCCCGAATGTCCTCGTGGGTCAGGGCCGTTGCTGGGCCGCTAGGTAAGAGTTGTGCGACGGAGTTTAGCTGTGGCCAATGGAGACATCTCGACGCTAAGCTCCCGGGGGGTCCCTGTCAATGACCACTTTTTGGTGCAGCGCCTGGGGGCCTGGTTCTCAGGCGCTCTTCTTGGAAGTGATGGGGTAGAACACGGACCAACTCTGTTCTGCGTTATCGCTGCTGCAATGCGGACAGAGGACTCGCAGTGTTGTGAGTGTAATCGAGATTTTGCAACAACTATCCGACTTCAACGCTGAGGCTGGGAAGAAGCTGCAATCCGCTGTGAGCAGACTCATGCGCCTTGACAAAGGCTCCTTTTGGGCGCACTGTTGCGGCACGTTTGTGGGGAGCCTTCCTAGCCAAGCTGTCGTTTCCTTCTTTGGAGCTGGTTTTCCAATCAGTATCGGGGGCATGCCGGGCGGAACGGCCCACGAGTAATCAAGGCCACTCAAACGCTGACGACAAATATGACCCTAAAATACCTCTCGGCGGTTCTGATTGTCGTACTCAGTTTCGTGCTCTGCATGCCTGCGGAAGCGCAGAGTTCATCCGACAAAATCGGTGGTGTCGGCACCGGGACAATCGTCGGCGTAATTGTAGGAGTAGTCGCAGCAGTGGTAGTCGTCGCTATTGTGGCCGTTCACTATTCGAAGAAGCGAACGATTACAGGTTGCGTCAAGCCGGTGCCTAACGGGATGATCGTGAACGACGAAAAAGACCAACGCGTTTATGCACTTTCCGGTGATACGGCAGGCGTTAAACCCGGCGAGCGAATGACCTTCCAGGGCAAGAAGATCAAGCCGAATGCCGGCAATCCCCTTGGCTGGGAAATATCAAAAATACGGAATGACCACGGTGTCTGCCAGCCATAGCAGATAGTTGCTGAAATCAGGCGTGGCTGTTGAAAAACTCCCTTTCTTCCTCAAACAGCCGAAATTTGGGGGATGGAAAATGTCTACCCGCGTCGAGAAAGTCGCTTATAAGTCATCCTGACGCAAATCAGTTTTTGCAATTTTTGCGAAAAAGAGTTTTTCAACAGCCACAGGCATTAGCACTCATTGACCCTGTGGCCGGGATTAAGAGTGTAATCGGCTGCCGCTGGTCGCCTCGCAAGTAGGACCGGGAGTCCACTTCGACACAATTAATTGAAACTAAGAACCGCACGCTAGCGGACAGCCAGAAATGAATATGCACCCGGTGGAGCAAACTCCTCCGACGTGCTCGGATTGCAAAAGTGCAATATGATCTCGTCTACATCGGCGGGATAGGTGTTGAGTGACAAGTTCCGGAGCGGGGCTGGAGGCGTCGTGCCAGCAATCTGGTCCGACTTCGTAATACCGGCGGCCTTCGCAACGATGTCAACGCAGCCCTGGGGAGGCACGCGGGTAGTCGCCACTTGGTTGAAGGTGTAACTTTTTATCCGCGTGAGGGGTGACCCATCTCCTAATGTAAGACTGTTTCCTTTCTCAATCCTCACTGGCACAGCAAATGTCTTCTGTTCCGCAGTGAGCCGTTCTTTCCAGTCCTGTTTCTTACCATCGCCAACGCCGCCGATGTAGTCAGTCATCGCAACTGGTGCACCGAAAGCCAGTTGGCCTTGGGCCAATCCGACCCCACCACTTGGCACGTCGGTTCCGATCCACACATCGTGGGCATTAGCTGGAGGTCTGTATCCCCAAGTCGCCCGTGTCAATGCTGGCTGGGCATCGACTAACGTGATGATGTGGTGTGGCTGCAAGCTGGCGTATGGACTTGTTCCAAAATTCAATCTCCCCTTGGCTAGGGTTTGGCCTCCGCCCGCAGCCCCTCCGTCCGTCATCAGCGTGGCCGTCTGGCTCGGCACGCCATTATTGGGCGAGGTGATGCTCCCAAGGCAACTCGTGTAACCTCCGGGGGACGCCGCACCGTAGGAAGTACACTGGCCGGCAATTTGCACCGCATTGTTCGACAAGCCAACGCCGACCACGCCCATTTCTTCTGAATCCACAAGAACGCTCTTGTTGACGGCCACAATCGAGCCCGGCCAGAAAACCAGATTGCCAGCGTATGATCCCTGTGCGACGGTATAAGGCGAAGTCACCGCTGAGCCAGTGTCGGTGTAACTGCACACCAAGGTGGAACATTGTGCTACCCCAGTAGCCACCGCCCCACAGGACGTTGTCGAGCCGCCATTGCAGCCGCCATAGTACGGATAGACCGCGCTGACGCCCACAGGAGTTGTGGTACGGAGTACGTCGTAAATGATGCCGTCCGTCCCATTTGCCACACGCGGCCATAGGACAGGAATCGACTCCCTCCCAGTAGAACCATAGTTCAGCACCTGCATGGGCGAGGTCTGCGTTACAGCTCCGCTCGAACACGTTTCAGGCGATCCAGACCAAGTGCCACCAGAGCAATCCCGCGCAACGATAAAGTAGGAGTAAAGAATTGATCCGCTTCCTCCTCCTGCGGGCATACCTTCAGTGCCACCAGAGCCCTTAATGGAGAAGCTGGCAGCACCGGATGCACTTCCCGCAATCAGACCGGCAATACCGGTTCCGGGGAATGGGGATCTGGCGGCAGAGCAGGACAAGGGGTACTTGGAGCATGGAGGATTCGCGCCATTGCTGGTTTCTGAATAAATGTTCTTCAGATACGCGCCCTGATAGTTGCCAGTGGAATTCGCAGCATAGAACTGCCACGGGCCGCTCGACTGGCAGACCACATTTTCGATGTAGAGACCGTTTGAGTTGTACACGGTCGCGCAGGGATTGATTGCCGTAATGGACGAATCGCGAAAGGTTATGACCGGCGCGATCTGATTCAATGCGCCTTGGTTGCCAGCGGAGTAGATGAATGACCCTGTCCAGTTGATGTTGCCTGTCAGGTTGGTCGTCGCGGCGAAGTGGTCAACTGTCGCGTTCTCGTCATCCCAGAAGTCGAAGAAGTTGTTGAACGATCCAGCCTCTCCAACTTTGTCATAGGAGATATTCATCAGCCGCGTGTATCCACCATTGTCCAGAATGGCAGTGTAAGCCAAGGCAACGACGCCGGGAGTGGTTTGGGGGGCAATGTCTGCACCTGAGTGGGCGTATTGGAACGTCGTCGCGGATGGAACTGCCGTGACAACCGCATCTCCCCAGAACGCGTTGTTGTCGGTGAACATGATCGTAACCATGTCCCCAACGCGGAAGCCGTGAGCTGAAGCAGTCGTGATCGTTACCACACGAGAGGACTTTTGCGCTTGTGTGATACTTACGCCCGCATACGATGGGTTGCTTGAGAAGTTTATCGGGGAACGGAACGATAGCCCCTCGACGGTCATGCCCACAAAGTCGTTGGAGCCAACCAAGTCTCCAATTTGCAGGCACCGGCTGCGCCCCAAGCAGTTCAGGGACGCGCCATAACCACTCAGGACCGATTGATTTGAGTGGAGAAAGATCGTCCCATAGACATTGTAAGTGTTGAGCGTGTGATTAACGCCGGACTGTGGTCCGTTCGCAGGGATTGTGACATTGCACTGATTGTTCTGATAGGTGGTTGGGCTCATTCCGCACTCAGCGTTGATCGTTTCCTGTATGCCACTTGAGGCGGATTCCACCGTGTAGAAACTGGAAAGTGGATGCGAGAAATAGGGAGTGAAGACAACCGTCCCCGATGCACCGGAGGTGCATGATCCGCCTGCAACCGCCACCGTTTCGCTACTCGCTCCGTCCGAGATGTGGATGTCGTAGCCAACCCCGGAAGAAGTGTCGATGCCAACTGGGCATGGAGCCAGCGTTAGCGTGTTCCGTGATCTAGCAACCAGTTTTGTCGAAAGAGTTTGCGACCAATTCCGTGCAGCACTGACAAAGCTTACCCCATCGATTCGACCTGTTGCGTCATCAGATCGTGGGCGCGGCTCGGCGCGGTCACTGCTTGGCGTGGCGATGTGAGACGTGGTTGTGTCCCGATGAGGCTGCATCTGGCTCATCACGGTTGCTGACACCAATAAAACAACTAATGGCAATCGGCGCATTGTGCCCTCCCCACTGCTGATAGTAACCGGCCTATTGCGTGTGCCGGGGACCGGAGTTGTCATTGTAGCGAGTTCCCTACAACACCTTTTGCGAAGTTCACGGCAAAGAAGCTCCCCACGAGACGGACTTGGCAAACCAACTAGTAATTGTCACAGAAACGAAATGGCCGGAGAGCGTACTCTCCCACCAGAGAGGTGCCGACATGGCCAATGAATTCCCAATTCCTGCTGCCCAATACTTAAGAATGTCCACGGAACACCAGCAATATTCTCTCGAAAACCAAGCAGCGGCAATTAGTAGATATGCCAGTGCACAAGGGTTCAAGATCGTAAAGAGCTATATTGACTCAGGAAAGAGCGGACTGGTGCTGAAACATCGGCAAGGCCTCGCCCAATTGCTGAGCGACGTAGTTGGTGGTCCGCAACCCTACCGGGCAATCCTCGTCTACGATGTCAGCAGGTGGGGACGATTCCAAGATGCCGACGAATCGGCCTATTACGAGTTTCATTGCAAGAACGCTGGCACGCCGGTCCATTACTGCGCAGAGACGTTCGTTAATGATGGTGCGATGCCGAACGTCGTGATGAAAGCGCTGAAACGAGTCATGGCTGCGGAGTATAGCCGGGACCTGTCCTGTAAGGTCTTTGAAGGAGAAAAAGGAATCAATGAGCTGGGATTCAGGACCGGGGGCGTTGCTGGCTATGGTTTGCGCCGCATGCTCTGCGCACCGGACAGAAGTCCCAAACAAATCTTGAACTTCGGTCAACGCAAAAGTATCTTGACAGACCGAGTCATTCTGGTCCCCGGCCCTCCCGAAGAGATCGAGATTGTGCGGGAAATCTTTCGCATGGTAGTTCATGAACGCAAGGCTCTCTACCGCATCGCGGACGAATTGAACACTAGGGGCATCAAATATTGCGGCAAGAACTGGGCACGCTCCTCAGTTGACGGGATTGTCAGTAACCCCAAGTACATGGGAACCCACGTGTGGGGCCGCCATGCTAAGAAACTTGGCGGTCCATCTGTAGTGAACCCGGAGAGTACTTGGACGGTCAAGAAATGTGCTTTCGAGGCCATCGTAGATGAGAGCACGTTCACAGCTGCTCAGGAAATTGTGCGGCACCACAAATCTGACGAATACCTGCTCGACTGTCTGCGTTCATTGCTCGCTACCAAAGGATGGTTGGGACGACAAGTACTTTGTTCACAGCCGGGAATGCCCGCTGTTGAGACGTATGTCAACAGATTTGGAAGTCTTACAAATGCGTTTGCGCTCGTTGGATATCGGCGACGGGACCTCTTTAAGCCGTGGGAAACTGTGCTCCGTGTACAGCAGTTGCGCTCGCAAGTTGTGAGGGCATTACTTGAGCTTTTTCCCAATCAAGTCCGCTTGGAGCAAAGGACCAAGCATCACCGTCCAATCTTGCATTTTGATGGAGGCCCGCCACTGTTAATTGTTGTATGCAAGGCGATCGGCACCCGTACCGTAGGATCTCGTTGGGTGCTGCCCGGACATCTTGACTGGAAGGAACCTGTATTACTATGTCGGTGCAACGGTACTAACACGGCTCTGCGTGACTATTATTTGCTCGGCAGACTACCAGGCGGGCACCCAACCTTTAGAGACGATGATTCGTTTCTTCAAAAGTGGAGAACGGGAACCACCCTCCCATCGCTGTTCGGAAACGCCCGTCGTGTTGGGCATCTCTTGAAACACATTCGTCGGGGTCAACCCAAAGCGCAGGCGATCAAGGAGCAGGTTATGAGATAGAAACGGGCAACCAGCAATACGAAGCGAGAAATTCGTCTAGCCCTCTGCGTGCGCTTCGGTAATCCCCTCGGGTAGGGTACAAACACGGTACATCCATCCGCCTCGGTGCCACTGCTTCGCATTAAGGCGGTTTTCCACAGACAAGCTGCTAAAGAAAAGCTGCCAGCCGTCGATGGGATTTATAGCGCTTCGCCAGCGAACAACCATTAGAGCACTGGCTTGAGCGAGACGGAGGAAGGCGAATGGAAACCATACTTGCAGCTCAATATCTCCGCGTTTCTACGGAACGTCAGGAGTATTCTCTTAGTTTGCAGAGTGCTGGCATCGCGACCTACGCTCAAGAGCACAATTTCACAGTCTGTGAAACCTATATCGATGAAGCCAAGAGTGGCCTTGGGTTAAGGCACAGGAAAGGTCTCTCTCAACTGCTTCACGATGTCTTCGCAGGAAAGTGTCTATACAGGGCCATCCTCGTCTACGATGTTAGCCGCTGGGGTCGATTTCAAGACCCCGACGAATCCGCCCACTACGAATTTCTCTGCAAGACCGCTGGCATACCGGTGCACTACTGTGCCGAACATTTCTCGAACGACGGCTACCTGCCGAATGTAATTCTTAAAACACTAAAACGAGTAATGGCTGCCGAATACTCTCGTGAGCTTTCCGACAAGGTCTTCGCGGCCCTCATCCGCAACGCCAAGAAGGGCTTTCGGGTGGGAAGCAGGCCGGGATATGGGTTACGAAGAATGCTTGTCACTAAAGAGGGTACACCACGGCGAGAAATGGTTAGAGGCGAATGGAAGAGCGTGACGAACGAGCGTGTTGTGTTGTCCCTGGGGCCAGAACAAGAATTGAATTGGGTCCGCGAGATTTTCAGAATGTATACTTCGGGCTTCTTCACGATGCAAGACATTGCCGACGAGCTCAACCAGCAGAGAGTACCGTTCCCGGAAGGGAAGAAATGGAATCATCAGAATGTCGGCACAATCCTAACCCATCCGAAATACAAGGGAACGGCAGTTTATAACCGTACCAATTCGAAACTGCGAAGCCCTGAGAGGGCAACCCCAGAATCTGAGTGGGTCGTCGTTGAAAATGCCGTTCCAGCAATCGTAGATGCTGAAACATATGAAACGGCGCAGCAGATTCGTCGAAGTAGACAGTGGAATCCCTCAGACGACCAAGTGCTTGCTCCACTCAAGCGTCTACTTCTGACTCATGGCAGACTTTCCAGTTCGCTTGTTCGTACCGAGCCCCTCGCTCTCTCACCGGATGCTTACCGGAGGCGCTTTGGTACCCTTACCAACGCTTTCTCATTGGTGGGATATGAGTCGCCTAGAACCGCAACCACTCGCACGAGAATGGCTATTCAGCGACTGCGGGAAGAGCTTATGGATCATTTGGTTCAGAAGTTTCCGAACGAGGTCTTCATTCACTCTCGCGGGCCGATCCAGAGAAACTGTCTACGATTGAAGAATGGGCGTAAAGTCGCTGTGCGTGTTTGTCGTTCAAAACCGGTGGGAATCCTCGGACGCGTATGGGTCTTGCACCGACCGGGGTGCGACAAAGGTCTGATCTCACTGATGGCAGGAGCCAGTGCTGACAACAAGAGTCTAGAAACCTTCTACATTCTGCCACCATTTTCAAGTACGAGAGAAGTCCAGCTCCCCGCTAGTCATAAATGGCTACAGAGAGGCATCCGTCTTTCAAGCTCGGACTGTTTCTACGATGAAGTTCGTTCATACATGACCCGGCGCGAGAAAACTTTATACGTTGAAAAGCGAACGCGAAAGCACTATTTTTCGGACGATGCGGTAGCGAGGTTGAGTATGGCGCAGCGATTACGCTGGGAGCGAATAAAAGGAACAAAGGAATAACTTTTGGCATCCAGATCGTGAGCTGTCCGAAATGCTTAGTTCTGAGGAAGGGGAAAATGGTCTCTCGTGGATTGCCGCCACCCCGAAAAAACACAATCAAGACGACCGCAGTCGAGTCAATCGCAGTAATTCCCGCCGCACAGTATGTACGAATGTCCACTGAGGATCAGCAGTATTCTATCGCCAACCAAGAAGCGGCCATTGCGGAGTATGCGAGAACACGAGGGTTTGAGGTGATCTCAACCTACTCCGACCCAGGTAGAAGTGGCATTTCGATTAGTAGCCGCAAGGGACTGCGCCAACTCTTGTCGGATGTTATCGCAGGCAACGCTCTATTCCGGGCAATCCTCGTGTACGACGTGAGCCGCTGGGGACGATTTCAAGATATCGACGAATCTGCCCACTATGAATTTCTATGTAGGAGTGCTCGCATCCCAGTCCACTATTGCGCCGAACAGTTCAGTAACGATGGCTCCATTGCCAGTTCAATCATGAAAACCCTAAAGAGGACAATGGCAGCGGAATATAGCCGTGAACTCGGCGTAAGAGTTCTCGCAGGGCAACAGCGGATAGCACGTCTTGGGTTCCGGGCCGTGGGCACGGCAGGGTTTGGACTGCGGCGCATGATGGTATCCCCGGACGGAAGAAGAAAGATCGTGCTGCAAGACGGAGAGCGAAAGGCAGTCCACACAGATCGAACAATCCTCGTGCCGGGGCCAAAGAGGGAGGTTGAGTGTATTCGTACTATTTTCCATCTTGCAGCTTTAGGGAAGACGACGAAACAAATAGCCAAGGAACTCAACGAACGTCGAATGACAGGTCGGGCGGGCCGATGGTGGAGACGTGATGGTATCCACCGCATCCTAACGAATAATGCCTATGCCGGATGGAATACCTACGGGAAAACCACCCAGAAACTCGGACAGATCAGTCGAGGAGTCAGACGGGAACATTGGATTGCACAGCCCGGTGCATTCGTTCCGATCATAAGTCAGAAGCTTTTCGACCAGGTTCAAAAACAGTTACGAAAGCGTGGAAAACACCCACCTAACTCCGATGCCGACCTGATCCGCCGCTTGAAGAAGATTCTTGCGAGACACGGCGTTTTAACTCATAGGCTCGTAGGACAACGCTACTACAGTCGCTTCGGGTCTCTGCTGAAGGCGTATGAACTCGTGGGTTATCAGCCCCGCCCGAAAGTTCTTAAGCGGAACGAAACGGAGGGGAAGATGCGACACCTTCGCGAAGGCTTATACGCCAAATTGAAAGCCTTATTCCCTGATCGCGTTCGATTTCTACATTTCCCATGTCAAAAGATCGCTCCCATCATAGAGATCGACGGTTGCTGTAGATTGGGTGTCCATCTTTGCCGAACAGTCTACAAACACTCGCGTGAACTCGGGTGGCTGTTGCCTTTGCGCCAATGCCATAAGCATCTCCCGGCATTGGTCTGTACAGTCGATCCGTCACATTCACAATTGCTGGAGTTTTATGTGCTTCCGCCTTTTGAAGGCCCAGCAAAACAGAAAATAATTCGGTCGGATACCCCTTGGGTGCGCTCAGGTAAGAAACTAGAAAATCTCGATGATCTGTGCAGCATAGCGAATGAAATCGCAACGGGTTCCGACACCCTCCGAGCTTGCATAGCTGTTGGCGATGTGTTAATCCGGGATGACATTTGGACTTTCTCAATCGGCCCTAGAGAAATATCGCTCGGACCCGTTACCGCAGCACTGTTTCGTGTGTTGCTGTTGAATGCCAACTGTGTTGTTTCCAACCAGAAACTGATAAGCTCAGTACCTGAAGGCTTTGATTTGTCCGACATTTGGAAACGTATCTACATCTTGCGCTACAAATTGGGCTGCGAGGATGAATGGAGGATACGCACGATACGAGGCGCAGGTTACATGTACGTCACACCGAAACAAGTTCTGGCAAAATCCAATCGTGCAACAGAGACAGGTCTCCCATCTTGTCTCACAGCCGGTTCGTACCTCCAAACGATTTAGAATAATCGCGTCCATCTCTTGAACGCCCCGTGGAATTGTCGCAGGTATACCTCGGGACGGGGCGATTAAGAGGTCTACGCGCCTGTGCTGTGGCTCATGGGCTTGTTGAACTCGTCCGCCAGTGCTTGCGCTGCCATATGGATCACACGCAGGCCAGTCGCAACTTGCGGATCGGTAGTCTGTTGGAAAAGCCTGTCGCACATGCCCATGATGACGCTTAGTTTAT
>Ga0074045_10003668_pt1 | contig 13795 bp, 8 predicted proteins | sample BogForMeECP23OM2_FD_94442 | JGI IMG/M metagenome (GOLD analysis project Ga0074045, IMG submission 94442) | Bog forest soil microbial communities from Calvert Island, British Columbia, Canada - Bog Forest MetaG ECP23OM2 | ecosystem: Environmental > Terrestrial > Soil > Wetlands ... | reverse complement strand
CCGCCCGGACGCGAAGCTTCCCGTGTACGTTTATATCCACGGCGGCGGATACGTCACGGGCAGCGGGAACAAGGATGGGCAGGACAGGATCGTTCGCACGAATCCGGTCGTGGGCGTCACGTTCAACTACCGGCTCGGCGCGCTGGGCTTTCTCGCGCTTCCGTCGTTGACGGGTAGCGGTGATTTCGGGTTCGAGGATCAGCAGGCCGCGCTCAGCTGGATCAAGCGAAACATCGCCGCGTTCGGCGGCGATCCCGACTACATTACGATCGGCGGAGAGTCGGCGGGCGGCTGGTCGGTATGTGCGCATCTCGTGGCGCCAGGCTCGCGCGGCCTTTTCAATAAGGCCATCATCCAGAGCGGCGCTTGCGATAGTAAGCCGGCGGCGCAAGCCGAGTCCGGGGGGATTGAATTCGCGCATAAGCTTGGCTGCGCGGATACGGCCTCGATGGTGTCGTGCCTGCGCGAAAAGCCGGTCGCGGATTTGCTGAACGCGCAAGCGCCATATTATTTGTTGACCGACGGAACCCCCGTGCTGCCGACCAATCCCCTGTCGGCCGTGAACGCGGGCGATTACGCACGCGTACCCATCATTGTCGGTTCGACGCGCGACGAGCTTCGCTCGTTCTTCCAGTCGTCGGTCGGCTGGACGGAGGCGCAGTATGAGGACTTCATTCAAAAGAACTTCGGCTCCCATGCGGACGCGGTTCTGAAGCTATATCCTTGGCCGGCGAACGCGGCTGACCCAGCCGCTGTTGCCTACCAAGTGGCCGCCGTAGGCACGGACAATGGAAATCTCGGCGCTGGCGCCATCGAACAGGGCATAGGCGGCTGCGCGACCGCAGCTTTAGCCGCGACCTTCGCGAAGAACGTTCCCGTCTACGCATACGAGTTCAGCCCTCGCAGCGGCCCCGGCTGGTATACAATCGCCGGATACCAGTGGGGCGCGGGCCACGCCACGGAGCTGCCTTACCTCTATCCGTTGCATGACGGCGGCATCGCCGCCTCGGGATTCACCCCGGAGGAAAGCAGGATCGCCGACGCTATGGCTCGCTATTGGGGCGCCTTTGTCATGCAGGGCGAACCGAAGGCGGCAGGTCTGCCAGCTTGGCCGGCTTATTCCTCAAACCAGGGCGTGCTCAACTTCGGCGAAGGCGGGAAGATCGAGTTCATGACAGGGGCGGCGTTCCAGAACGAACACAACTGCGGGTTCTGGGACCACTTCGCGAACGCTCCGTACCCGATGAAGTAGTGCGCACGTGCGAGCGCGGCCTCCGCCCGAAACGAAGGCGCCGCCGCCGTTCGTCGGAGCGCCCGACCCCGGCTCCGCCGCGGCGGCGCCTGATGGCGCGCTTGCAATTTTTTCCCCTTCATTCGCCCGTAAGTTCTTGATAAAGCCCGATTCCGGGAAAGGAAATGAAACTTTCGGAAGGAACGAGAAGGCGTTCGGAAGCCGCCGCGCACAGGATTTAAGGCTTCGGAAGGCGTCTGAAGGAACCTGAAGGCGCGCGGCCCCGGCACGTGCCCCATAAGGCGCCCTCCAGCGCTTACGCCGCCATCTTGCCCAAAATCACGTCCACCGCCTTTTCGCCGATCATGGCCGAAGGCGCCTGCGTGTTGCCGCTGACGAGAAGCGGCATGATCGACGCGTCGACCACCCTCAGGCCTTCGACGCCGCGCACGCGGAGGGTCGGATCGACGACGGCGCGGTCGTCGACCCCCATCCGGCAGGTGCCGACCGGGTGGTAGATCGTGTCGGCGCGCTCGCGGATGAGCTTGCGCAGCGTCTCCGGATCGTCGCGCCCGGTCCCGTAGATGTAGCGTCCCCGGTAGGGCGCGAACGGCGGCTTGCCGAGAATCGTCTGGACGATCTCCGCCCCGCGAACCAGCGTCTCGAGATCCTCCGGGTCGGACAAGAAGTTGGGGTCGATCAGCGGCGCGGTCGCGACGTCTGGACCGGCGAGCGTGACCTTGCCGCGGCTCTTCGGCCTCAGGCCGCAGACATGCAGCGACATGCCGGTGGTGAAATGGAGCTTGCGATTGTGGTCGTCGACGATGCCGATGCAGAAATGGAGCTGCAGGTCGGGCCGGTCGATGTCCGGGCGGCTTCTGACGAAGCCGCCCGCCTCCGCCGCGTTTGAGGTGAGGAGGCCGCTTCCGCGACGGAGGAAACAGGCAATCTCCCGGGGCCCGGTGGTGAGCATCGGCAAGGCGAGGCCGAACAGGCCGGGCCCTTTGGCGATGAGATTGGCGACATAGTCGCAATGGTCCTGCAGGTTGGCGCCGACGTCGGGCGCGTCCTGCACGACCTCGATCCCGAAACTCTTCAGCGCCTCGGCCGGGCCGACGCCCGACACCATCAGAAGCTGCGGCGAGCCGAACGCGCCGGCCGAGAGGATCACCTCGCGCCGGGCGTAAAGCCGCTCCTCGCGGCCGCCGCGGCTGAACGCGACGCCGACGGCCTGCCGGCCCTCGAAAAAAATGCGCCGCGCCTGGCTCTCGGCGTAGATCGCGAGGTTGGGAGCGGGCGAGGCTTCCAGATAGGCGCGCGCGGCGTTGTAACGGCGGCCGTTCTTCTGGAACAATTGGTAGGCGCCGACGCCCTCCTGGACCGGGCCGTTGAAATCGTCGTTGCAGGGGAAGCCGGCCTCGATCGCGGCCGCGACGAAGGCCTCGACCGCCGGATTGCGGTGCCTCAAGTCGCTGACGTGCAGCGGTCCGCCGACGCCGTGCCATTCGTCTGGCCCACGCGCATTGTCCTCGGCGCGCTTGAAGTAGGGGAAGACGTCGGCCCAGCCCCACCCCTTGCAGCCGAGCGCGGCCCAGGAATCGTAGTCCTGAGGCTGGCCGCGCATGTAAATCATCGCGTTGATCAGGCTCGATCCGCCGAGGCCACGACCGCGCGGCTGGTAGCCCTTGCGCCCACCAAAGCCGGCCTGGGGCGTGGTCTCGTAGGCGTAGTTCCGCTGCGAGCGGAACGGGACCAGCAGGGCGATGCCGAGCGGGACGTTCGAGAGCAGCGAGGCCTTCGCCGGTCCCGCCTCGATCAGCGCGACGCTCGAATCGCGCGAAAATTGCGCTAGACGCGCGGCGACGGCGCAGCCCGCCGGTCCCGCGCCGACGACAATGTAGTCGACCGACAGCCGTTCGGCCCGGTCGGATGTCTGGACGGTCATGGTCTTTCCCTCGCTCTTCTCACGGAACGATGCGCGCCCCCGGTCTCTCCAGAGCGCGTTCCCCGTCATTTCCCCCTTGGAATCTGAGCCTCATGCGCTCTTCCGTTCGACGCTCTCCTTCGGCTTGTCTGCCGTTGGCTCGGTCCGCTTGGGTTCGGCCTTCTCCTTCAGTTCCCGCCGCAAAATCTTGCCGATCGGCGAGCGCGGCAGCGTCTCGCGGAATTCGACGTGGCGCGGAGTCTTGTAGCCGGTCAGTTGCTGGCGGCAGTGGGCGATGATCTCGGCGTCGGTCAGGCCTTCGTCCTTGCGCACGACGACGATCTTGACCGCTTCGCCCGACCTGGCGTCGGGAACTCCCACCGCGCCCACCTCGCGCACGCCGGGGTGCGTCATCACGACGTCCTCGATCTCGTTTGGATAGACGTTGAAGCCGGAGACGAGGATCATGTCCTTCTGCCGGTCGACGATGTAGATATAACCCCGCTCGTCGATCCGCGCGATATCGCCGGTCCGCAGATAGCCGTCCGCGGTCATCACGTTGGCCGTCTCCTCCGGCTTCATCCAATAGCCGGCCATCACCTGCGGACCCTTGACGCAGAGCTCGCCCGGCTCTCCGAATGGCGCGTCGCGTCCCTCCATGTCGCGGATCGCGATGTCGGTCGACGGCACCGGCAGGCCGATCGCGCCAGTGTAGTCCTCGATCGTCAGAGGGTTGGTCGCCACGATCGGCGCGGTCTCGGTCAGGCCATAGCCTTCGATCAGCGGCTTGCCGGTCACCTGCTTCCAGTGCTCAGCGACCGCCCGCTGGACCGCCATGCCGCCGGCGACAGCGAGATGCAGGCGCGAAAAGTCGAGCCGCAGAAAGTCCGGATCGTTCAGGAGCGCGTTGAACAGGGTGTTGACGCCGCTGATGGCGGTGAAGGGCGTCTCGGCCAGCGCTTTGACGAACCCCTTCATGTCGCGCGGATTGGGGATGAGCAAATTGTTGGCCCCGATCATCATCGGGACGAAGGCGTTCACCGTCAGGGCGAACACGTGATAGAGCGGCAGCGCCGTCACGAAGGTTTCGACGCCCGGTCCGACGACCGGGGCGATCCAGGCGGCCACCTGCTGCAGGTTGGCGATCATGTTGCGGTGCGTCAGCATCGCGGCCTTCGGCACGCCGGTCGTGCCGCCGGTGTATTGCAGGAAGGCCAGATCGGTCGGCTCGATCCTAGGCAGCTCCGCCTTCCGTCCACGTCCCTGAGCGAGCGCGCGACTAAACCGGACCGCCTGCGGCAGGCGCCATGGCGGCACGTCGTGGCGAACGCGGCGCACCACGAAATTGGTCAAGAGCCCGCGCGCGGCCCCGAGCAGGTCGCCGACCCCGGTCACGATCGCGACGCGAACCTCGGTCCCTTCGATCGCCTTCTGCAGCGTCTGGGCGAAGTTCTCGAGCACCACGATCGCCTCCGCCCCTGAGTCGGTGAGCTGGTGATGCAGCTCGCGCGGCGAGTAGAGCGGGTTGCAGTTGACGATGACGTAGCCCGCGCGGAGCGCGCCGAACAGCGCGACCGGATATTGCAGCAGGTTCGGCATCATCAGCGCGACGCGCGCTCCGCGCTTCAGGCCAACGACTTCCTCGAGGTAGTTGGCGAACGCCCGCGACAGCCGGTCGAGCTCGCCGTAGGTCATCGTCCGCTTCATGCTGACGTAGGCGACGCGGTCGCGGTAGCGGTCGACGCTGGCCGCAAAGAAATCCCCGAGCGAGGCGTAGGCCGTCGGGTTGATGTCGGCCGGAACGCCCTTGGGGTAGGACTTCAGCCAAATCCGTTCCATCTCATCCTCTTTTCACCCTCAGAGGTACAAACCTTTCAGCAGTTGCGAGAAGGCGATCTGATCGGCGTTGGGCGCGATTTCGCCTTCCTTCTGGCCGCTCGCGGCGGCGCTCTCCGGGAACATGCGGAATGCCGTGTTGAGCACGATCCGCCCCATGCCCGGCGCAAGCGCGCGCACCGCCTCGCCGAACCTGCCGAGCCGCGTCGCCACCCGGGCCGGTCTATCGATCAGCGCTTCGACGGCGAGCTCGGCCGCCTCGTCGGGATCAATCGTCGGCACATGTTCGTAGAATTTGGTCGGCGCGATCATCTCGGTGCGGACGATCGGCATGTTGATGTTGGTGAAGGCGACGCCCCGGTCGAGGAACTCGCTCGCCGCGCAGTCGGACCATCCCTCCAGCGCCGCTTTCGAGGCGACATAGGCGGAAAAGCGCGGCACGGTGACGAGCGCGCTGATCGACGAGATGTTGATGATGTGCCCGGAGCGCCGCTCGGCCATGCCGGGCAGGAAGCCCATCGCCAGCTGGACGGCGGCGAGGTAGTTCAGCCGCATGAGCCGCTCTAGGTCGTGCAAACGGTCGTACGAATGCTCGACCGAGCGGCGGATCGAGCGCCCCGCGTTGTTGACCAGAATGTCGACTCCACCGTGCTCGCTCAGGATGCGTTGAATGAAGGCTGCGCATTGCGCAGGGTCCGAAATGTCGGCGCTGTAGGTCTCGACCTCGAGCCCTTGCACGGCGAATTCCTGTTTCGTCAGATCGAGCTTTTCCGGATCGCGCGCGACGATGAAAGTCTTCGCACCCGATTTCGCGACCCGGAGCGCGATCGCCTTGCCGATGCCGGCCGAGCCACCGGTGACCAGCACGCGCTTGCCCGCGACCGCGCCGCGCAGCGAGCGATCGATGAACAGGGCCGGATCGAGGCGCCTCTCCCAGTAGTCCCACAGCCGCCAGGCGTAGTCCTCGAAGGCCGGAACTTCGATGCCGGCAGGCTTCAGGAGCTTCTGCGTCTCGCGGCAGTCGAACCGGGTCGGGTAGTTGACGAACATGAAGATGTCGTCGGGCAGCCCGAGCTCCTTCATCATCATCTTGCGCATGCGGCGGAACGGGGTCAGCGCCATCAGCCCGCGGGTGAGCGCCTGCGGGGCGAGGCCGAACAGGCCCGCGTTGACGCGCACGGAGAAAGGAGGCGCGTGCGCGGCCTTCGCAAGCGTGTTCAGCATGTCGCCGACCCGCATCGGGTTCGGGTCTGTCAGATGGAAGGTCCGCCCGTCGAGGCCGTCGAGATGAGCCAGATGGTCCATCGCCGCCACGATGAAGTCGACCGGCACGACGTTGATCCGCCCGCCCTCGATCCCGATCATCGGAACCCAGGACGGCACGGCGTCGCGCAGTTTCTGGATCAGCTTGAAGAAGTAGTAGGGGCCGTCGATCTTGTCGATCTCGCCGGTCTTCGAGTCGCCGACCACGATGCCCGGCCGGTAGATCCGCCAGGGAATGGCCTGCTCCGCCCGCACCAGGGCCTCGCCCTTGTGCTTGGACGAGTAGTACGGGTGGTCGAGGCCGCGGGCCTCCTCGAACATGTCCTCGCGGAACACGCCGTCGTAGAGTCCCGCCGCGGCGATGGAGCTCACGTGATGGAAGCAGCCCGCGTCGACGCTCTTGGCGAAGGCGAGCGCATTGGCGACGCCGGCGACGTTGGCGGCGACCACGACCGCGGGCTCGGCCTTCAGGTCGTAGACAGCGGCAAGGTGGAAGAAGTGATCGACCTTGCCCTTGAGCTTGCGCGCGTCCTCCGCCGCAACGCCGAGGTCGGGCTTGGAGATGTCGCCCTCGATGAACGCCACCCTATCCGCCCCCTTGCCCCAGAACGCGGCAAGCTCGTCGATGAGTTCGGGCGTGGGCTTGTAGACGAGCAGGTGGACCGGCTCATCGTCGCGCTCCAGAAGCCGCCGGACCAAACGCTTGCCGATAAAGCCGGTTCCGCCGGTGACGAACGTGCTCATGAGCCTTTCCTTTCCCCCTCAGACAGTTGTGTAGCCGATAACTCTAGAATAGGCCGCCTAGAACTTTGGGCGGCGAATTCTAAAATCCTATGATCAGATGAGCGCCGCATAAAGGCGGATTGTCCGCCGAGATCGAACGAGGATGGTCATGCCAAAGAAACTCAAGGAAGTCGCTGGCGAAGCGACGGAAATGCAGCTTGCCGCGCGAATCCGCGAATCCGCGAACCAGATCTGGCTGGCGGGTCTCGGCGCTTTCGCCAAGGCGCAGGAGGAAGGCGTAAAGATGTTCGAAGCCCTCGTCGAAGAGGGCGAGAAGGTTCAGGAGAAGACAAAGTCGGCCGCCGACGAGCGCCTCGCGGAGGGTCGGGCCAAGGCGACGGGGGCCTGGGACAAGCTCGAGCAGGTATTCGAGGACCGGGTTGAGCGCGCGCTCCACAGGCTCAATGTCCCGAGCCGCAAGGATGTCGACGTCCTGACGCAGCGGGTCGCCGAGCTGACCGAGATCGCGAAGAAACTGACGCCGGAAGGCGAAGAGGCGCAGCCCCGCGGTCGCGGGCACAGGACAAAGGCCGAGGCCGAATAAGCCGTTCGCTTGGCGCTCCGAAGGGTGACGAGGGAGACCTGGGCCCGGGGAGGCTTCGATGAATGGGCGGCGTCATAACGGTAAAGTGGGGATCGCCCTCGCTGGGGGCGGTCCCTTGGGCGGCATTTACGAGATCGGCGCGCTGGTCGCGCTGGAGGAGGCTCTGCGCGGCCTCGAACTCGCCGACCTCGATCTCTACGTCGGCGTGAGCTCCGGCGCCTTCGTTGCGGCCGGTCTCGCCAACGGGATCACACCCAGCGAAATGTTCGCCATGTTCATTCTCGACCGGTCGCATCACGACCCGTTCGAGCCGGATCTGTTGTTGCGCCCGGCGGTCGGCGAGTTCACCCACCGGCTGATGATGTTTCCTCAGCTGATGCAGAGCGCTTTCTTTGGCTATCTCGGCGCAGCCCCGTGGCGCGGCTTCGTCGAATCCTTCGCCCGCCTGACGCACGGGCTGCCGACCGGCGTGTTCGACAACGGCGCGATCAGCTCCTATCTCGCACGCCTGTTCGGCAAGCCCGGCCGGACCGACGACTTCCGCAAGCTCAGGCACAAGCTCTTCATCGTAGCCACCGATCTCGACAACGGCAAGGCGACGCCATTCGGCGCGCCCGGCTTCGACCACGTGTCGATTTCCGAGGCGGTCAAGGCGAGTTCGGCGCTTCCCGGGCTCTATCCGCCCACGCGCATCGAGGGCCGCGACTATGTCGACGGGGCGCTCAAGAAGACGCTGCACGCCTCGGTCGCGCTGAGGGAAGGCGCGAAGCTCCTCATTTGCATCAATCCGCTCGTTCCTTACGACGCCGACCTCGCGGCTGCATCCGGCGCGAAACCACGCCCGCTCGCCGAGCGCGGCCTGATGACGGTGCTGTCGCAGACCTTCCGCGCGCTCATCCACTCGCGCATGCGGGTCGGCATGGAGCGTTACAAGACCGAGTTTCCCGACGCCGACGTCGTGCTGTTCGAGCCGGCGCGCGACGACGAAGTGATCTTCTTCGCCAACATCTTCAGCTACGCCGACCGCAGGCGGCTCGCCGAACACGCCTATCGCCACACGCTCAACGAATTGAAGCGCCGCGCCGGCGAACTCGGGCCGATTTTCGCCCGCCACGGGGTCACGATCGAACACCGCGTGCTGAACGACCGCCAGCCTGCCGCTCGCAACCCTGGCCAGAACGGCGGAATGTGGGATAGCGTACGGCCGATCGAAACGGCGCTGAGCCGGCTCGAGAAGGCGTTGAACCGGGACCCACCCGGACGATCGGAGGGGGTGAAACGGGATGCCGACAAAGCCGCCTCGTCGGACGCGTGAGCGCATTCTCCAGACGGCGCTCGCGATGTTCAACGAACTGGGAGAGCCCACGGTCGCGACGACCTCGATCGCCATCGAGATGGGGATCAGTCCCGGCAATCTCTACTATCATTACCATTCCAAGGAAGCGATCGTGGCGGCCCTGTTCGCCGACTTCCGGCGCGAGATCGAGGCGACGCTGGCCGCCCCCGAGGAGCGCCTGCCCAACGCCGAGGACTGCTGGCTCTTCCTGCACCTCGTGTTCGAGGCCATCTGGAAACATCGCTTCATCTACCGCGACATCAACGACCTCGTGGCGCGCTACCGCGTGGTCGAGGTGCAGTTCCGCCGCATCCTCGACCACATGATCCGGGTCGTCGCGCAGATCCTGGCCGGGCTCGTCAAGGGCGGCCAGATGCGCGCCCAGCCCGCCGAAATCGCGACCCTCTCCGAGAACATCGTGCTCACGGCGAGCTACTGGATGTCGTTCGAGTTCGTCCGCAATCCGCGGGCCGTGCAGGACGGGCGGACGCTCGCGCGCGGCGCCTTCCATGTCATAGCGCTCGCTGCGCCCTACCTCGAGCCGCGCGAGCGCGAACTTTTCGACCAACTGGCCAAACGCTACATCGCCTGAGAGGACGTCTGTCGCGGTCCATCGGGCAGGGACGCCCGTCCGAAGACGGCCTATGGAGCGCGGCTGCAAGAGGAGCAAGTCATGGTCGCCGCCCAATGGAACCCCTTTCCCCACGACGCCAAGCCCTATGCCTACGAGGGCGCGAAGCTGAAGGCGGCGTGGCCAGAGCTTCACCGCGGCGACTGCGAGCCGTTCCCCGACGAGGCCTTTGTGAAGGACGCGTTCGCGCGCCATCCGAGGCTTAAGGGCAAGCTCGACGCGGAGAAGACCGCCCAGGCGCTGCAATCGGCCTGGCGCGCCTACCATCGCGGCGACTTCGGCGCGGCGGTCGATCAGGGCGCGGCGCTCGGGCCGATCGGGGCGAACGCAGCCAACAAGGCGGCCTGCATCTACGCGACCTATCTCGAGCCGAGCAGCGTGCGGAAGCGCGAGATCCTGCTCGCCGCGGCCGAGCGCGCCGAGGCGCTGCAGGCGGCGGCGCCCGATTTCCCCAACGCCTTCTATTTCCACGCGCTCGCGCTCGGGCGCTACTCGCAGGAAATCTCGATCGTAAAGGCGCTCACGCAAGGGCTCGGCGGCAAGCTGAAGGCGAGCCTCGACAAGGCGCTCGCGCTTGCGCCCAAGCACGCCGAGGCCCAGCTCGCGCTCGCCGCCTACAACGCGGAGGTGGTGAGCAAGGTTGGCGGGATGCTGGCGAAGCTCACCTACGGCGCCACCAAGGAGGAGGCGGTCAGGCGCTTCGGCGTCGCCCGCAAGCTTCTGCCCGATTCCGCCATCGCCCGCATCGAGGAGGCCAACGGCCTCGTGCTCCTGTTCAGCAAGTCGAAGCTTGGCGAAGCGGAAGACCTGTACAAGGAGGCCGCAAACTGCGTCCCTGCCGACGCAATGCAAAAACTCGACGCCGAGCACGCGCGCGAGGCGGACGGCTGATTGCCGGGTCGCCTTCCGCCGTAAAAAGGGCGCGTGGGAATTGCGCCTCGATGGATGCGCGATCGACGATTCGCCCTCCTCCGGCCTCCCGGCGGCTCGATGGCCCAGTGCAGCGTAAAGAAGGCCGTCTTTCTTCCGGTACCCCGATCAAGCCGTCGTTTCGTTGCGGTTCGGCCCGATTAGCGCCCCGCTTCTGCAACTAGGATCGTCGTCCTGTCTCTGTTCCCCATGGCGAGGGGCGCCACGGGCCGCCGCGCTCTGTTGCGAAAGAACGCATGCAGGAATCCATCGAACGAATCGGCGCGCTGCAAAGCGGCGAAGTCCCTTCCGGGCAGGACGAACAATTCGCGATTTCCGCGGCGACATCGCTCCAGGACGTTCGTCCGCTCGTTCTCAAGCATGGCGACGGTTTTGCCGTGTTCGACAGCAAAGGCGACGTACGGCCCGCTCCGGGCGGCGCCCTGGGCGTCTACTACCGGGACACCCGGCATCTCTCCCATTTCGCGCTCTTGATCGAGCGCAAGCCCCCTCTGCTGCTCAGCTCGAGCCTGAGGGACGACAATGCGACGCTGACCTGCGATCTCACCAATCCGGATCTTTTCGACAGGGAGGGCCGGGTCGATCTGGCGCACGATCTCATTCACCTGCGCCGATCGCGATTCCTATGGAAGTCTTCGTGCTTCGAGCGGATCTACGTCCGAAATTTCGACGAGCGGCGACGCCGCATCGAGATCGCTGTCGAATTCGCCGCGGACTTCGCCGACCTGTTCGAGGTTCGCGGCTTTCAGCGGCAACGGCGCGGGGACCTTCACGAGCCTCGGGTCGAGCCCGCCTCCGTCGTCCTGAGTTACACTGGCCTCGACCGTCGATTGCGGACGACGTCTCTTCGGTTCGATCCCACGCCCACCACTCTCGCCGGCGGTCGAGCCGTTTATGTGATCGACCTCGCCGCGCATGAATCCTGTTCGATCTTCATGGAAATCGACTATCGGCAGGACGCTGCGCCCGCCCAGGCGATCAGGGCCTATTTCGTATCGTTGCGGGATGCGCGCAGGGAGCTGCGCGCCTCGTCCTCGCGGGCCGCTGCGATCCAGACCTCCAACGAGATCTTCAACGAGGCGGCGCGCCGCAGCGTCGCCGACCTCTACATGCTCATCACCCAGCTGCCGGAGGGACCGTACCCTTACGCCGGGATCCCGTGGTTCAGCACGGTGTTCGGGCGCGACGCGATCATCACCGCGCTGGAAATGCTTTGGCTCGATCCGTGGGTGGCGCGCGGCGTGCTGCGCCGCCTCGCCGCGACGCAGGCGACCGAGGTCGATGACGCGGCCGACGCGGAGCCGGGCAAGATTTTGCACGAGGCGCGGCACGGCGAGATGGCCGATCTCGGCGAGGTTCCTTTCCGGCGTTACTACGGCAGCATCGATGCGACGCCGCTTTTCGTCATGCTCGCCGGCGCCTATCTCGAGCGGACCGGCGACCTCGACACAGTGCGCGAATTGTGGCCGAACGTGAGGGCCGCGCTCGACTGGATCGCGCTTTACGGCGACCGGGACGGCGACGGCTTCGTCGAGTACGCCCGTCGCAATCGCGACGGCCTCGTCAATCAGGGATGGAAGGACAGCCACGACTCCGTGTTCCATCAGGACGGGGCGCTCGCGAAAGCGCCGATCGCGCTCGCCGAGGTGCAGGCTTACGTGTTCGGCGCCTGGCGAGCGGCGGCCGACATGGCGCGCCGCCTTTCGCTCGACGCCGACGCGATCGCCTTCGACGGCAAAGCGGAAGCGATCCGCACGCGCTTCGACCGGCAGTTCTTCGACGAGGCGCTCGGCTCCTACGTCCTCGCGCTCGACGGCGACAAAAAGCCTTGCCGGGTGAGGGCGTCGAACGCCGGCCATGCGCTCTTCACCGGGATCGCCCTGCCCGAACGCGCCGGCGCCGTCGTCAGCGCGCTGATGGGATGCTCGAGCTATTGCGGCTGGGGCGTCCGGACGCTTGCGTCAACAGAAGTCCGATTTAACCCGATGAGCTATCACAACGGGTCGGTCTGGCCGCATGACAACGCGCTCATCGCGGCCGGCTTCGCCCGTTACGGATTTCGGCGCGAAGCCGCAAAAGTCTTCGAAGGTCTCTTCAGCGCTTCGACCTACGTCGACCTGCGGCGCCTTCCGGAGCTTTTGTGCGGGTTTCCCCGCAAACAGGGTCGCGGGCCGACGTTCTATCCCGTAGCCTGCGCCCCGCAGGCCTGGGCCGCCGCCGCGCCGCTGTCGCTCATCCAATCCTGCCTCGGTCTCACCTTCGATCCGGCCGGCCCGCGGATTACCTTCTCGGAGCCCGTCCTCCCGGCGTTCCTCGACACGATCGTCCTCAGGGGCCTCGCGGTCTCCGGGAGCATCGCCGACATCGCGCTCCGGCGGTCGGATCGGCAGGTCGTCGTCGAAGTTCTCGGAAGGCAGGGTCCGGTGAGCGTCGTGACGACGAGCTGATCGCTTCGCCCGTTTCCCGTTAGGCGCGTCGTCCGACCGCGATTCTGCCGGGGGCGGACAGAGCGTGGACTGACATCCGGCGCGCCCTCACGCGGACGCCCGGCAGAGCTTGGTAGATCGACAGGTAGTCGTCGGCGACGCGCTCGATGGTGAAACGGCGCTCGAAACACGTCCGCGCCACCCGGCGATCGAGGCGGTCGAGGCGTCGGACCGCGGCGACCGCCTGCTCGACGCTCTCGACAAGATAGCCGGAATAGCCGTCGTCGATAATTTCAGGCGTCGAACCGCAACGAAACGCGATCACTGGCGTTCCGCAGGCCATTGCTTCGATCATCACCATGCCGAACGGTTCGCACCAGTCGATCGGGAACAGCAACGCCGTGGCGTCGCCGAGAAAGCGAGCTTTTTGCCGTTCGTCGATCTCCCCGATGAATTCGACGTTGGGGGCGCCGTCGACCATGGGCCTGATGCGCTCCTCCCAGTAGGCCTGGTCGACCCGATCGACCTTGGCCGCGATCTTCAGCGGCCGGCCGGCGCGAGCGGCGATCTCGATCGCCCGATCCGGACGCTTCTCCGGCGAGATTCTGCCGAGAAACGCCAGATATCCGCACCTCGGGGCGGGATTGAACGGCAAGAGATCGCGCGGCAGACCGTGGTGGACCACGCCGGCCCAGTTCACCGGAGGCATGGGCTTGCGCTGGTCGAACGATATCGAGACGAGCGGCGCGCCGGAAAAGTTCGAATAGAGACGTCGGAGTTCCGGCAGATCGAGGCGGCCGTGCAGGGTCGTGACCGTGCGGTCCACGAAGTCGCGGATCAGCGGATAGTGCAGCACATCCACATGAAAGTGCAGGACGTCGAACTCATCCT
>Ga0074045_10003667_pt1 | contig 13796 bp, 10 predicted proteins | sample BogForMeECP23OM2_FD_94442 | JGI IMG/M metagenome (GOLD analysis project Ga0074045, IMG submission 94442) | Bog forest soil microbial communities from Calvert Island, British Columbia, Canada - Bog Forest MetaG ECP23OM2 | ecosystem: Environmental > Terrestrial > Soil > Wetlands ... | reverse complement strand
TCCCTTTAAAGCAGGCTGCTACAGGCCACCCGCCGCCGGCCCACCGCGACTGAAAGACGCAGTCCAATGTGGGCCGGCGAGGGTTGTGCCGCGTAGCGCACTAATGTGCGCATAGCGGCTTTTTATAGGTTTCTTTGGGTTAATTATTTTATTTATAGTCTATCTCAGTAGGGTTATATGTGGGGCAGGCTTTCCAGCCTGCCTTTTCATAGACGGTTGGTAAAAAATGGGTAGCCGAAGGGACCGACTGCTTGTTTTTAGAAACATTTTTCCAGAATCTGCTTAACGCCCTGCAGTGGGGGAGCTTCTACGCCCTGATCGCTCTGGGCTATACGATGGTCTATGGGGTACTGCTCCTGATCAATTTCGCCCACGGCGATATATTCATGGTGGGGGCATATATCGGTTTTTTCATCGCCTCTCTTTTGCTCGGCCGCTATGCCGGGTTTTCGCCCGGATTGCCGCCGGCCCTGATTTTCGGCCTTACCGTGATGATCACCATGATAATTACATCGGGAGTCGGCGTCGCCATCGAGCGGGTTGCCTACCGTCCCCTGCGGCGCAAGGGCGCATCGCGCCTCTATGTCGTAATTACGGCCCTGATGTGCGGGCTGATCCTTGAGAACGGCAATCTGGCCATTCTTGGGGCAAGCCGCCGCAGCTTTCCCCAGCTTTTTTCAAATGCGGCTCATAACATCGCAGGGGTAACTTTCACCAACATCAAAGTGCTCGTGATCCTCACCACAGTTCTGGTTTTCGTTCTGCTCGAGGCAATCGTGCGCAAGACCAGGATCGGAATGGCGATGCGGGCCATCTCCTACGACAGGATGGCCGTGCCGTTGATGGGCATTCCGCTGGATACGGTCATTGTTTTCACTTTTGCCCTGGGATCTTCACTGGCGGCCCTTGCAGGAGTGCTTTTCGCCACCGCCTACCCGGTGCTCGACCCCTATATGGGGGCGCTCGTCGGCTGGAAGGCTTTCATTGCGGCCGTTCTGGGCGGGATTGGGGAAATACGCGGCGCCATTGCGGGGGGATTTCTTCTCGGGTTCGTTGAAATATTCGTTGCAGCTTTCTTTCCATCGACTCTGCGCGATCTTATCGCTTTCAGCATTCTGCTGGTATTTCTCAGCATAAAGCCCACTGGAATTTTCGGTGTGGCGAGGGCCACAAAGATTTAGGTTGCTATGCGCAGTTACAGCTCCATTCTATCTTACACGACACTTTGCGCTCTTGCCGTCCTCGCCACAAAACTCGGCATTTTGAACGCTTATGTGCAGCTCGTTCTGATGTATGTCGGGATAAATATAATCTTGTCAACTTCGCTCAACATCGTGAACGGGTACATGGGCGAGTTCTCGGTGGGACATGCCGGTTTCATGGCCGTCGGGGCCTATGTCACCTCGATTCTAAACGTGATGCTGTTCACCGGCAGCTCGATTTTCGGGCCGCCTCTGCTTTCCCCTTCCAGCGCAATTTATCTTTTCCCGCTTACCCTTATTGCCGGCGGCGTTGCGGCCGCTCTTGCAGGGCTGCTCGTCGCGGTGCCCTCTTTCAAGACGCGGGGCGACTACCTCGCGATCATAACCCTGGCAGTTAACTATATCGTCAAAAGCTCGATAGAGAACATCCAGCCGATCGGCGGCGCGCGCGGTTTCATGGGTATGCGCAACGTGATCGATTCCATGCAGGCGGTCGTGAATCTCCCCTGGACCATGATCTGGGTCCTTATATCCGTCGGGGCGACGGTCTGGATAATCCACCGGCTTGTGAATTCGACCTACGGCAAAGGCATCGTCGCGCTCAGGGACGACGAAATTGCGGCCGAGATAATGGGCGTAAATACCCGGCGTATGAAGATAGTGGCTTTCATGCTCTCCTCCGGGTTGGCGGGAATAGCGGGGGGCCTGTTCGCTCACGTGCTGGGATATATAAACCCGGGGACCTTCACCATCATGAAGTCGACCGAAGCCCTGGTTATGGTTTATCTCGGCGGAATGGGATCGTTAAGCGGCTCCGTGATGAGCGCGATTATCTTTACGCTTGCGCTCGAGGCCTTTCGACCGCTTCAGGTCATAAAATGGGTCATAGTGCCGTTTCTGCTCATTCTTCTAATGATCTTCCGGTCCGAGGGGATAATGGGACAAAGGGAACTCACCGACATTTTCCCGAATCTGCGCAGGTGGTTTGCGCCCAGAGAGGGGCTGGCGTAAAATGGCTCTTCTGGAAATAAAGAACCTGACGCACTTTTTCGGCGGTCTGAGGGCGGTATATGATCTTAACCTGACCCTGCAGGGCGGTGAACTGATGGGTCTGATAGGCCCTAACGGCGCAGGCAAGACGACAGTCTTCAACCTTGCGAGCGGTTTTTACCGTCCATCGGAAGGTCAAATCCTATTCCTGGACCACGATTTAGGCGGCCTGCGGCCGCATCAGGTTACGGCCCTGGGGATAGCGCGCACGTTCCAGACCATACGCCTTTGGAACAGTCTGAGCGTTTTCGAAAACCTTTGTGTCTCGCAGCATCATCAACTTGGTTACGGGTTTTTACGCTCGGTGTTGCGCACCCCAAGGTTCGTAAGAAGCGAGCGGCGGGTGAAAAAGAGGGCTGAGGAGCTAATGGATTTGCTGGGGCTTCGGCAATACGCACTCGAATTTCCGAAAAACCTCCCCTACGGGCTTCAGCGGCGTGTGGAAATTGGTCGCGCCCTGTCGCTTCGGCCCAAGCTCCTTCTGCTCGATGAACCGGCCGCCGGGATGAACCCCGGTGAAGTCGGCCGGCTCATAGAAATGATCCGGTGGATTCGAGACGAATTCAAGCTGACGATCTGGTTGATAGAACACCACATGCGGGTGGTGATGAACGTCTGCGAGAGCATGAAAGTACTCGATTTCGGCGAAACGATCGCCGAGGGCCGGCCGGATGAAATCAGGCAGAACTCCCGCGTCATTAAGGCCTATCTGGGAGAAGAAGAACCGGTCGATGCTTGAGGTAACTGATCTTCACGTAAAATATGGAAACATCGAGGCGCTGCACGGGATATCCTTTCGTGTCAACGAGGGTGAGATAGTCGCGCTGCTTGGCGCCAACGGCGCCGGTAAATCCACCACTCTTATGAGCATCATGCGTCTTCCGCCCCCCGAAGGACCCCAGGTGAGCAAGGGTGAAATAAAATTCAACGGGACCAGCCTGCTTCCGGTCTCCGCGCATACCCTTGTATCCAGGTACGGAATCGGCCTTGTGCCGGAGGGCAGGCATATTTTCGGAAACCTGACAGTCTTTGAAAACCTGAAGCTGGCAACCTTTGCACGCAATGACCGGGAGCAGATTCAAAGGGACTACGAACGCGTTTTTGCGCTCTTCCCGCGTCTGGCCGACCGCAAATCTCAAAGAGGAGACCTGCTGAGCGGCGGCGAGCAGCAGATGCTCGCAATCGGGCGGGCCTTTATGAGCGGTGTCGGATTCATCCTGCTCGATGAGCCTTCGATGGGACTGTCGCCTCTTCTGATGGTCGAACTCTTTCGGGTGCTCAAAAAACTGAACGAGAGCGGCGCCACCATTCTGATCGTAGAACAGAACGCACGAATCGCTTTAAAGTACGCTCGTCGTGCTTATGTTCTGGAAGCAGGCAAAATAGTGCTGGAAGGCCAATCGCAGGCGCTGTCTGAAAATCCCGAGATTCAGACAGCATATCTGGGGTAGAGTTTAAATGCTGAAAATACTCATTTGCGACGGACTCGATAAAAGCGGTCTAAAGATTTTGCACTCGGCCGAAGGGGTTGAGGCGGATATGCCCGACGGGCTTGGCGCGGCTGAAATCAAGGGGATTTTGCCCGAATACGACGCCATGATCGTGCGCAGCCGAACCAGGGTTACCGCCGATCTGATCGAAAGCGCTTCGCGGCTCAAAGTGGTTGGCAGGGCAGGCACGGGTGTGGACAATATCGACGTCGAAGCGGCCAGCGCTCGCGGGATTCTGGTCATGAACACACCGGGGGCAAACTCCATGGCCGCCGCCGAGCATGCCCTGGCATTGATGCTCGCACTTGCGCGCCACGTCCCGCAGGCGACCGATTCTATGCGTCATGGGCTGTGGGAAAAGAAGAAATTTCTCGGCACGGAGCTTTATCACCAGACCCTGGGTATAGTGGGCCTCGGGAAAATAGGCTCGATTGTAGCCGATCGCGCCCTTGCAATGAAAATGAGGGTCCTTGTCCATGATCCGCATATTGTGCCCGAGATGGCGGCGGTCTTAGGCGCCGAGTATGTCTCACTTGATGATCTGCTCGCCGGATCGGATTTCATTACCCTGCACACGCCGCACACCGACGAGACCCATTGGATGCTGAACCGGCAGACCCTGGCAAAGACCAAACCCGGCGTGCGCATTGTCAACTGCGCCCGCGGCGGGCTGATAGATGAGCAAGCCCTGCGCGAGTTTCTTTCGAAGGGGCATGTAGCCGGGGCCGCACTCGATGTTTTCGAAAAAGAGCCTCCCACCGGGAGCCCTCTGCTCGATATGCCGAACGTCATTTTCACCCCTCACCTGGGGGCCTCCAGCCTGCAGGCGCAGGAAAACGTCTCTCTGGCGATCGCCTCCCAGGTTCTGGACTACCTCCAGCGAGGGCTGATTCGAAACGCCATTAACTTCCCGTCGATCAGTATGAAGGACTACGAAAGACTGCGGCCATACCTGCTGCTGGCCGAGCGGCTCGGCAACCTCCAGGGCCAGCTTTGCAGGCCGGTGCTCAAGCTGCAGATCACCTATGCAGGCTCGGACCTCCAGGAGATCCCGATGCAGCCCCTTACTCAGACCGTAATCAAGGGGCTGCTCGACCCGATCATGGCCGAAAAGGTGAACCTGATAAATGCGCCCCTTCTTCTCAAACAGCGCGGGATCGAGCTTACCGTCTCCACGACCTCTCAGTCAAGGGGCTATACCGGGGAGATCACCGTAGCTGTAAAGGGGCGCAGAAAAGTGGAATACTCCGCCTCGGGAGCGGTTTTTCAAGGGCAGCAGGCCCGGTTGGTTCGGCTAAACGATTACATGCTCGAAGCTGAGCTGGAAGGGATCAACCTGATCATCCAGAACCTGGACAAACCGGGGACTATCGGCCATATTGGAACAACGCTCGGCAGTTTCAATGTGAATATCGCCAACATGCACCTCGCTCGCAGCCGTGAAAGGGACAAGGCAATCGCTATAGTGCGCCTCGACAACGAAGCTCCCCCGGAGGCGCTGGAAATACTGCGAGCGCACCCAAGCATTATTTTCGTGCAGCAGGTGAAGCTGTAACGACAGTGAACGGTGAACAGAAAGAGCCTTCTCTTTTTCTGCTCACTGCCCACTGAGTTGAGTTTTCGGATGCAAAAATATTTCGGGCCGGAAGGAATTCTGGCCTCAAAAGTTCAAGGTTTCGAGTACCGCCAGGGCCAGCTTGAAATGGCTCAGGCCGTTTTCCAATGTTTTCGCTCCCGGACCCCGCTCATGGCAGAGGCCGGGACCGGCACGGGCAAGACCTGGGCATATCTTGTTCCGGCCATACTCAGCGGCAAAAAAGTGGTCGTATCGACCGGCACAAAGACCCTCCAGGACCAAATCCTCGATCACGATATTCCCTTTCTCAAGAAAAACATCGATCCAAGACTAAAGGCCGTCTGCCTCAAGGGACGCAGAAATTACCTGTGCCGGCGCAGGTTTCTGGAATTCTGCTATCAGCCCACGCTCTGGAACAAGGAGGAGGCGAGGCTTTTTCGCCGCTTCCAGAAGTGGGCGGCAACATCAAATACGGGCGACCGTGCCGATATCGATTGGCTGCCCGATAACTTCCGAACCTGGAACGAGGTCTGTTCAAGCTCCGAGCATTGCCTGGGGCAGCAGTGTTCGGAATTTTCCCGATGCCATCTGACACGGCTGAGAAACGAGGCGGCCCGCGCCAACATAGTGCTGGTAAATCACCATTTGTTTTTCGCGGACCTCGCGCTCCGCCGCAGAGGCATTGGCGAGGTCATTCCGGAATACGAAGCCGTTGTCTTCGACGAAGCCCACCAGTTGGAGGATGTGGTTGGCGAGTATTTTGGGATCCACTTCAGCAGCTTCGCAATATCGCAACTCGCCCAGGATATATTGAAAGAATGCCGCCGCGAGTCAAAGAAGCTTAATTTGAAGGCAATGCAAACAGTCGGGCAGCAGCTCGAGGTGTTAAGCCGGCTTTTTTACCACAACCTGGCCCAGACCGGAAAAGGGACAGGGCGTTTTCGCTTCGAGCCGGCAAAAGCCGGGTTAAGTGATTTCGCCGGCACGTGCCGGCAGATTGCTCACGCCCTGGATGAGCTTCCCGCCATGATTGAACCTTTTGCCGAAAAGGCCGAAAATCTCGCCTGCACCAGCCGCCGTGCAACCGATCTCTCGGCCGCGCTCCAGTTGCTTATCGAACAGAAGGATCAATCCCTGGTCTACTGGCATGAGCTTACTCAACAGGGGGTCTTTCTGAATGCAACGCCCATAGATATCGGGCCGGTGCTCAACGAATTTCTTTTCCCCGCTACCCCCTCGGTAGTGATGACATCGGCCACCCTGTCTGTGGCCGGGGGTTTTGAATATGTGCGCAACTCACTCGGAGTGCCGCTGGAGGGCCGTGAACTGTTGGTGCCGTCGCCGTTTGAGTATGAGCGGCAGGCCATAGCTTACATACCCTCGCGCTTCCCGGCGCCCAATGACAGGGAGTTTTGCGCTCAGATGGGCGCCCAGGCCGCCGAAATCATCGAAAAGACCCGCGGGCGGGCCCTGTTTCTTTTCACCAGCTACAGAAACATGTATGAAGTTCACAAACTTTTCGAGGGCAAGATTTCGTTCCCGCTCCTCGTCCAGGGGCAAAAAACCAAACGCGCCCTTCTGCAGGAGTTCAAGGACAGGGTCGATTCGGTCCTGCTGGCGACCAGTTCCTTCTGGCAGGGAATCGATGTGCCGGGAGAGGCGCTGAGCTGCGTGATCATTGACAAATTGCCGTTCGAAGTTCCAGACGACCCGGTGATCGCAGCCAGGGTGGATCGTATCGCCCGCAACGGCGGCAACGCTTTTTATGAATACCAGGTGCCCAGGGCCGCCATCCAGTTGAAGCAGGGAATAGGACGGCTGATCAGGTCCTCGAAGGACCGTGGCGTAATAGCTGTTTTCGACATTCGGATGCTCACCAAAAGCTACGGACAGGTCTTCGTTAAAAGCCTTCCACCCTGCCGGGTGGTACATTCGCTGGATGAAATCGAGACCTTTCTGAAAAGCTCTTAATTTCGGGCGGGCTTCTTTTTACGACCATAACCCGTGTCCGTCCGGAAACACCGGATGTGACCGGGCAGTTTCCGATTCTGACTCGAGGGTCCGGGAAAAACAGGGGGAGACGATGCGGAGAATACTTCTGGCAGTGGATGGATCTCAAAGGGGGCTCGAAACGGTGTCGACCCTGGGGCGACTGCTCAAAAACGAGCAAGATATGAAGATAGTGCTCCTTCATTGCGTTCAGCAGATTTCCACACTTCTTCCTGAGGACCTCTGCATGGACATCGTGGAGAGTTGCTCGCTCCCTTTCAAAGATCAGGAAAGGGTGGGTCAAGCCGTCCTCCGGGCCTCTTTGAGCAGGCTGACCGATGCGGGTTTCCCGGAAGCCGGCATTGAGCTTCGGCTGAAACTCGACAGCGTGGACCCGGCTCTGGACATAATCGCTCAGGCGGATATCGAGCGAATCCGGACAATAGCCGTCGGCAGGCGCGGGAGGAGCCAGCTTGATGCGCTGCTGCTCGGGAGCATCTCCGGGAAGGTGGCCCAGTATGCACGCGGCAAGATCGTATGGATCGTGGATACCCCTGTGAACGATTCCATGAAAGTACTGATCGCAATGGAAGGGGTCCCGGAAGTCCGGGAGCTGTCCTACTACACGGCCGAGCTGTTTGGTCCCTGCCCCGGATTGAGCTATGCCTTCATGCACATTATGCCACCGATCCCGCCCAAGTTCTGGGATAACGGCCACATTCTCGACTCGGCGGAGCAGAAAGACAGGCAGAGCCGAATCGAAAAATGGAAGGTCGAGTGGACCGACTCGGTAAACCGGTACATGTCGGAAGGACTCGATCTGCTGCTGGAGCGGGGAGTTGGAGAGCAGAGCGTGGAAAGGCTGATACTCGAGACAAAGGAAGGTATTGCACGGGATCTTCTAAACGAAATCGACGCGCACAAGTTCCAGATCGTGGTCATGGGTAAGAGAAGCTTCCGCGAACGGAAGCCCTTCCTCATGGGAAGCCATGCCTCAAAGATACTGCAAAACAGCAAGGGGGTCATTCTGTGCCTGGTGAGTTAGGCGGTGGGATAAAGAACAGTGCAGAGTGAAGAGTGAAGAGTGAAGATTTCACCCTTCTAACCTCACCCTTCACACTTCGGGGTGCGCCTCCGCACTAAAATCCCCCCTGCCCCCCTTTAGGAAAGGGGGAGCGTCATTTCCTCGTATGACAGACTTGTTAACAACAGTAGGCTATCATTTGGTGAAATGCTCTCCAGGGCATCCCTTAGCGATACACCCCGCGTAGCGCGGAAGGCATCCCCTGATGGGTCTATCATGCGCGTTGGGCGTTCGCGGGATGCCTTGCCGGAACGAAAGGTCCCTTTCCCCGGGGCAAGAAATCCGAATTGGAAACTGCAAGTCACTGATAATGTGAAACTCTCCTGCGTTCATCCGGTGTTTCCGGATGGACACTGCTCTCCTGTGAGAAGTGCCCGGTTTTGTATTGGCTGGCTCCGTGGTTCAGACCAAACTGGGCACTGGGAAGAACGTGTCAGCCTCTGAGAATTCGATTGACGCTTTACATTGCTATCGAGATGCGTTAGCATTCATTTCAGGGATGGGTCCGGAGCGTGATCAAATCGTTCAAAGACAAAGAAGCTGAGAAGATTTTTAGCGGACAATTCTCATCGAAATTGCCAGAGAACATCCAGAGAATTGCTCTGAGAAAACTTACTCAGCTTCATGGCGCGGCAGCGATGAGCTTTCTAAGGATTCCTCCCGCAAACAGGCTTGAGAAATTAGGTGGCGACCGGGAGGGCCAGTGGAGTATCAGGATAAATGATCAGTGGAGAATCTGTTTTGAATGGCGAGACGGCGATGCTGAAAATATTGAAATCACTGATTACCACTGATGGAGGATCAAATATGAAAAGAGAAATACCGCCGATTCATCCGGGAGAGATTCTACTTGAGGATTTCTTGAAGCCGCTCGGGCTCACTCAGTACAGACTTGCTAAATCCATTGGGGTCCCCCAAAGGCGGATCGGCGAGATTATTGCAGGAAAAAGAGCCGTTACGGCTGACACAGCCCTGAGGCTCGCGCGGTTTTTTGGCACCGATGCACAGAGCTGGGTTAACCTCCAGGCCCACTATGATTTGGAGATTGCCAAAGAAAGATTGGAAGGAAGGTTGGAAAAAGAAATCACTCCTATGACGCAGGTGGCGTGACTCAAACGAAATAGCAACCATTTCGGCCAACAAATCAATTTTATCGAAAAAGCAAAGAAGGCCAGGAAAATCCTGACCTTAAAAGCTCCCCAGTTCGGACCAAACTGGGCACTGGGAAGAACGGGGCAGCCTTTAGCAGGACAGCTCCTTGAGCCGGAGCGAAAAAAGTCGCGCTCCTCTCGCCGTCGCTGGTTCCCAAAAGGGCACGGAAGGCAGGAGCTGTCAAGGCTGCGACCAACGGGAGCACACGAAGAGCTTGGCCTTGACAGGGTCGAGTACCGTGCTACACCAGAGAGCGAAGGTGAAGAAGCTTCCATAATATTTGAGGATTGCAGCAGAACGCTGGTTTTATATCCTCTGCATTGCCTTCCGTACTCGCCCTGCAACCCAGAGAGTGTCGAGATAGATAAAAAACCCATGTGCAAGAATTGCCACAGGAAGCATGAGTATTGGGGGCTGAACCTGTATTGTCGAACGTAAAGCGAAAATTATAGGCCAGAAGCAAAGTGCGTAATAGTCGGGCCAGTAGAAATGCCAATGAAGAATGGTAGATGGTCCGTCTTTTTTAAGGGTGATATCTATTTGGGCATGTGGCCAAATCATTGGTCCTCCGTAGATTCGAAACCACCTTATGATTTTGAGCCGAAGATGAGTACTTGTTTCCTCGACGGGGATCAAACTAAAGCGGCGCTCTAATGCCTCTCGCACAAGCCTTGCGGAAAGAAATTTATTTGAAAAGTGAATCTCCTCCCTGAATTCGAATAACGAGCTAATGCGACTGAAATTTTGTGTTCGCATCTTTGCCACCACCGCTTAGTTTCTAGAGTTTTCCACCACAATGTCGGCATTGCTCTGGCAATTTGCGCCAAAAACTTTCAGGACGCTTTCCACAAAAAGGACATTCCAGAAAAATACTCTCGAAAATGTATGCTGCACCAATCAAACCCAAGAAATAGAAGATCGCATTCTTCCAAACGACAGTTAGTAGAATCGCCAACGTGCTAACCAAATACACGATCACCGCTATTGGGATCTTGTATTGAAATCTGAATCGAGACTAGTTCACCGGGTTCCTCCTCCACTTAATGCTTCAATGTCGTCCAGTAATGGAGAGAGTACAGCAATTTGCCCATCGAGGAAAGAAACTGTCGATTAAAAAAATGTGGGATGGACCTGGGATGCCCCCGTTCAGGTGACACGGGGGCCGAAAAATACATGGTTATACAGTGAGGGAAAATTATTTTGAATTCCCAGACGGTTGAATCGAACAGCCAAAGGAGTTCGGCTTATGCAAAACACTCCAAAAAATGAAACGCCGCCGGCAGCCTCCGGGCAGAGGACCCGCCTCCCGCGAACGCCTCGCCAAATCTGAAAACAATCTTGCCCGCGCATGCGGGTTAACCTTTGACAATGTTAGAAGGGCAGGAGGAGATGTGTTGTACTCCATGCTCAAAAGCTGTTTTGTGCCTGCGCCTGTGAACGGATTGGCACGCCGTTTTTGCTCCTTGCTCCTCGCTCCTCGCTCCCTGCTCCCTGCTTCCAGGAGTTGTTGCACCCGCGAACGGATTGGCACACCCCTTGCTCACTGTTTCTGCGCGGAGTGGACCATCTTCAGATTACTTCATAACGGCGGTCTTAGTGGGATGAGTAAACTCAAAACCCTGTTTGGCCTCATACTTGCCGCCTGCATAACAGCAGGCCTTGCCCTGCCCTGGTGTGAGGCGGCTGCCGGGGGCAACTCGCAAACCAGGATAACGAATCTGCGTTTTTCTGTTAAAGAAAACCGGACCTGTCTGATTTTTGACGCCGAAGGCGCCAGGCCAAAACAGATCGGTCCCCCGTCCGCCGTTGGGATTTCCGTTTTCTTTTCGCAGATCACTGCAAAATTGCCCGACAAAGTATTCAAAGAAGGGAAGGTCGCGGCAAAGGAGGTCAAATTCCGGCGGGAGAGCGGCTTTTTTGAAGTCATGTTCCGTGAGGACAATACCTCGGTTTCTTCCAGGGTTCGACCGGGGAAAAAAGGGAAGTACACTCTGACGCTGGAGTTGACCCCTCCCGGAAAGAGCGTCGAACCCCAGGCCGCTGATGCTAAGCCAACATCGGACTCCACTGGAAAGTCCCCGGAAAAAATACCGCAAATTGAGGTAAAAAAGGCCGAGACCTCAGAGCTGTTCGGGTCCAAAGTCTCACAGCAGATCAGAAACGCAGTCGTCAATGCGCTGGCCTCAAAAGAGGGCGAGCCTCCGCGTCCCGCGGGGTCCGCCTCGAAGCCCCGGGCCTTTGTTGAACCTGACGAAAATGTGCTTGCGCTTTACGCGAGCGCAAACGAGAAGTTCGAAAACTGTTCCAGAAACCTCGTATTTTGTGCCTCTGAAATAATCGAAGCATACGATGCGGCGCTAAAAGCAGGTCCCCAGTCCTCACAAGCCCCATTGGCGATTTACAGATCAGCCCTTGCTCACTCCATAATGGGACTCTATGCAAAAGCGGACAAACTGTTCAGGATGGTAACCTCCGCATGGCCGGACCATCCCGTCGCATCCCGCTGTTGGGTCGGCATAGGGGATATCTACAATAGAAAGCAGTCTTACCTGGAGGCGATGGAGGCGTTTCGTTGGGCCCTGCGCGGAGCGTCGGAAAAAGATGACAGGGCGGCCGCTTACTATGAACTTGGCAAGGTGTACCTGATTCTGGGGGCCAACAAAGAAGCCTCGGAGATGTTCGAAAACTGCATCGGTCAGGATCCTGACTACTACACGAAAAAACCCGATCTTTTCCGCTTCATCGGAGAGGCGCAATTTGCGCTCGGAAACATCGAAACGGCAAAGCAACACCTGCTCAGATACGTAAACTACCAGCAAAACGCTCCCGATCAGGACATCGTTCTGGCTAAGATCGCCGAGATTTTTCTGATACAGGGGGAGCTGGAAGCTGCAAATAAGATGTATGCTTTTGTCCAGAAATATTACACCGATTCTGAAGGAGACCTGATCTGCAAAATACGCCAGGGAGAGTTGACGGAAAAAGACGACCTGGACCAGGCTATTAAAACCTATGAGGACCTGCGCGGCAAAGATCTCTCCCCAAGCCTGCGAAGGGTCGTTTTAATGAAACTGGCAGCGCTCAACCTGAAAAGATGCGATCTTGTGCACAGTCTGGACCTGATGGATGAAGCCTTTCCGGCCAAAAACGACGGCTCTTCGCCCCCGGGGACCGCAGCCATTAGGGAAAGGATTCTCTGCGACCTTGTCAGGCAATACTTTTCCGACAAGGACTTCGTCAAGGTAGTTCAGTTGCATGACAAATATCGCCGCGTTTTCGACTCGATCCAATCGCCGGACGTCCTGGAACAGGTTGCAGAAAGCTACGCTTCGCTGAAGTTCTACTCGAATGCGCTTCCAATCTACGACAAGCTGATTGCAAAGGGCCAGAAAAAGGGAGATGACCTATTGCTGCGGTGCGCCGTATATGCGCTTCGCCTCAATGATAACGGCAGGTCTTTCCAGTTTTGCAAACTGGCCCAAAGCGATGCCATGGACCTGAGGAAATCCGAGATACTCGGACACATTTTCTACCGCGACCGGAAATACGTTGAAGCCGTGAAATCTTTTGGAAAAGTCCTCGATAAGGTAAAAGAATTCGAGTTGGAGGACCCGGATTCTTTTGCTGCCTTCGGCTATTGCCTCTTCCAGGCCAAAAAGTTTGATGAAGCCATTCCGGTTCTCCAAAAGGCAATGCTGAGAGCGAAAGCAGACGATACCAATGCCCGGCGCTCGATTCTGCTGACGCTGGGCACGTGTTTCGCCGAACAGAAGCAATTCGAGAAAGCGGCGGAAATGATGGAGACCGCAATCGGTGTTTCCGAAGAAGATCAGAAAAACGAGCTTATGTATGAAATTTCAAAGCTCTATATTGCCGCAGGCCAGACGGATAAAGCTATAGGGAACCTGAACCGGATTAAGGCCACCGAGCATCCTTTCTGGAGCGCAGTGGCCCAGCAGCAGCTCAATTCAATTGATATGAGCCAGGGTAGCGCAGTTCGCTGACATTCAAGCAGGCAGGCTGATGAACGTACTGCTGATTGAAACAGATTCCGACGATGCAAGAAAATTTTCCTCTTATCTGAGAGATCTGGGGCATTTGTGTTTTCTGACCGACTCGGCCAAATCGGCAAAAAACCTGCTGAAAAAGGAATCCCCCGGGCTCGTGCTCCTTCATTTGAACGGCAACGCCGCCCAAACGCTGGATTTTCTTGAAAGCGCCCGAAATCAGGAGCCGGCGGTGCCGGTGATCGT
>Ga0074045_10003666_pt1 | contig 13796 bp, 7 predicted proteins | sample BogForMeECP23OM2_FD_94442 | JGI IMG/M metagenome (GOLD analysis project Ga0074045, IMG submission 94442) | Bog forest soil microbial communities from Calvert Island, British Columbia, Canada - Bog Forest MetaG ECP23OM2 | ecosystem: Environmental > Terrestrial > Soil > Wetlands ... | reverse complement strand
GGACTCTCCTGAGCAGGGCATTGTGCACGTGATTGGTCCGGAGCTGGGGCTGACGCAGCCGGGCCTGACCATCGTCTGCGGCGACAGCCACACCAGCACGCACGGAGCTTTCGGAGCGCTGGCCTTCGGCATCGGAACGTCTGAAGTCGAGCACGTACTGGCCACGCAGTGCCTGGCACAGCAGAAGCCGAAAACGATGCAGATTGACGTGCGCGGACGGCTGGCCCCGGGCGTCACCGCGAAAGACCTGGCGCTCGGAATCATCGGGCAAATCGGTACGGACGGCGCGACCGGACACGTGATCGAATATGCGGGACCGGCCGTGCGTGAGCTGTCGATGGAAGGGCGCATGACCCTGTGCAACATGAGCATTGAGGCGGGAGCGCGCGCGGGCATGGTAGCGCCGGATGAAACGACCATCGCGTACGTGAAGGGAAAGCGGTTCGCTCCGCGGGATGCCGAGTGGGAGAAAGCGGTCGCATGCTGGCGCAGCCTGCCGACCGATGCGGGAGCGGTTTTCGACAAGGTGGTGGAGATTGATGCCACCCAGCTCTCGCCATTTGTAACCTGGGGGACGAACCCCGGGATGGTCGCGCCGGTAACCGGCCAAGTGCCCGAGCTCAATGGCTTGGCGGACGCCGAGCGGCGTGCAGCCGAACTGGCATTGCAGTACATGGCACTCGAACCGGGACTTCGGATTGAAGACATCGCCATTGATCGCGTCTTCATCGGATCGTGCACCAATTCGCGAATCGAAGACCTGCGTGCCGCAGCGCGAGTGGCCAAGGGGCATCACGTGAACGCGAAAGTGCGGGCGATGGTGGTGCCCGGCTCGCAGGCGGTGAAGCGGGCGGCGGAGCAGGAAGGGTTGCACCGGATTTTCCTGGATGCCGGCTTTGAGTGGCGTGAGTCCGGGTGCTCGATGTGCCTGGGAATGAATCCTGACATTTTGCAGCCCGGAGAACGCTGCGCTTCGACCAGCAACCGCAATTTCGAGGGCCGCCAGGGACGCGGCGGGCGAACGCATCTGGTGAGCCCGATGATGGCGGCGGCGGCGGCGATCGCCGGACATTTTACCGATATTCGGAATTGGAAGTTTCAATGATGGGCATCTCTGCTGTGCCCGCGGACATGGTCTGGCCCGCTCTGGTGCTGGAACAGCGGCTCTTAAGCGCGATTCCAATAGGTGCAGGCCTGATAATCGAGTGGCTGGCATTGCGATTTGGCGGTTTCGGTCTTTCGTGGAGAAAGGCCGGGCTTGTCGACGTCGTAATGAACGCGGTGTCCACGATCGTCGGAATTCCAGTAATTCCGCTGCTCGGGCTTGCGTGGGAGATGTTTCCCGGGCAGGTGATTTACAAGTTCTTCAACATCGGCACATTTAATCCCGGCACATGGGCCGCGACGTTCGTTCTGGCTACGATTGCAACGACCGGCATCGAGGCGTTGGTTGTGAGATGGGGATTCAAGATTGCCCTGGGCAAGCGACGGTTGGGAGTCTTGTGCCTCGCAAACGCCTTAAGCGTCGGGGTTGCGTTCGCTAGCCTGTGGCTGAAACCGCCGCGTCTATAGTAGTAGTGCTCGCCACAGTAGTGCTCGCCACGCGGTTGCCGAGGAGGAGGAAAACGATTTGAAACCATTCACCGTACATCGCGGCCGCGTGGCCCCGCTCGATCGCGTCAATGTGGATACCGATCAGATCATCCCCAAGCAGTTTCTGAAGCGCATCGAAAAGACCGGATTTGGACAGTTTTTGTTTTACGACTGGCGCTTCGGCGCCGACGGGAAGAAGAACCCGGACTTCGTGCTGCACGAGCCGCGTTACGAAGGCGCGAGCATTCTGGTCGCGGGCAAGAACTTCGGTTGCGGATCATCGCGCGAACATGCGGTGTGGGCGCTGGCTGATTTTGGCTTTCGCGCCGTGATCGCATCGTCGTTCGCCGACATTTTTGCCAACAACAGCGCCAAGAATGGCTTCCTTGCCGTGCGCTTGAACGAGAATGAAGTTGCGCAGCTCATACAGCGCGCCCGCGACAGCGCCGACTATCACATCACCATCGATCTGGAACGCTGTGCAGTGCGCGACGACCAGGGATTTCGCGCCAACTTTCCCATCGATGATTTCGTGCGCCACTGCCTGCTGCATGGCCTCGACGACATCGGGCTCACCCTGCAACACGAAGCGGAGATCGCAGCCTATGAGGCGAGGCATCCCGCGCCCGCGACGCTGCACACGCCCTCACGTTAACCTTCGGTCAAGGCGAGTAAAGATTTGTAAAACCACGGAGATGGTCTTGACCTGTCCTGCGGCCCCGGTTGATGCTGGTATTGCAGGGTTCGACCCTGGCGGCGGCATAATTCTTGTCTTTCGCGGGAGGAGGCCTCGAGGGCGGAGTTTTCCTGTCTCTCCAGTGCGGAGTTGCCGAAACCAAGCCTACAATACATACGTCTAATATTTGGGCGCTGGCCCGCCGTTCTGTCGCGAAAATGCAGCGTCGAGTGAAGATCAATCCGGTGAACATGACTAAACGAACTTTTTCAAAATCATCCTGGAGGCGAGCCTCCTTCGCTTTCCGTTTCATCGCTATTCTGTGCGTCGGGACTTTGTGCGCAGTTCTCTTTGCCTGCACCACCGCGGCTGACTCCAAACAACAGAAGGCGCAGGCTGCCGCACCTCGCCCGGTGTCGGTTGCGGTAGCGCAGGTGCAGCGGCAGGACGTGCCGGTTTACATAACCGGGCTGGGAACCGTGACCGCGTTCTATACCGCCAACATCAAGAGCCGGGTTGACGGGCAGATCATGAAGGTGAATTTTCAGGAGGGGCAGGTCGTCAAAGAAGGAGAGTCGCTGATTGAAATCGATGCCCGTCCCTACCAGGTTCAGTTGGAGCAGATGCAGGCGCAACTCTTCAAAGACGCGGCGACGCTGCGCGATGCCAAGCTGAATCTGGATCGCTACACGGCGCTGATCCCTTCCGGCAGCATTGCTCAACAACAAGTGGACACGCAGAAGGCGACCGTAGACCAGTTGGATGGGCAGGTACGCACCGATCAGGCGCAAATCGACAACGCGAAGCTGCAGATCGTCTACTGCCATATCACCGCGCCGTTTACCGGGCGCGTCGGCTTGCGGCAAGTGGACCCGGGCAACATTGTGCATGCGGCGGATACGAACCCCATGCTGATTCTCACCCAGCTGCAGCCTATCGCGGTGATATTCCCTCTTAATGAAGATTACCTGCCGACCATAGTGCCACACATGAAGCAGGGAACGCTGGAGGTCGATGCGTTCAATCGCGACGATAAAACCAAGCTGGCTACCGGCAAGCTGCTGACCATTGACAACGAGATCGACCCCACCACGGCGACGGCGAAGTATAAAGCGGTCTTCGACAACAAAGACAACCAGCTCTGGCCCAACCAGTTCGTCAACGTAAAGCTGCTGGTGGAGACGCGGAAGAACAGCACGGTCCTGCCTACGGCCGCGATTCTGCGCGGTCCGCAGGGAACTTTCGTCTACGTGATGAAGGCAGACAAGAGAGTGCAGGATCAGCCGGTCACAGTGTCGCTCACTCAGGGAACGACCACGGTGGTCACCAGCGGCGTAGTTCCGGGCGACGTGGTCGTAACCGATGGACAGGACAAGCTGCAGAGGGACAGCCCGGTTGAGCCGCGCGGCAGCACTCCCAGCGCTGGGTCAGGCACATCAGGTTCAGGTAGTTCAGGTTCATGAGCCCTTCACGGATATTCATCCTTCGGCCGGTCGCCACGACGCTGCTCATGGTCGGCGTAGTCCTGGTGGGCTTGGTCGCATACAAGCAATTGCCGGTCTCGGCGTTGCCCGAGGTCGACTATCCCACGATTCAAGTCGTGACGTTCTATCCCGGAGCCGACCCCGACGTCATCGCCTCCTCGGTGACGTCTCCTCTGGAGCGGCAGTTTGGCCAGGTGCCCGGCCTGAGCCAGATGACCTCGACCAGTTCGTCTGGCAGTTCGGTGATCACACTGCAGTTCGGCCTCGATCAGAACATCGACGTGGAAGAGCAGCAGGTGCAGGCCGCCATCAACTCGGCCTCGACTTACCTGCCGACAGACTTGCCGAATCCCCCGATCTACAACAAGGTGAATCCCGCCGACGCGCCTATTCTCACTTTGGCGCTAACCTCAGACTCACTGCCGTTATCGAAGGTGGAGGATCTTGCCGATACCTCGCTGGCGCAGAAGATTTCGCAACTGCCGGGCGTAGGCCTGGTATCGATTAGCGGCGGGCAGAAGCCGGCGGTGCGCATTCAGGCGAACCCGACGGCGCTGTCGGGCCTCGGTCTGAGCCTGGAAGATCTGCGCGCGGCGTTGATTCAGGCAAACGTGGATCAGGCCAAGGGCGTCATCGACGGCTCGCGCCAGTCGTATACCATCGGCGACAACGATCAGCTTTTCTCCAGCGACCAGTACAAACCCATTGTGGTCGCGTACCACAACGGCGCGCCGGTACGGTTGGCCGATGTCGCCAATGTCATCGACGGCACGGAAAACACGTGGCTCGCCGCCTGGATGAATCTGACCCCGGCGGTGATCGTCAACATCCAGCGCCAGCCCGGCGCCAACATCATCAGCGTGGTGGACCGGATCAAGAAGCTCCTGCCGCAGTTGCAGGCGTCGCTGCCTAGGGCGATCAAAGTGCAAATTCTCACCGACCGGACAACCACCATCCGCGCCTCCGTCCGAGACGTGGAGTTCGAATTGGTGCTGACCATCGCCCTGGTGGTGATGGTCATCTTTCTTTTCCTGCGGAATCTCTCGGCTACGGTTATTCCCAGTGTCGCCGTTCCGCTGTCGCTGATAGGAACGTTCGGCGTGATGTACCTGCTGGGATACAGCCTGAACAATCTGACGCTCATGGCGTTGACCATCTCCACCGGATTCGTGGTGGATGACGCCATTGTCATGATCGAGAACATCAACCGCTACCTGGAGGCCGGTGAATCGCCGCTGGAGGCCGCGCTCAAAGGATCCGGGCAGATCGGCTTCACCATCGTTTCCTTGACCGTCTCGCTGATCGCGGTGCTGATCCCACTGTTGTTTATGGGCGACATTGTGGGGCGGCTGTTCCGCGAATTTGCCGTCACCCTGGCGGTGACCATTCTGGTTTCGGCGGGAGTCTCTCTCAGCCTGACGCCCATGATGTGCGCCAAACTTCTCAAGCACATCAAGGAAGGAGAGCAAGGACGCTTTTACGAGATTACCGAGGACTATTACAACCGGATCATCGCATTTTACGGGCGAACCGTGAAGTTTGTGCTCAAACACCAGACCGCGACCTTGCTGGTGACCTTCGCCACGCTGGTCCTGACCCTGGCTCTTTACGTAATCGTGCCCAAAGGATTTTTCCCGGTGCAGGATACGGGCGTGATTCTGGGCGTGTCGGAAGCACCGGATGACGTCTCGTTCGAAGCCATGGCGCGGCGGCAGCAGGAACTGGCCAAAGTCATTCTGCAGGACAAAGATGTTGAAAGCCTCTCCTCGTTCATTGGCGTGGACGGCACTAACACCACGCCCAACTCCGGCCGCATCCAGATCAATCTGAAACCGCGCAACGACCGCGCCGACGACGCTTCCGCCATCATTCGCCGTTTGCAGCCCCAGTTGGCGAAAGTCGACGGCATCACCTTGTACATGCAGCCAGTTCAGGACCTCACCGTGGAAGATCGGGTGAGCCGCACACAATTCCAATATTCGATTGAAGACGCCGATGCGCAGGAACTGGCACAGTGGACCCCGAAGCTGGTGGCCAAGTTAAAAACGCTGCCGGCGATGACGGATGTCGCTACCGATCAGCTCAATAACGGACTCAAAACCAACCTCACGATTGACCGCGACACCGCATCCCGGCTGGGGATTTATCCTCAGGCCATCGACAACACGCTCTATGACGCTTTCGGGCAGCGCCAGGTTTCGACCATTTTCACCCAGTTGAACCAGTACCACGTGGTGCTGGAAGTCTTGCCCAGCTTCGCCCAGAATCCCGATTCGCTGAAGGACATCTACATCCGGCCGAGCGTGGTGACGCAGAACTCGGGCGCGCCTACCGGGAACGGCGCGGCCATAACTACCAGCGGTGCGCCGGTTCCGATGTCGACCTTCACCCGGATGCAGTCGAGCAGCGCCTCGCTCGCCGTGAACCACCAGGGCCAGTTCCCGGTGGTGACGCTCTCCTTTAACCTGGCGCCTGGGGCATCCCTGGGTGACGCGACCAAACAGATTCAGCAGGCCGAGAAAGAAATCCAACTGCCTCCCAGCATTCATGCGGCGTTCCAGGGCACGGCTGCCGCCTTCCAGAATTCGCTTGCCTCTGAGCCGTATTTGATTCTGGCGGCGGTGATTACCGTCTACATCGTGCTCGGCGTTTTGTATGAGAGCTACATCCACCCGATCACGATTCTTTCGACTCTGCCTTCGGCGGGCGTGGGCGCAATCCTGGCGCTGATGATTACCGGCAACGACCTGACGGTAGTGGCGCTGATTGGCGTCATTTTGCTGATCGGCATCGTGAAGAAAAATGCCATCATGATGATTGACTTCGCGCTGGAAGCGGAGCGGGCGGAACACAAACCGCCAGAGGAAGCGATCTATCAGGCCTGCCTGCTGCGTTTCCGGCCCATCATGATGACCACCATGGCGGCTCTGCTGGGCGGCCTGCCGCTGGCGCTGGTCCCGGGCACCGGGGCCGAACTGCGCCGGCCGCTGGGCATCACCATCGTAGGCGGGTTATTGCTCAGCCAACTGCTCACGCTGTATACCACCCCGGTGGTGTACCTGTGGTTTGACCGTCTGGCGCAGCGGTTTGCCCGATACCGGATCGGCAATCCCATCCCACGGGAGCCCATGCCGGCGGATTAGACGATGAGTATCTCGGCTCCATTTATCCGGCGTCCGGTGGGCACGTCACTTCTGGCGGCGGCGCTGCTGCTGTCCGGAATTCTCGCCTTCAATTTCCTCCCTGTCGCGTCACTGCCGAAAATGGACTTCCCGGTGATCAGCGTGGGCGCGGGCCTGCCCGGAGCTGATCCGCAAACCATGGCGTCGGCGGTGGCTACTCCGCTGGAACGGCAGTTTGGGCGCATTGCCGGCGTCAACCAGATGACATCTTCGAGTCAACTGGGTTCCACCGGAGTCGCGCTGCAATTCGATCTCAACCGGAATATCGACGCTGCGGCTCGCGACGTGCAGGCCGCCATTAACGCAGCGCGCGGACAGCTCCCCACCAACCTGCCCAGCAACCCGACCTATCGCAAGGTGAATCCGTCTGACTCACCCATTCTTTTGCTGGCGCTGACTTCGGACACGGTGACGGTAGCCCAGATGTACGACGCGGCCGATTCGATTCTGTCGCAAAAGCTGGCGCAGGTGAATGGCGTGGGGCAGGTCTTTGTATGGGGGTCGTCGCAGCCGGCGGTGCGGGCGGAAGTCAATCCCATGTTGCTGAACCAGCTGGGCGTGGGCCTGGACACGGTTCGCAACGCCCTGAACGCAGCCAACGCGAATCGGCCCAAGGGACGAGTCGCCGACCGCACCATCTCCTATTCGTTTGATGATACCGACCAGCTTTTCACTGCGGATCAGTACCGGCCCTTGATCGTTGGCTACAACAACGGCGGGGCGGTGCGGCTGGGTGATGTGGCTGAGGTTCAGGATTCGCTCGCCGACGTCCGGAATCTCGGCCTGATCAATGGCAAACCAGGCATTATTCTGCCGATTTTCCGGCAGCCGGGGGCGAACATCATCGACACGGTGGACCGGGTGAAGGCGATCATCCCCTACCTGCAATCCTCGATTTCGCCAGCAATCGAGCTTTCGGTTGTGAGCGACCGCACCACCACGGTGCGGGCGTCGGTGAAGGACATCGAGCGGACCCTGCTGATCTCCATCTTTCTCGTGATCATGGTCGTGTTTGTGTTCCTGCGCACCGTGCGCGCCACCATTATCCCCAGCATCGCCGTGCCGCTTTCCTTGGTGGGAACGTTCGGAGGAATGTACCTGCTGGGCTATAGCCTGGATAACCTGTCGCTGATGGCACTGGCCATTTCGACGGGATTCGTAGTGGATGACGCGATCGTGGTGCTGGAAAACATCACCCGCTACGTGGAGCACGGCATGGGCGTCGTGCAGGCTACGTTCAAAGGCGCGGCAGAAATCGGATTCACCGTGCTCTCCATGAGCACTTCGCTGGTCGCGGTGTTCATTCCCTTGCTGCTGATGGGTGGGATTGTGGGGCGGCTGTTCCGCGAGTTCGCGGTGACCCTCAGCATTGCGATTGGAGTTTCGCTACTGGTGTCGCTGACCACCACGCCGACCATGTGCGCGAAATTCCTGCGGCCATCAAGAAAGGAAGAAAAGCACAACATCTTCTATCGTATCAGCGAGTGGTTCTTCGATCGACTGCTGGCAACCTATACTCAGGCCCTGAAGTGGGTCCTGGCGCACCAACCGGTGACACTGGCCGTCACCATCTTCGTCGCCGCATTGAGCATCTTCCTTTACATCCAGGTGCCCAAGGGCTTTTTCCCGCAGCAGGACACCGGGCGCATTCAGGGCACGGTGATCGGAGCGCAGGACATTTCGTTTCAGTCCATGAGCGACAAGATCAGGCGCTACGCCGGCATCGTATTGAAAGATTCGGCTGTCGACACCATGGCTGGTTTTACGGGCGGAGGTTCCGCTCTGAACCAGGGCCGGTTCTTCATGGCGCTGAAGCCGCTGGAGCAGCGCGGACCCTGCCAGAAGCAGCACTTCTGGGAGTTTTGCAAGTACGTGTCGGCCGATGACGTGATTAACCGGCTTCGCGGCAAGCTGGCGGTCGTGCCCGGAGCGACGCTGATTTTGCAGTCGCAACAGGAGCTCACCATTGGCGGCCGGTACGGCAATGCCCAGTATCAGTACACCCTGCAGAGCTCAAACCTGGATGACCTGAACAAATGGGCACCGCGTTTGCTGGAGAAGCTAAAGACCTTGCCGGAACTGCGCGACCAGAACTCGGACCAGCAAGACAAGGGACTGCAAGCCAAGCTGGTGATCGATCGCGATACCGCCAGCCGCATGGGAATCACAGCGCAGACTTTGGACAATGCTCTGTATGACGCGTTCGGGCAGCGCCAGGTCTCGACCATGTACGAGCCGCTGAATCAGTACCACGTGGTCATGGAGGTTGCCCCGCAATTCCAGCAAACCCCTGAGGCTCTCGAGAACATATATTTGCGGTCGACCAGCGGAACTCCGGTGCCCTTGTCGGCCTTCACCCATTTCGAGCCTTCGAATACGCCGCTGGCGGTGAATCACCAGGGACAGGTGCCATCGGCCACCATTTCGTTCAATCTGGCGCCGGGAGTATCTCTTGGCCAGGCGACCGACGCCATCGAGGGAGCCGAGCGCACGATCGGCTTCCCGCCAACCATCCAAGCCAGTTTTCAGGGAACCGCAGCCGCCTTTCAGGATTCGAAGTCCAACATGCTGATCCTGATCATCGCTGCCCTGGGCGCCGTCTACATTGTGCTCGGCATGCTTTACGAGAGTTATATCCATCCCATTACGATTCTTTCCACCATACCGTCAGCCGGCGTGGGAGCGCTGCTGGCGCTGCTGTTGACCCACAACGAACTCAACGTGATTGGGATGATCGGTATCATCCTGCTGATCGGTCTGGTCAAGAAGAACGCCATCATGATGATTGACGTGGCTCTCGTCGTGGAGCGGACGCAAGGCAAGAAACCAGTGGAAGCGATCTATGACGCCTGCCTGCTGCGTTTCCGGCCGATCATGATGACCACCATGGCCGCGCTTCTCGGCGGGCTTCCCCTGGCTTTGGGCAGGGGCACGGGTTCTGAGCTGCACCGGCCGCTGGGAATTACGATCGTGGGTGGGCTGATCGTAAGCCAGATGCTGACCCTCTTTACCACGCCCGTGGTTTACGTATATCTTGACCGCTTGCGGCTGGCGCTGCGCGGCGGCGAGGACCACGCTCTGCCCGAAACCACCACGCCGCGCCCGAGTCCGGCGCACTGAACGGTGTGCAACAACTCCATGTCTCACTGTGCCGGGTTCCTGGCTTTGCGGGGATAAGGTTGTTCAGGGCAGAATAGCTGTGCAACCTCGCCGCACAAGTTCCGCATCATCAGTCTGAAGCGGCTCTTTTGCCCGCTGTCCGCCTATCGCTGGGCAGCAGATGAAAAAGCGTGCGCGGCTGCGCAATCGCGGCTTGTCCCGTATGATAGATGGCAAGCGCCATATTGCTAAAAGGGAATACACTGGCCCCCGGGAGTTCCGGGGAGAAGACGTTTGCCGGTTTCCTGTGGTTTCCAACATTTCTTCCAGGAGCAGCGGATGCTAAAGAAAGCAGTAGCTTTGTTCCTTGTTTGCGCGGGCCTAGCCGCATGCTTGAGTTGTGGCAAAACCACCAATCATTATCTGTACGCGGCCATTCCAACCGCCAGCCAGATTCTGGCCTACCGGGAAGACCCCAACTCGGGTGCGTTGACACCGTTGGCGACCAGTCCCTTCAGTGCAGGCCCGGGGGTAACTTCGATTGTCATCCATCCGTCGAAGCAGTTTTTCTACGCCGCCAATCCCGGCGAAAATGATATTTCCCTGTTTACCATTGCCACTGGCGGCGCGATCACCGAAGTCACCCCACGGACAAACCTCACGCCGCTGAACGGAACGATCCCTGCCTTCCTGGTCATGGATCCAGCCGGAAGTTATCTCTACGTTGGGAATTCCGAGTCGAGAAATATTCTGGTTTTTTCGATCGACAGCAGTAGTAGCCCGCCCGGCGCGCTCACGGTGGTCGGAACAGCTACCTCCCTCGGAATCACTCCGCTCAACATGGTTCTGTCGCCCTCGGGAAATTTTCTCTTCGTGACAGGAGGTGGGTCGCCCAGCTATATCGAAGTCTTCAGCGTCAAGGCAGGAGCTTTAACTCTGGTTCAGTTGCAGCAGACGGGACTGAATCCCTACGGCCTGGCCATCGACCCCAAAGGATCCTATCTCTATACGGGCAATTTTACTGACAACTCGATCTCTGAATTCTCCATCACCAAAAGCTCAAACACGGTGCTTGCCCAACTCCCTGGTTCCCCCATCGGCACGACATACTCGAGTCCCATTTCGCTGTTGGTGGATAACTCCGGCAAGTATCTGTATGTAGCCAGTCAGGGCTCGGCATACATCTCGGGCTACACGATTGGGACTGGCGGCGGTCTGACCCTGCTCACCAGTTCGCCATTCGCTGCGAATTCGCAGCCCAGCCTGATTGCTATCGATCCCAGCGGGCTGTACCTGTTCGTGGGCAACCAGAAGACCGCGGCGATTGAGTCGTTCAGCCTGACCACCAGTAGTGGGGTTCTGAGCGAAGTCGGTTCGTATGCTGTGGGGAATTCGCCGACCTCGATCGCCGTGTTGCCCTGAGGAAACTCTGATTAAGCTCAAGTCTGTCATTTCGAGCGAAGCGGAATTGCCCGTTCTTCGGGCAATTCTGCGGAGTCGAGACTTGTCCTGAGCCTGTCGAAGGAAATCTGCGTTTCACTTTGGCGAGCTTAATCAGAGTTTCCCTAAGGTCAGCAGGAAACCGTCGTGGTTCCTGGCCGGCTTGCTGCCGGACTTGATTTAACAAGTGTGTGACAACTCAGGTGGCGGGCGCCGGGAGAATGCTCTCAGGCGGAGGAACCGTGCTCAACCCGTCATTTGCGCTGAACAACGATTGCCGCAACTCAAGCGAGTGACTCCGCGCCGGGATGGGGACCCGAGCTATGAAAATTTCCAGCGCCGCCAGCGCTTTTCCTGAACACTACTATTCCCAGAAGATTCTGCTGGAAAAACTGCAGGAGTACTGGGGCGACCGCCTTAGGAATCCGCAACTGCTGGCGCGGCTTCACCGCAACGTGGCCGTGGAGGGCCGCTATCTCGCGTTGCCCACCGAGAAGTACTCCGACATTGCGACCTGGGGCCAGGCGAACGATATTTGGATCGCAGTGGCGCAGGAATTGGGTGAACAGGCGCTGTGCCGTGCCTTGCATTATGCCGGCTTGGACTCCAGCCGGCTGGGTGCTCTGCTTTTTGTCTCGGTCACCGGCATTTCCAGCCCTTCGATTGACGCCCTGCTGATCAACCGCATGGGATTGCCGGCGAACATCCGACGCACGCCGGTTTTCGGGCTCGGGTGCGTCGCCGGCGCAGCCGGAATCGCGCGGGCCGCGGATTACGTGCGTGCCTATCCTTCCCAGGCCGCAGCGCTGGTGTCCGTGGAACTGTGTTCTCTGACCTTGCAGCGCGACGATCTTTCCGTAGCCAATCTGATTTCGTCCGGACTCTTTGCCGACGGCGCCGCCGCCGCCATCGTGACTGGCGATGAGGTGGAAGCCGACGGTCCCACGATCCTGGCGAGCCGATCGGTTTTTTATCCGGACACGGAAGAGATGATGGGCTGGAAGGTTACGGAGAAGGGATTCCGCATCACGCTTTCGCCAGAAGTGCCAACCTTGATCCGCCAGAATCTGGGGCGCGACGTGGACGCTTTTCTGGCCGATCAAGGTTACCAGCGCAGTGACGTGAAAAGTTGGGTCTTGCACACCGGTGGCCCGAAGGTACTGGAGGCGACAGCGGACGCTCTGGATCTCCGCAATGGCCAGCTCGAGGCTTCATGGAACTGCCTCAAGAAAGTGGGTAATCTTTCGTCGGCTTCGGTGCTGGTGGTGCTGGAAGACGTGATGAAGAACCGGCGTCCGGAACCGGGAACGCTTGGATTGCTCGCCGCCATGGGGCCGGGATTTTGTTCGGAGCTACTTCTGCTCCAATGGTGAGGTTCACGGCATGAATCAGAGCGCGCCCGCTGCCACTGATGTTTTTGTGATTGGCGGTGGCCCCGCAGGATTGGCTGCGGCGATCGCCGCGCGTCAACGCGGTTTCCGCGTCGTGGTGGCCGACGGTCGACAGCCCCCGGTCGACAAGGCCTGCGGCGAAGGCCTGCTGCCAGATGGGCTGGCCGCGCTGGAGCGTCTGGGGATTCACGTCCCTGTCTCGGATGGTCGTCCGTTTTGCGGCATTCGCTTTGTCACGAACTCTGCGGCGGCAGACGCTCCGTTCCCTGGGGGCAGCGTTGGTCTCGCGGTTCGCCGCACTTCCCTGCATCGGATCTTGATGGAACGCGCGGCGCAACTGGGCGTTGACCTTCTCTGGCAGACTCCGGTCACGGGCATGGCGGCAGACGGAGTCCGGCTCGGAGATCGGCTGGTTCGGGCGCGCTGGATTGTGGGCGCCGATGGCTCGAACTCGCGCGTCCGGCGATGGGCAGGTCTTGACTCAGGTCCGCGACCTCGCCTGCGCTATGCTTTCCGGCAGCACTTCCGTGTAGCTCCCTGGACCGACCGCATGGAGGTGTACTGGAGCGCGCACTGCCAGGGTTATGCCACGGCGGTTGGCGACGAAAAAGTGTGCGTCGCGCTGGCATCGCATGATCCCAACCTGCGGCTGGACGAAGGCTTGCGGCTCCTGCCCGCGCTGAGCGCACGGCTGCGCGGAGCCGGGACCTGCTCCGTGGAAAGAGGCGCACTCACCGGCAATCGCCGGTTCAATCGTGTATGCCGCGGAAATGTAGCGCTGGTCGGCGATGCTTCGGGAACCGTGGACGCCATTACGGGAGAGGGACTCGGCCTGGCGTTCAGCCAAGCCACGCTGCTGGCGGAATGTTTTCAGTCCGGTGATCTGGCGCGTTATCAGGCGGAGCACCGCCGACTGTCGCTGCGCCCGTGG
>Ga0074045_10003665_pt1 | contig 13797 bp, 10 predicted proteins | sample BogForMeECP23OM2_FD_94442 | JGI IMG/M metagenome (GOLD analysis project Ga0074045, IMG submission 94442) | Bog forest soil microbial communities from Calvert Island, British Columbia, Canada - Bog Forest MetaG ECP23OM2 | ecosystem: Environmental > Terrestrial > Soil > Wetlands ... | reverse complement strand
GTCGAAAGCGAAGTTGGGCGCGGCTGAGGCGCTGGCCCCGTAAGTCTTGATCGCGTCGAACCACAGGGTCGGGCGCTGGATGAAATCGGTGGGAGCGAAGCCGTAGGTCGTGCCGCCGGTAAGGGCGGGGTAGAGGTAGCACCCAATCAGTCCCATGTCGTGATACTGCGGAAGCCAGGATACGACTACGGGGGCTGGATGGTCGATCACGAGCGGGCAATTATGCAGTATGTTTTCGTGCGTGACCATCACGCCTTTAGGGTCGCGAGTCGAGCCCGACGTGTACTGGAGAAACAGAATCTTCGAAGCGCCGTTGAAGGTTTCGTCCGAAATCTTGTCCTCGAAGTCTTCGGTTACAACCCAGCGAAGACTGGAAATGTAGTCGACGTCGACTCCCGATGCCGAGACTCCGCTTCGGGCAAGATTTGTCTTCAGGGATCCGAGGTAGTCTCGGCTGGTTAAAATGCCGGTCGCCTGGCAATCCTTTGCGATGTGTACCATTTTGTACAGGGCGCCCTGGAAGCCACGAGAACTGGGGGGATAGACGGGCACGGGGATCAATCCGGCGCGGACGCAGCCAAAAAACGCACAAATCATTTCCAGACCCGGCGGGTAGGCGAGCAGAACACGGTCCTGCGACGTGAAACCGAGCTCCTTGCGCAAATGTCCGGCGATCACCTTCGTCCGGTGGAGAAACGACTCGTAGGAATAGGCTCCAATCTCATCGCCGTTCACGTCGATGTACGAATAGAGAACTCTCTCCGGGTGCTGATCTCCAAAACTATCCAGCGTGTCCAAAATCGAAGGCATCATAGATCGGTTCTGTACTCATGGCGGTGGCACCGCCATTCGCTAACCTCCTGTGTTGAATGTGAAAATTCCGCAAAGAAAACCTAAAGAGGCCGCAGTGCCTCGAAGCCCATAAAGGGCAAGCCCCGCCGGGCGCCGGATCGCCCGACTCAAACCGTCTTTGTACCATACCATTGAGCGGCTTATCTTAGCAGAGATTTCGAAAGCTGGGAAGTTGTTTCCCCTTCGTCCCTTCCGAGAAGATGGCCCTGACGACGGTTCCGGGTGCTCCGAAATTTTCTTGATCTTCCTCAAGTCTTAGGGCTAACATCGATTTCTGATGCCAGCGCCAGACACTGCGCCCGGCAGCTCTCGGAGATGAGGCGGTTATCAGTCTGAGCACGCAGATAGATGATCTTGTACCGTCGGAGGCCGCGTTGCGGCACTCCGTGAACGATCCGGCGTGCTCCTCTTCATTCCCGAAAGTCTTGCGTCGCCGCCTCGACGATTTCTTTGCCAGCGGCAACATTTCTCCCAAAGCCGACCGCACCATGTGGATCAAGATCGCGGTGGGGCTGGCTGTGCTGGCTGGCAGCTGGATTGCGCTTTACGCTCTCAAGCCGGATTCATGGAAGTTCGTCGCCCTCTACCTTTTAAATGCTATCGCACAGACATTTCTTTTGCTGAACATTGCCCACGACAGCAACCACAACGCCATCTCGTCGGTGCGGTTTGTAAACAAATCCCTGAACTATGTTTTCGATGTCTGTGGAATCAGTTCCTACATGTGGCGGATCCTCCATCATCGAGGTCACCACTCCTGCATCAATCTCCACGGGGAAGACGACGCGCTTACTGGACGCCGTGTCTTACGCTTTACGCCCCACGAACCCCGGGTGCCCCTGCAGCGGTTCCAGCACATCTACGCGTTGTTCTTGTACGCGCTATTTTCTCTCGATTACGTGTTCCTGAGGGACTTTGAGTGTTTTTTCTTCCCCTCCCACGATTATCTGAGACAGGCGAAACATCCGGCGCGAGAATACGTCATCCTCTTTGCGGGCAAAGGGTTCTACCTCACCTACATGCTCATCTTGCCAGTCGTGTTGCTGGGGAAATCGCCTCTGCTGGTCGCTCTGGCTTTCGTGCTTGCCCACTTGATCATCGGTTTGAGCGTGGCCCTCGTATTCCAGACCACGCACTCGGTCGACAGCACTTACTTTCCCTCGAGCCGCAGCGAGTTTGACAACGGGATCTATCACATCTTCGCGACCACGGCCGACTACGCGACGACGAACCCGCTAGTAGGTTGGCTGGTTGGCGGGCTCAATCACCATATCGTCCATCACCTGTGCCCTTTTGTGTGCCACACTCACTATGCTCCGTTGACGCGTATTGTGAAGGAGACCGCGGAAGAGTATGGCGTGCCCTATCGACAACATCCCACAATGACGCGCGCGATCAGGCATCATCTGCTACTTTTGAAGCAATTGGGAAACGAGGATCAATTTTCGAGCACCTGAATTCATACCCTGAATTCATACCTATGACTATGCTACCTAGCGAGGCGTGACCGTGCCGCAAAGCCTGCCCGCCGTCCCCCGATTCCGCTGCTTTCTGGATTCGCGAGCGATGGCCCACAACCCCATTCAGGTTCTTTCGAAGTACATCGAACTCCATGGCGACACCTTTCGGTTCTATTTTGGCGGCCTCAAGGAGGCCATTGTAACCAGCAATCCCGCCGTGATTCAGCACGTGCTGAAGACGAATTCGGAGAACTACTACAAGTCCGAGATCCAGAAAAAGCGGATGGGCCATTTCCTGGGCAAGGGTCTTCTCACTACTGAGGGAGAAGCATGGCGCACGCAACGGCGTCTCATCCAGAGTGGTTTTGAACGCAAGCAACTCGAAGCTCTGTCCTCCATCATGCAGGATTCTCTCGCCGACTCGCTGCGGGATTTCGACAGACAAGCCCGTATCGGCCCGGTCGATATCTACCCCCTCATGATGAAGATTACCTTCGCGATGGTCGGCCGATCTCTGTTTGGCGCCCGCTTGAAAGAAGAAGATATCGACCTCATCAGCCTGGCCATCTCGACCGTCCAGGAATTCATGGTTCGCCAAACCATTCAGCCCTACCTGAATCCATGGTTTGCCATTTCCGGCGAGTTGCGCCGACACGAGGAAATGAGAAACCGCGCCTTCGGTGTTCTGCTCGACTACATTCAGCGCCGCCGCCAGGAGGACCCCGGCCACGACCTACTGCAGATCCTGATGGACGCTCGCTACAGCGACGGCCACGGCATGAGCGATGAGTTAGTCCTCAGCGAGAGCATGCAACTGCTGGTCGCCGGCCACGAAACGTCGTCGAATGCTTTATCGTGGCTTCTCTACCTGCTAAGCTCGCGTCCGGATTGTGTCGACAGGGTTCGGCAGGAGTTCGACTCCGTGCTGGGCGAAAGAGCTCTGAGTTACTCCGACGTTCCGAAGTTTGAGTTTACAACTCAGGTGATATTGGAGGCGCTGCGGCTTTATCCACCGTTCTGGATGGTCGACCGAATGGCTCTCGCAGATGACCACGCAGGGAATTTCGATATACCCCGGGGATCGACCGTCGTTGTGTTCATTTACGGCGTGCACCATTCTCCCCAGTACTGGGAGAACCCGGAGAGTTTCGAACCGGAACGCTTCACCAAAGTGAGGGAGAAGCTTCAAACACCCTTCACTCATTTGCCCTTCGGGGCTGGGCCTCGCGGCTGTATCGGCGGCAACTATGCCGTGCTGCAGATCCTCATGATTCTGAGTGTTCTGCTCCGAAAATACGATTTCTGTCTGGTTCCGGGCCAGAGCATCGAAGCACGCCCGATGGTGATCCTGCGACCCGAGCACGGAATCCGCATGACCTTCACCGAGGCCATCCCACGTGGCGTTGGCAGACTTTCCGGCTGTTTGCCCTGATCGCTAAAGGCGCTTTCCCACCTAGCAGGGAATTCTGTCCTAGTCCTTTATTTTCTGCTGTTTGCAGTATCCAATTCCGCTCCTCCTCAAACCAAACCATCGCTTCACCCCAGCAGAGCGGGAATCTCTTGCCAAACCCCAAGTGTTGCGTTTTTATGTAGCGCCGTCACATCAATGCGTGACGCACGTCATCGACGCTAAACAAGGATGATTGCGATAAAGGAAAGCGTTACATCTCCGGGTTGTTGCCGGTCGAAAGCGATGCTGGCACAACCGGGACCCAGGCGGAGAGGAGAGAGCCCCGAGAGTGCGCCACGCAAGCATTTTATTCTTTATTTTCTTATCAACTATTAAGTCTTGCCAGTTGAAAGCGCGCGACCTCCGGCTTCGTTTAAATCTCTTTTTGTCCTCCTGCAGCCCAAACGGATAAAGATAGCCCAGATTTGTGAGAGTTTTTCGGCCCGCGAACCATGGGAAATGCCTGTGCTGAGGAAGGCGCGAAAATGTCCAAGCAACCAACAATCGCAGAGCATCTGGAGGCTAGCGGAGTCTCCCGAAGAAGTTTCATCCAGTTATGCAGCATGTTGATGGTCACCGCGCCCGCGGGATTGGCGCTAACCAACAAGAAGTCGGTTTTCGAGATTGCGGCAGCGATCGGCAAGACCCAGCGGCCATCCGTGATCTGGCTGCATTTCCAGGACTGTACGGGATGCACCGAGACTCTGCTGCGGACCTCCACCCCAGATGTTGCTCACCTGATTCTGGACGTTATCTCCCTCGATTACCACGAAACCCTGATGGCCGCCTCGGGCGCGCAAGCCGAAGCGGCGTTGCGCTCCGCCATGGCCGCGAACGCTGGCAAGTATGTGCTCGTGGTCGAAGGCGCGATTCCCATGAAGGACGACGGCGTCTACATGCAGTTGAACAGCAAGCCGGCCGTTCAGGTGCTGCGCGAAGTTGCCTCCAAGGCCGCTGCAGTCATCGCCATCGGCTCTTGCGCCTCGTGGGGTGGTGTGCCCTCCGCCGATCCCAATCCCACCGGTGCCGTTGGTGTCGATTCCCTCATCACCGGCAAACCGATCGTCAACCTTCCCGGTTGCCCGCCCAATCCTTACAACCTGTTGGGCGTGGTTCTGGAATACGTCACCATGGGCAAGCTACCGCAACTGGACGAAGTTGGCCGTCCGAAGTTCGCGTATGAGCGGGTGATTCACGAAAATTGCCCGCGGCGCGCCCACTTTGACGCTGGACGATTTGCCGGTGCGTTCGGCGACGAAGGCCACCGCAAGGGCTGGTGTCTGTACAAGATGGGCTGCAAGGGCCCGGTCACGCACGCCGCCTGCTCTACTCGCCACTTCAACGAGATTGCTGATTGTTGGCCAATTGGAGCTGGAATCCCCTGCCTCGGCTGCACCGAGAAAAATGTGGTTTGGAAAATGGGTACCTTCGAAACCGTCCCCATTCATCTCGCGACGCCGCCCGATACCTATCCCCCGATCTACAGCTCTGTCGGAGGCGCGACTGTCGGCGCCGCAGCCTTGGTAGGCGCGGTTGCGGGAGCGCTCGGTGGCGCGACCTACGTCTACTCTCAACGCTTCCAGAGCAGTCAAGAGGCCGGTGCGGAACGAATCGAAAACGCTCGCGCTCAAGCCGAGAAGAAAGAGGACTGATGTGGCGATCACACGGCGAGAACTAATCACGAATATCGCCAAAGCCGGGGTGCCGGCGGCTGTGGGATTGACGGTCGGCGCCGAGATGCTTCACGCAGAGGAAGTCCCTATTCCTAGTGCTCCTCTGGGGCTGCTCTACGACGCGAGTTTGTGTATCGGCTGCAAAGCCTGCGAGGCAGCTTGTAACGAGGCGAACAACACGCCGCCCGATACCAGCCGCGATGGACTGCACCAGGCGCCTACCGACCTCAACGTTTTCACCCGCAACATCATCAAGCTCTACAAGCCCGAAGATGGTTCCCAATCCTCTTTTGTCAAGCGCCAGTGCATGCAATGTTTCGATCCTGGTTGCGTCGCGGGGTGCCCCTTCGAGGCGCTCTACAAAGATCAAGACAGTGGCGTTGTGCACTGGGATGGAGATAAGTGCATCGGCTGCCGCTATTGCACCATCGCCTGTCCCTATTCAGTGCCGCGCTTTCAATGGCTGGGATTGGACCCGGTCATTACCAAATGCGAGTTGTGCAGCCACCGCCTGGCCAAAGGACTCAAGCCCGGATGCACCAGCGTCTGTCCCGTCGGCGCCGTAATTTTTGGCCCGCGCACGGCCTTGCTGCTCGAAGCCAAGCGCCGCATCAAGAACAATCCCGGCCGTTACTATCAGGATCGCGTCTACGGCGAAACCGACAACGGCGGCACCCAGGCTCTTTATCTCTCTCGCGTTCCCTTCGACAAACTAGGTTTGCCTGACATCGGACCGGAATCCGGCCCCTCCTCCACCCTGCGCTGGCAGAAACGCATATATTCCTACTTCGCGCTGCCTGCCGTGTTGTATGCCGCCCTGGTGACCGTGATTCGCAGGAATCAGCACGGGCACGAGCAGGAAGCGCACCAACAGGAAAAGGAAACTGGCCTGAGAGCCCAAATATGACGGCACACATCGTGAGGGCGACACTATGAGCACTGCAACTCTAACCAACCCGCCCGGGATTTTCCCGCCCGCGCCAAACCAGAATCGCTGGGAGCGAGCCGTCCCCGTCTATGGCGTCTCCGTGTTCAACAAGTTCTTTTTTCTTCTGGTCGGCCTGGCTATATTGTCGGGTTTCTTAACTATCTATCGCGAAGCAGTCGGTCTCGGTCCGGCCAGCGGCATGAACGACAAGTTCGGCTGGGGAATCTGGAAGACGTTCAACGTGGTCGTCCTGACGGCGTGGGGTTCGGGCGCGTTCGCCGTCGGAATCGCCGCGTGGGTGTTCGGCCGCAAGCGTTTGCACACGCTGATGCGGATGGCCCTGCTGACCAGTATGCTGGCGTACGCCTGCGGTCTGTGTCTGCTGGGCGTCGATGTAGGCCGCCCCTGGAACTTTTATTGGGTGCTGTTCCCTTGGAATTGGAACGTACACTCGCCCATGGCGGAAGTGGCCATCTGTATGTCGGTCTATGCCTCCATCCCCCTGGCGCTGGAAAATATTCCGCCGATACTGGAGCGGCTCTGGCACTTCGACGTTCGCCTGCAGCCGGTCGTCGAGAAACTCGAACACGCCCTGCACAAATTCTTCCCCTTTATCGTGGCCTTGGCGTACCTGTTACCCGGCATGCACCAGTCGTCGCTCGGCGCCTTGATGCTGCTCGGCGGACAACGGGTTCATCCTTTGTGGCAGACCCCGTTCCTCCCCTTGCTCTACGTCGGCGCTGCCTCCTTCATGTCGTTCGGCTGCGTCGCCGGAGTCACTATGTTGTGTTGCTTGGTCTGGAAGCGGCCCATCGACAGGGACGTCCTTGAAGAAGCCGCCCGCATCACTGCCTGGATCATTTTCGCCTGGCTCGTGATCCGCAATCTCGATCTCCTTTTCCGCGGCGCGCTGTTCACCGCCTTCCACCCCACCGAATACGCCCTCATTTTCTGGATCGAAACATTCCTGATTGGTTATGGCGGCTGGCTGCTCCTCCAATCCCTCAAGGATCGCAAATTGCGAACCATGTTCCTCGGCTACACGCTCAGCTCGGTAGGGGGCATGCTCTATCGTTTCAGCCCCACCACCTTGGCCTACATGCCCGGCCCCAAGGCGACCTATTTCCCGTCCGTGATCGAACTTCTGATCGCGATTGGTTTCGCTTCGACGGGCATCGCGATATTTCTCGTCATGGTGAAGTTGTTCGCCATTCTCCCGGCTCCCGTCCAGGAATGGCACAACATGGCGCTCTATTTCAGGGCTCGCGGACCCTACAGCAACTGGACCAAATATTTCAATTTTGGATTTTTCGGCGATACAGAACCAACTGAATCCGATTAGATAATCCGATTAAAGAGCAGGTCTCATGGCAAACCGAATCACGATTGACCCGATCACGAGAATTGAAGGCCACCTTCGCATTGATGTCGAAGTGAACAACAATGCGGTCAGCGACGCATGGGCGTCTTGCACCATGTGGCGAGGTATCGAGAATATTCTTAAGGGCCGCGACCCACGCGATGCCTGGCTTTTCACGCAGCGTTTCTGCGGCGTGTGCACTACGGTGCATGCCATGGCCAGCGTGCGCTCCGTGGAGGACGCCCTGAAGCTCGAGATACCGCTCAACGCCCAGTACATTCGCAATCTCATTCTGATTGCCCACGCGTTGCACGACCACATCGTCCACTTCTATCAACTCTCCGCCCTCGACTGGGTTGATATTCTCGAGATTCCCAAGGCCGATCCCGTCGCCACCGCGAAACTGGCGGAGAGCCTCTCGCCCTGGACGCGCAATTCCAAGACCGAGTTCAAGGCGGCGCAGGATCGCGTCAAAGCGGTCGCCGCCAGCGGCCAGCTCGGCATTTTCATGAACGGATACTGGGGCCATCCTGCGATGCGTCTCTCGCCCGAAGTCAACCTGCTCGCCTTCACGCATTATATGCAGGCGTTGGAATATCAGCGCAAGGCGCTGCAGGTAGTCGGAATCCTGGGAGGCAAGACGCCGCACATTCAGAACCTGACCGTCGGCGGCGTATCCAACGCCATCGACCTCGACAGCACCAGCGCCCTCGACATGGACAAACTGGAGACGATCCGCGTGCTGCTGACCGAGGTTGTGCAGTTCGTGAACCAGGTCTACTTCATCGATGTCTGCGCTGTTGCCGCCTTGTATCCTGACTGGTTCAAGATTGGCAAAGGGGTTAACAATTACCTGGCCGTCCCCGATCTCCCGCTGGACAGCGCGGGATCTTTCTACGATCTTCCCGGCGGTTACATTGTGAACGGGAACATTGGCAGCGTGCACCCCTTCAAGACCGCATCCGACAAAGATTTCCGCGATGGCGTCAGCGAAGACGTGGCTCACGCCTACTATCACGGTGACAAGCCACTCCATCCCTATAAAGGAGTAACCGATCCCGACTTCACCGGCTGGGACGGGGATAAAAAGTACTCCTGGGTCAAGGCGCCCCGTTTCAATGGCGCGCCCATGCAGGTCGGTCCGCTGGCGCAGGTACTGATCGGTTATGCGCAAGGCCATCCCTTGACGCGCAAATATGCGGGCCTCGCCATCGAAACTATCGGCTCCGTCGGCCACATTCAGGTGACTCCGGGCATGTTGGAGTCGACGCTCGGCCGCCACGGCGCGCGCGCGATTCGTGCCGCGATGCTGGCCGAACTGGCGCAAAAGCATTTGCAATTGCTCATCGACAACGTCGGCAAGGGCGACTACGCGGTCCACAACCCGCCGGTCTTTGATAGCCACGAAAGCGAAGGCGTCGGAACCCACGAGGCTCCGCGTGGCACCCTCTCCCACTGGATCGTGGTCAAAGACGGCAAGATCAAAAACTATCAGGCGGTAGTGCCTTCCACCTGGAACGCCAGCCCGCGCGATGCCTCCGGTGCTCACGGTCCCTACGAAGCATCTCTGCTGCACACGCCGCTCGCCCGGCCCGAGGAGCCGTTGGAAGTTTTGCGTACCGTGCACTCTTTCGATCCCTGTATGGCCTGCGCTTGCCACACGTTCGATCCGTCGGGGCGCCAGATCGCCAAAGTGAAGGTGCTGTGAGAAAAGTCCTAATCGGCGGAATCGGCAACGTCCTGCTGGGTGATGACGGCGTCGGCCCCTACGTGGCGCGCCTTCTCGCGGCTCGCTACGAATTTGCCGCTGGTGTCGAAGTCGCTGACCTGGGCACGCCGGCGCTTGACCTGATCGATCATTTCACCACGAACGACGCCGTCATCCTGATCGATTCCGTCAACACCGAGGCCGATCCAGGAACCGTGTTGCTCTACCGCAAGCCGGATATCATGCGCCACAGTCCCGCCGTGCGCATGGATCCGCACTCGCCCGCGCTGGTCGACGCGCTGCTCAGCGCCGAACTGTTCGGAGTGGCCCCCGCCGATGTGCTGCTGGTAGGAATCAAAGGCGAGTCATACGAGCCGGTCTGCGATTTGAGCAAACCGGTAAAGGCTTCCATGGAGCAGGCTATCGCCGAAGTCCTGGGTGAACTCGACCGCCTGGGAGTCGAATACCGGCGCCGCCAAAATCCCGCCGAACCCGGCATCTGGTGGGCAACCGCAGAGCAGATGGAAACTCCGTTGGCCACCTAGCGCCCTTGGGAAATTCCGTCGGCCGCCGCATACATTAGTCGTGTACAACAGTCCGCATACGATAGTCCGGATACAATCGACCGCATACAATAGACCCATGGAGATTCCGTTCGGCGAATACTCCGCCCGCGTCCAGCATCATCTGGAGACGTTCTACGGCATCCGGGTGGTGACGCGGGATATTCCCGACCCCCTCACCGGCGATCTCGACGGAGCGGAAATCGACATCGATTACGCCGTCACCGACGAACAGCGCTTGTTTCTGTTGGCGCATCTTTTTGGTCATACCGTGCAGTGGAATGTGGATCCCAGTTTGTTTGAGATTGGCCGTCGCTATCGGCCTCCTGTGAATGAGGAAATGATTCCTGCTGTCATCGCCTACGAACGGGAGGCCGCGTGTTACGGCCTGGCCATGCTCCATGAGATCGGCATAACGGGCGACGACATCGACCAGTGGTTCTGCGACTACACGGCCTGCGACCAGGCCTACTTGTTGCACTTCTATCGCACTGGACAAAAGGGAGACTTCCACACCTTTTGGACGGAGAATGCTCCGCTGCTAAAACCGCAGCCGATTCCGAGCTTTACGCCAACCCGTCGTGCTTTCCGCATGGATGGAATTGTGATTTAACCAACGGGCTGTTTGGCCCTCAGAGTCTAAAGCCCCAGGGTTTTGTCCGTCCTGAACGGCACGGCTAAAGCCGTGCCCTACCCAAAAGCACTTGTGAGTCCAGTTCTAGTCTGCGTTCTGCCGGGAGAGCGCTTGCGAGTCCAGTTCTAGTCTGCGTTCTGCCTGGAAAGCGCTTGCAGTTGATTCGTTTGGCGGATCAACTCGCTGCGGTCCATATCGCGATATTTTTTCGGCAGCAGGCTCTTGCTGGTGCATTCCAATACAGCCACCAGATTCTGCAGATCGATTTCGGTCGGATAGTACGGGGGGATGAAATCTTCTAGCGCTGCTTTTAAGTCGTCGGTATCGACAGTAGTTTTGTTTAGCAGGCTGCTCCTCATGTGACTGCGCACGAGGACGGCTTCGATATCGGCTCCCGACAAACTGCCGGCCAGCGACAGGAAAAAGGTTTCCACGTCTTGAGGGAAAGGCTTCATGCCGATCTTCCTCTGCATGGCGCGCAGAAGCGCCAGACGTTCTTCCTCGGTGTCGGGATAAAACAGAGCAATGTGTTCTTCCGCGCGACCCTGACGTTTGAGATCGACGGGCAGCAGATCGGGACGGCACGTTAGGAGAAACCAAATCACCTTGCCTCGGTACTCGGTGTTTCCCATGAACTGCGCGATCTGCGCAAACACGCGATTGCCCACGCCGCTGTCGCCTGAACTGGAGCGGTCTCCAAGCTGAGCGTCGGCTTCGTCGACAATCACAGCGATCGGGCTCATCGCTTTCAGAAGCGTGAGAACTCTTTCCAGATTGCCTTCCGTGACGCCTTGCCACATGCTGCGAAAATTTTTCAGGGTTACCGCCGGAATCCCAACTTCGCCGGCAAAGCAGGTGGTGATAAAAGTCTTCCCCGTACCGACGGGCCCGCAGATTACGTAGCCCATGGGCAGAACGTCGGTGTTGCCGGCGCGGATTGCTTTGGCCGCATCCTGCAGCTTGCGTTTCGCCTGATCGTTGCCCGCGACAAACGAGAGATCAAAGCGGCTCTGCACAAACTCGAGCAAACCGCCAGACTCGGCTTCAATCAGGTCCTTCTTACGGTTCGACAGAAATTTGAGCGTGAGCGGTTGCTGGTTCTGCACCGCGTGCGAGATCAGGCTCTGCAACTGGACTCGCTTCAAACCCGCCCCCAGCGTGGCCAGCGACTCGTCGGTCACTTCGGAGCCGGCGGGCAGTTCATGATTTTTCAATTGCGCCCGAATAAATTCCAGCCGATCGGCATAGTCCGGCAAAGGAATCCCGATGGAAGAAACGCCGGGATGCTGAACGATGCTTGGATTCAGTTCGATCTGATTCTCGGAGATAAGACAAATCGTGACATCCGCATTCAGGAACGCGGTATTGCGCGCCCAGCGCTTCAGGATGACCAACGCGTTACGATCGTCGGCGGACATGCTGGAAACATCGCCCGCGGGAGCGATGGTCTCGGCAAAATCAATTACGAGGCCGATTTTTTTGCCGTCCGCGATGCGCAGCCGCAAATAGTTGTCGAGCAGATTCAAGACCGCATCGGGATTGCGCGGCAGTCCGCCTTGCGAATAAGTCGTGCCGTGAAAGCTGTCATAGCCTTCGAGCGCGCGGCGGAAATCAGCCTGACTATCGGCGGAGCCGAAGTTCAGCCCGCCGCGGTCGTAATGCAGAACCACATCGCGCTGGCCAAAGAGCGCTCCGGAAAGAAATTCGTCGAGCGGAACGAAGCTGGTGCTTTCCTGAGTGCGCAGCGGAACCAGGTCGCGCACATTTCCGTAGAGCACGAACATTGCGAACGAACGCGAGTAGTATTTTTCGGAAAGTTCGCGCGCCCATGCAGGAAGGGCGTCGAGATATTTTCCTAGCGTCGCTGTCGCTGTATTTGAGGGCATCTGGTGTGCGAGTCAGAATATTTTTTTCTGGGCCGATTCTGGGTGAAAAAGGTGTTACCTGCAAATTTCCAGTTTTGACTATAGTTACGCCATGTTGTCCTTTAGGATCAATGGCTTACAGCTTGCCAAGCCGGCAAGATATAGATTTCAAAGAGCTTATCTTCAACGGCGTCTACAGCGCGTTGGATTGCGGCTAAGCCTCATTGTAGTCCCGATGTCAACCAGTCGAGTGGTCTTCAGCAACGTCTGAAATCAGAATCTGCAGCGCCAGCGGGTGGGGGTCAGTTTACGATCCGATGCTGGAAGACTCCGGTTCTGGCGAAAGGCGCTGGACGTCGCCTCACGCGCCGGGCCTATCGGAGAAAATCAACGCGAGCGCAGTGCCGATGACGGCGATGGCCGCGACTTTGGATGTAGTGGACATTGGGAGCCTCGATTGTGGGCATTTGCCCGAAGTATGCATCGTGTTTCTGGGCGGCGCGACGAGATCAAGGCGCATAACGGGTGAAGACATAGTCGTGGTCTTTGGCCGGCACGTGGCAGGGGAAACAAGTCTCGTGCAGCGCCTTGTCGCCCGGCTTTTCACCGGTAAAGTCAGCGAAGCCCCATCCGCCCGTGGCGGCGTACTTCTTTGAGTCCTTGACCATGAACTGCACATTCACCCGGGACCCGATCAGGAACGAGTGCGTCCCGGGGAATGGGACATCAAGCACCTTATCGTTGTCTTCCGACGAGACGCGAGACCAATGAATCGCCGCAATGATGGCGCCGTCGGGGAACGGGATTGTCCCGGCCTTGAAGGCCTTGATCGCTATATCGTTGCCGAGTTGAGCGCGCAATTGCTCACCCATGCCGGCGAAATGGAGCTGCTTTACGGCGATCAATTGCCAATCGCGGTATCCGGCGGGGATCTTGACGCCATAGATTGGGGAGGAGTCCGGGAAGAGTTTCCTTCGAACTTTGCTGACGCGCGCGCTGTGTAGGCGACAATGCCGGCTACGGTGACAACTGCAAGCAGTAAGAAACCGATCCGTTTCATATTGTTCCTCCGCTGATACTAGAGATCGCGTTCCAAGCCACCTCCGACTGCGAATTACAGAAACCGGTAACGGGATTGCCGACGAATCAAGAAGTGCAGAGTGCCCGATGGGCTTACCTTTTGGGATAAGCCGTGAAAATGTAATCCTTTGACTTCGCTATCTCGTGACATGCGGCGCCGCACTTGGCGTCGTTATTCACTGGAGGGTGGCTGGCCTTGGTGGCGGGGGCGAAGGTTCCGGAGG
>Ga0074045_10003664_pt1 | contig 13797 bp, 15 predicted proteins | sample BogForMeECP23OM2_FD_94442 | JGI IMG/M metagenome (GOLD analysis project Ga0074045, IMG submission 94442) | Bog forest soil microbial communities from Calvert Island, British Columbia, Canada - Bog Forest MetaG ECP23OM2 | ecosystem: Environmental > Terrestrial > Soil > Wetlands ... | reverse complement strand
GCATCCGCACATCGCCAGTAAAACTGCGCGGCTGCATCGTGCAATCTGAGCTACCCCTTTTTTTGCGTTAGACTATTGCATTATTTATGCAGATATCAATAAGGTTAAGCGTCCCGCTAGCTGCAATATCGTTGCATTTGTGGCTTCACGAACATTGATTGTCAAACTCATAATAGAACCTCGTTTCTTTCCTGTACTCGCCTGTTGGCTGCTTTGGCCCCGTCTCTTAGGTGTTTCGAGCCGACAACTCTAGCTCCGCCTGGAGCCAATCGTCCGTGTCAAATCCATGAATTCCACCCCGATCGACATAAATCTCGTATGCTCGTAACTGAATCGCCTCGGCGGCTGGAGTTCTCGTAACCTGCTTTGCCCGCTCGTCCGAATTCGACTCGCTTGTTGATGCCCTACCGGGATCCGCCGCCAAGTTCTTTGCTTTCATGTTCCGTTCTTCCCCTCTCACATTTGGTTTGTAGCGCAAGACGAAATGTCTACAGACGACGTCATTGTTTACAAATCATCGGTTGGATGTTCGTGGGTCGTAGGAAGTTACATGCGGAGCGGTCGGCCATCTCGATCGATGAGAGTGTCGGGGACCTTTCATCGTGTAACTTATTTCGCACCCTTGACTCTAACGTTTGAGAGATAAAGAGGGTTCCTGAAAATCCAGCCTAAAGCGGATGGTTCCGCTTCCGGGCGACCGTAATCCTGAGAAGTATCGGAATCAAATGGCGAGTTAGCTCAGAGCACCCTATGGAGGGCAAGGTTGTATCGTTAGCGGCTCCAACGGGGTCTTGGAACGCGTGCAACCCAAGGGTTTCTCGATGCCGATGCAACAATTGTTGCGGCTCTTGCTCGATTGCATGTTGGGGGACCAGGCGTTGTTCCAGCGCGCCCATATGGTCGAAACCGGAGAGTCATAGGGCGGGTCCAGGAAGTCTGGGGAGTATTGCCGGGGCATTTCCCCAACTATACCGCTGGCACGTGGGGTCCGGACGCGGCGGAAGCACTGATTGGCCGTGACGGGTGTGAATGGAGACAAATTCATGAAGCCACTGCAGCGGCGGCGGGACAATGAGCTCGCAGAGTCTTTGCGACCACGCAGCTGGAGTGGCGCGAAAATCGGCAAGACTCGCCGACGCAGTTTAATTACGGTGGGCTGAGGAAGGCATGCCTTCAGCAAGGATTCGCAATGCTGAACAATCTGGTTTTTCTGTTTGATGTGGACAATACTCTGCTCGATAACGATCGCGTTTCTGCCGATCTCAAACGCCATCTCGAACGCGAGGTGGGCATCGAGCGGCAGCAGCGTTATTGGGCGATTTTCGAAGAGCTTCGTGCAGAGGTTGGCTACGCCGATTATCTCGGCGCCTTGCAGCGTTACCGCTCCAATTATCCTCACGATCCGAAACTGCTGACCGTGTCCCACTTTCTGCTGGAATATCCGTTCGCCAACCGACTGTTCCCCAATGCGATGGACGCTGTAGACCACGTCAAACAATTCGGATACCCGGTGATCCTTTCCGATGGAGACGTGGTTTTCCAGCCACAGAAGATCCGCCGAGCAGGATTGCATGAAGCTTTCGACGGCGCCGCATTGATTTACATCCACAAGGAGCACGAACTGGACGACGTCGAGGACCGCTACCCCGCGGAGCACTACGTTTTGGTGGACGATAAGATTCGGATCCTGACTGCGATCAAGCGGGTATGGGGCAAACGCGTAACTACGGTGTTCCCGCGCCAGGGCCACTATGCGCTCGATCACGAACTTGTCAGCGCGTACCCACCCGCTGATTACACCATTGATCGCATCGGGGAACTGGTGAACTTTGATTTCCAGGCGCTTACAAATGGCGGCGCAATGGCATACGTCGGTGACTTTGCACGGCATCTGAAACATTCGAAGCAACTGCAGAACGCAATCTGATGGGACTACGTCGATGAGATACACCTCCGTGCGGCACGATGAAGTTATCATTCGGCATATGCGCGCAGGTTCGCGGCTCTTCGCTTCGATCGCATTGATGCTGCTCGTATCAATAGCAGGCCAGGGGCAAAGTGCGAGTAGCGCGCATCCGAGAGCCTATGTGGACGCCACACATCTGGGAGATTCAGTCAACCTATCGGGCCAATGGGCCTTTCAGCCAGGCGACGACTCACGATGGTCCCGCGCGGATTTCGATGATTCACATTGGCGCGTCATCTCCACGACGGACTCGTGGCAAGACCAAGGGGTAAGCCGTCCTCTCGACTTTTTTTGGTATCGGCTGCATGTGAAACTGCCACTTCAGCATGCCCCACTGAGTCTCTTATTCGGCTATTCAGCATTTCCCTATGAGGTTTACGTCAATGGCCAGCTAGTCGGCCGCTATGGCCAGATGCCCCCCGAGGAGAGAGTAGACGGAGCTTTGGTCCGCGTTTTCGAAATTCCTCCTTCGGCTGCAAGCGGTGACATAACCATTGCTATCCGCTTCCTGTGTTGGTGGCGATGGGAGTCGCGTTATATCTGGGGCGGAATTGTTGGCGAGCGCGGCTTGGTGCTGGGCACTACGCGTGCCATAAATGACGAATACCGTTCGTGGCAAAGCCAAAGGCGCTATGAGTGGTTGCCGGATTTTAGCGTAGGGTTCCTATCGATTCTGCTGGCAGCCGGCTTGCTCGTTCTCTACCGAACTCAGCGTAAGCAGAGCGAGTACCTCTGGATAACGGCCTATTTCGCCTCGGTAACCGGTTGGATCTTCGTCAACGATTTCCAGTCGATATCCCCCATCTCGATTCAAGCCATAAAGTATCTCGACGTTGGCTTGATGGCTGTTAGTGAAGTATTGCTGCTACAGTTCGTTTTTGCATTTCTACGTCAGTCTATTCCACTCTGGCTGCGCACATATCAGCTATCGCTGTTGGGGCTCCCTCTGGTGGTTGCGGCGTATTTCGCCGGTTTAATCAGTCTGAGTGCCTCTGACTTGACTGTGTTGCTCTGGGGGCTACCCTATGCCTTTGTAATTCCTGTTCTCCTGTTTTGGCGGTATATTCGCGGACTTAAAGAAGCCGGATTCCTTGTTATTCCTCTCCTTCTCGTTAATCTGAATGGAATCTTGAATAGTCTGGCGTGGCTGCTTTATGAACTCAGGCTACGGGACACCGACGCGGATTTCGTTCCTACTTTCCAATTAGGTCCAATTCCCGTCAATATTGGCCAAATTGATGGCCTGCTTTTCGTTCTGAGCATCGCCGCTGTGCTCTTGCATCGCTTCCACAAAACCAGCCGTGAGCAGGAGCGGGCTCAAGCGGAGTTGGAGGCCGCCCGCAACATGCAAGAGGTGATGCTGCCCCAACAAATCGGTTCGACACCTGGCTTCGCAATTGAGGCTTTTTACATACCGGCACAGGAAGTTGGCGGCGATTTCTTCCGGCTGTTCCCGGGCGCGGATGAATCTCTTCTCGTCGTCATCGGTGACGTCAGCGGCAAGGGCGTCAAGGCCGCTATGCTCGTAAGCTTCATCGTCGGGCTGCTGCAGAAGATCGTTGAGATCACGCGCGAGCCTAGCGGCATCCTTAGCGACTTGAACACTTCGCTCTCTGGGCACACTGGTGGCTCGTTTGCGACCTGTTGCTGCGCCTTGATCAGGCCGGACGGTCATTTGCGGATCGCGAATGCGGGCCATCTTTCTCCGTACTGCCATGGACGCGAACTGGAGACCCCGGGTGCATTGCCCTTGGGTATAGCTCCCGACACCACCTACGACCAGGTTGACTTTAGTCTCGGGCCCGGTGATCGCGTGATATTCCTCTCCGACGGTGTCGTCGAAGCGCGTAGCAAGTCCGGCGAACTCTATGGTTTCAAGCGCTTTGGCGCCATCAGCATCGAACCTGCCGACCTGATTGCTATGGCGGCGCAACGTTTCGGGCAGGAAGACGACATTACCGTGCTAAGCGTGGAATTACAACCGCTGCCAACTTTGATTTAGAAAGTAGGCATCGGGTGCGGTCTCGCTGGATTGTCCGCCACCATGCAACAGCATGGATTTCCTCTATCGATTTGCGGTGAAAGTCATGGACGTTAACGAGACGCTTGATCTTCAACAGAAAGTCGCACGCCTGCAAGCACTTCTCGAAGTGAGCCGACGCATCCACGCAACCATACAACTGGACGAGGTGTTGCGTGTTGCTCTGGAGATCGTAGTGCGCGAACTGGAGATGGAGGGCGCATATTTCTCGTCCTTTCCGTTTTCTGAAGGCCGCATTCCGCCGCATAGTCTCCTGAATCCGAACGGGTCCGAACTGGGCGGCGGAAGTTTTCGTTTTGCACTTCGGGGCAAAGCTGGTGAGCTGTTAACGGAGCTCGTCGTAATCCCGCGCGAAGGTACGCCACTGACGCTTGAAGAGTCAGATTTCCTTGAGCAGCTCACTCTGCAAATCGCAATTGCCATTGAGAATGCTCGAAATCACGAGCGGATCATACATTTGCAACGGGTTGAGCAGGACTTGGCCAGTGCAAGAGCCATTCAACGTAGTCTGCTGCCGTCGTCGGTGCATGCAGTAGCCGGCTATGAGACTGCGATCCGTTCGATTTCATCCTACGAGGTCGGTGGAGATTATCTTGATTCGTTGCGGGCTCCGTCAGGTGACCAGATTATGATTGTGGCCGATGTGGCTGGCAAAGGGCTGACGTCCGCGATGATTGCGAGTTCATTCCGGGCGGCCTTTCGCGCAATGATTATGGCAGGTGTACCGCTCGTCGAAGTCGCCCAGCAGTTGAACGCGTTGTCTTATGCGGAAGGACCGGAAGCACGGAGCCGGTATGTGACGGCGATACTTTTTCGTCTGGATCCAGACGCCAACTCACTGGAAGTTGTAAATGCTGGTCACAATCCAGCCTTGCTATGGACTACACCGGCGCACGGTCCGGCATTGCTAGGAGCCAGCGGGACTCCCATCGGTGTGCAGCCTTCGGCTCATTATGCGAGCGAAAAATATGAACTAGAAGAAGGAGCCCGGCTGCTTGCCTATACAGACGGGCTGACGGAGGTGTTCAGAGGTGACGAGGAGTTTGGTTTAGACCGCTTGATCGATACATTTCGTGCTGGTCCGTTGGACGCAGAAGCTGCACTCGACCACATCTGGACTACACTTGAAGCATTCACGACAGAGCCCGAGCAGAGAGACGATATGACTGCGCTGGTGCTTCTGCGGAATGGATGAGACGAACATATGGACAAGGACGTGCTTGAGGTTTTCGTGTTGAGCCTGCCGTCGAAGCTCGGTCACGAAAAGGTGGCTATGAGCACGGCAGCGAGCGTAGCTAAGCTAATGGGATTCTCTGAGGACCGCATTGAGGATCTGAAGACCGCGGTCGCGGAAGCCTGCATTAACTCGATAGAGCACGGTAACCGGATGGATGAGTCTTTGAAAGTGGGGATAATCCTTTCGATGAGTGCGACGACGCTTGAAATCAGGGTCTGCGATCAGGGGAGCGGTCTAGGTGCGAAGACTCCACCCCCGGACATTGATTCAAAGATGGGTGGTGAGGAGAACCCTCGCGGCATGGGAAAGTTTCTGATCCAGGCGTTGATGGATGAAGTGGAGTGGATCAACTCTCAGCCGACCGGCGGTTGCGCGCGCTTGGTGATCCATTTGAAGAAGCCGGACGGGGAGTAAATGCAGAATAGGACAACCAGCGTCAGAGTGAGCGAGACAGCAGGACCTTCCGGCAAGCCCATAACGGTTTTGCGCTTCTCAGGAGATATTACCAGCACGTCGAAAGAGACTGTGCTTGGCACCTATCAGGGTCTGCCACCCGAGGTGAAGCGTATCCTGTTGGATCTCTCGAAGGTGGAGTACATTAATTCGAGTGGGATCGCGCTGATCATTCAGGTGCTGATGCTGGCACGCAACACCGGGCAGTCGGTCCAAACTTTCGGTCTATCCGATCATTTTAGGAAGGTTTTTACCATGGTCGGCATGACGAAATATACAGATCTTCACGCCGACGAGTTATCGGCATACGCTGCATTCACGGAATAGTTTGTGAGGCAAACGGCAACCCCGCAGCTGACCGTTTCTTCATAGTGCAAGTTACCGACCGGCCGAGGCCGATCATGAGATCAGCCAGCATCTGCACTGTCATCAACTGTCCCGCGGCCAACTGCGCAAACGCCTTCAATTGCTCCGCTAGTTGCGCATCGATCTCATCCGGCGCTCCGGTTCGGCGTTGTCAGAGCATGGATCGCAGTTATTTTGTCTTTATTTGAGTACCCGATCTTCTCGTTTACCTTCCTATCCTCCGCCAATGCCGCGGGTACGACGTTGACCCGGACATGCCCGTCTTTGAGAGCTGCCACTGTGATGGTTATGGGTCGCTTTTCGATGAGTGGCATGAGTTCGATGAATATGGATTTTCCCTTTCTTTACTGCATGAGCCCGGTCAACGATTGAGCGCGGCGAAGTCAGTCGATGGGCGAGAACAATTTGGAGTGTTTCGCAAACACCGGGGTAAACTCCTCTGGACCGACGTCTCCGAATTCTGAAGAGCAACGTAACGAAAAAACCCCACTCCTCGCCAAGGACGCGAGAAATGGGGCTCAGATCAAATGGACCGAAAACCGAAGCAGCCGGAGTGTCACCCTGTACTGTTAGAAAGCTGCCATTCCCTCCAAGCCAGCATCTTCGGACAGCCCGCCTGCATCGCCCAGGAAGGTAAGGGTTCCGTCCTGATTGATAGCAAAGACGCTGACGGTGCCGGTACCCGAATCGAGCGTATAAAGATATTTGCCGTCTGAACTAATGACGATCTCCAGGTTGATGCTTCCGCTCGGATTCGTTCCCACCAAAGTTCCGGAGACGGGCGTCAAAGCCCCGCCTGCGCTGAGAGCGAAACCAGAGATGGTGGAAGACGCGGAATTCGAGGTATATACGAACTGGCCGTTGGGAGTGACCACCAGCCAGCACGTTGCCGCCCCCAGGGTTGGAACGCTGCTGCTGATGGGAGTGAGTGTTCCGTTGCTGACGACGGTATAGGAAGAGATCGCGGATGCATTCGTTCCGCCGGTTGGTCCGGTCTCGACCACCAGAGCCGTTCCATTGGGTGCGAATGATACCGCAAATGCACCTGGACCGGCACTCGGATTCACCACGATTGGACCGAGCGTGCCGTTGCTTTGAATGTGGAAGGCATCGATGTTGTTGGTTAGCTTCTCCGTGACCAAGAGGAACTCGCCGTCTGGACTAAAGGATAACGAGCCGGGTCCGGAGGTTCCGGTACTCAGATAAGTGGTTGAACCCGAGATTTGCTTCAGGTGTCCATCTGCCGCGAGGCGGAAACCTACAAGGTCGCTCGCGCCGCCGGCATTTACCACGTAGACCAAACTTCCGTGCTCGGCAACCGCAACTGGTTCGCTACCGCCGCAGGGAACGGTCTCCAGCAGATTGAGGTTCGCACCCTTGACTTGAAATACGGAAATATTCCCGCTACCCGCATTCACTGCGAATAGTAGTGTGTGCTTTTCGTTCAGCGTTAAAGCACCTTGCGATCCCAACGGGTCGGTAACTCCACCGCTGCCCCGGCCTCCGGTTGGAAATGTTTGCCCTTCCTCTAGCCAACCATCCGAATTGCGCTTGTAGGCGACGATCTGATTGTTGTTGGCTGCATTGGTCATGACGAATACTGCTCCGCCGGCGGCGCTGCCTGTTTGAGCTTTACTGCGGGCTGGCAACACTGCGCTCATTGCCAAGACTGTGGTCAACAGAACATGGGACATCTTCAACATGGAATGCTCCTTGGAGTTCGACAGATTATGCGGGCCTCGGATTTTGGAACCACACTTCCGGGTATAGCAGTCCCTGGATAACGGGCCGCGCTTTCCTGAGAGTATTGAGAATGACGGAAGTTACAACTTCTCGAGAGATCGTTAATGATGGTTGTGGATTCTTGGAGCTGAAATGAAACATGGAGAATGCGAATTTGTTTTCGTCCGATCTCTATGGTTCCTGCCTTCTCAACTCACTGAGAGCCTGCGGAATTGCAATCTAAATAATTATTGGACTAAGACTCCCAGCCTGTAACTTTTCCTCAGAGGCGGCATCAAGGAGGAGAACGAAGGACCATAGTCCAAGGGGAGGGGTCTGTGAATTCGAGCGCCGTCGGCAGCGAGGCCCTGCGCAGCAGTCTTGAGGGAACGCTCCAACTCCCTTCCAGTACCTACGGGCGCTCCGAAATCTCGAAATGCTACCAGTCTTCGATCAGGAAACTATCTTGCATGCATGTCTTGATATCACCGAGACAGAGCGTGAGTGTATGACGCTCGACGTCTCTGGACACTACTCGCGACCCGACCTTTTTCGCTTCAGCGTTGCCGAGGAAAGAAGAGAATAGAAGATGTCAGTGCCTTATTTGCGCGAAGCTGTAAAAGACGGCGATTCAGGGAAGCTCATTCGCTTCGTACGCCTGCACCTTGGCGATGGCAACGAAAATGTTGGCCGGAAAGAGATCGACAAGTCCTGGACCGAAGCCCTGAAGATTCTTCTTCATGATCAAGAGCCAGATTGCGACTTCATTGAGCAAACCATGCACAAGGATTCATCCACACTGGCGTTGCTTTACTTTCGTCTGCACTTTTATTTCATTCGCAATTCAGGGGAATGGATTCACGATGGCAGCCGATAATTTGCACTCCTCGAAGACAACGGAATCGTCGGTCGACCTCCGGGAGAGCGGAACTCAACTCCGCCCCGGTCTCTGGCAGACCATCAATGAGCGTTATCCCGGCTCGATGATCACCAAGAGCGAGTTTATACCTCTGGCGCGACTCGCCAAACCGCTGAAGGACAGCACTGTCTGCCTCATCAGTTCTTGCGGTGTACACCTCAAGCGGGACCGTCCGATGGAGGTTGCGCATCCTTTGGGTGACTTCAGCTTCCGTCGCGTGCCCTCCGATGCCCGGCAACCTGATCTAATCATTCATCAACTCAAATATCCGCATGACGATGCTGACGTGGACATTAACGTCATCTTCCCTATCGAACGATTACAGGATTTAGCGGCTGAAGGAGTCATTGGCGGGCTCACTAGAAATTTCTTCAGCTTTATCGGTTACAACATGGATCCGGAGCGGTTCGAGGCTACGGTAGCCGAGGGCATTGCCCGCGCAGTCGATGAAGAAGAGCGGGCGGACGTTGCGCTGCTCGCTCCGGCATGACCAATTTGTCATCAGTCGGTCGGACTGATTCAGAGAAAGATCGAAGAACGCGGAATTCCGACTGTCTCGATCACGGTGGCCAAAGACGTGACCCGGGCCATCAAAGCTCCGCGGGCGGTTTTCGTTCCCTGGCCAATGGGCCATCACTTTGGTGCGCCTTTCTGTACCCGTGTCCAGCGACAGGTGATTCTCGCTGCCTTCGAAGCTGTTCAGACGATTAATCAAAGCGGGACGGTCGTCGATCTCCCCATCCCTTGGGCACAAGTGCGGCAGGAATCAAGATCTCTCACCGAGCAAGGGAGAAAATTATAGACTTTTCATTTCTTCGCGAGTCGAAGGTTTTGGGCACTCAGGTAGATGTGCTCCCAAAGTCCGCGTCTGCTGCCTCGACTGTACCTTTCGGAAAGATCCGAACCTGCAAGAGAAAGAGGTTTTCATATCCGCCGCACCGTACTTCTACCCGCAAGCTGTAAGGCTCCAAGGAACCGCTACGCTCTCTTACGCACAGCAGCGTTAGCATTGGGGTAATCATCGGCGCGATTGGTATCACCTCCGGTCCGCTGAGCACTCAGGACGGCGGCACGTCGGACCGATCCCTCAAGGCAGCAACCAACCCAAGCCGTTTACCGCGGAGATTAAGACTGCTGAAGCGGCATACTTCAAGCCCTGCTTGCTTTGCCTTACAAATACTTGCTCAAGCACCTCGTGCAGGGACTAAGGCCCTGCGCGAGGGCTACGCTCGCTGTCATGTGCCGAATTGTTTCCCGGTTAATAATGAAAGGACATGCCGCTAGATGAAAAAGCTTCCCTTTCTCTGAGACTACTACCTGCATATCCGGAGGGATTGGTTTTGCCAAATGTTGAGAGAGTTTAGAAATTGAGTCAGGGACTTCGTGCGAAGCGCGGCTCAACTCGATTCCTCCTACAGCTAGCACTGATCCGGCCAACGCGACCGCCCAGCCGAAGAAATTGCGCCGCGTGGTGGGCATGTTTGCCTCGAGACGGCGATGCAGTCGTCGGGAAAATCCAGATGGGAGTTCGGCCATGCGTTCGTCGCCGTACAGCGTGACGATGTTTTGCAAACCGGCAAGCACCGACGCACAAGCCTGGCAGGCCTTGATGTGCTCATCGATGGACTGCTGCAAATCGGGGCTTAGAGTTCCATCTATGTAGTTGGAACTTTCGCGCCATATGGTTTCGCAGGTTATTCCCATGGCTTGTTCCCTTTCGCAAACGCCGGCGTCGCACTCCATTGTCCGTTTAAGCCTGGACTCAGGAAATCGCGCAACATCAGTCGCGCTCTCAGCAGCCGCGTTTTTACCGAGCCGGGGGAAATTTCGAGGACCCTGGCTGTTTCCTCGATGCTCAAATGTTGAATGTCGCGCAGCACAAATACTGAACGATACTTTTCACCGAGCGACGACAACGCTTCGACTAATGCGGTGCGGATTTCCTTTCGCTCAAGGCTCTCCGATGGAATCTCGCGCCAGTCGGCGAATTCGCGGGGCATGTAGTCTCCCTCGTCGTTTTGCTGATCGCTGATGGATTCCATGGCACGGAGCGTCATGCGGCGCTTTCTCATACGCGCCTCATTGATGGTGATCTGAAGAAGCCAGGTGCTGAACCTGGCCTCGCCACGAAACTGCGAGAGATGGCGGAAGGCCTTGAGGATCGAGTCCTGTGCGATATCTTCGGCATCGGCTTCATTTCTTACAATCGAAAGTGCGGCCGCATACACGCGTCTCTCGTAAGGTTGAATCAGGCGATAGAACAAATCATGTTCGCCGCTCTTGATGCGCTGTATCAGCTCCGCTTCGTAGGCGGTTTCGGCTGGATTCTCCTGCAAGAGCGTCATCCCCTCACTAAAGTTGCGGCTGCAACTGCTTCACTCGGAAAGATATTCCGGATCTTTCTTCCACCCGGTAAGCATGGAAACGAAATTCTGCCAGCCGTGTAGCGCGACCATCACCAGGTGGCCGAGGATGAACAGGGCTATCGCAATCATGATTAAGAAGTGCCACAGCCTCGCCCAATGGAAACCGCCCATCACCCATGCCAGCCCGGAGAGTTGCACCGGTTTCCAGATAGCGAAACCGGTGAGCACGGAAAGCACTCCTAGAATCACGACTGTGGTGTATGCCTGTTTCTGTAAGGCGTTATAGGCTTCGCGCTGCTGCGGCTTCGGACCGAAGAGAAAATACCGGCGCACCATCAGCCACACGTCCGCGAAGTCGCGGTGAGTGAACAGTACCTGGCGATAGTGGCCGGAGAACAACTGGTATCCGAGATAAATAACGCCGGTGGCAAGATAGATCCACATAAAGGTCAGGTGCCATTGCAGAGCACCGCCGAGCCAGCCGCCTATGGCGAGTGACCTGGGCCAGTCGATCAGATTTGTCTGCGGCACCTTGCTGCCAAAGCTGGGGAAGGCACGAAAGATCTGCAAACCACTGCCGATCAATACAAAGAGCGAGATCGTGTTGGCCCAATGACAGAGACGCACGATGTATGGGTGTTCATAAACAGCAGTCGTCGTGCCACTTTTTTCGTCTTCGATTCGAATGGTTTTGGTTTTCAAAGCGGCCTCATCTTCAAATCGAATAGAACTCGGAGTATCCCTGATCTTCCCAGTAGCCTACTTTCGACAAAACATTGGTGACTGTGAGCGTCGTAAGATATTTCGCTTGCTTGTAGCCAATTTTGGTCGGCATGCGCAGCCGTAAGGGTGCACCATGCTTCCGCGTTAACGGCTGGTCATACATCTCGTAGCACATGAGCGACTGCGGATGCAGCGCGGTGGCCATGTCCACCGATTCGTAGTAGCTGTCGGCACACTCAACCGTGATGAAGCGGGCGTGCGGATCAGCGCCCACCATGGCCAGAAAATCTGCGAGCCTGGCGCCGCCGAAACGGCCGATGACATCCCAACCTTCCACGCAGATGTGCCGCGTATTCTGAACAAATTTCGGCAGGGCCTTTATGGCTGCCAGATTGTAAGTACGTGGCTTCTGGACTTCTCCGCTGACCGCAAGGGACCAGCGGTCGAGGTCCACTTCGGGGTCGTCCACGTCAAATGTGTTGACGTAAAACTTGTCCAGGGGTGTGAGGTCACTCGCCTTAAACGTGGGCGCAAGGTGATGCGAACGGAAAAACTTGTCCGACATCCAGTCGCTAAACGCCAGTCCTTTTTTCAGCAGCGGTTCTTGAAACTTAGGCACGGCAAAAGCGCCGAGGGCCGCCAACGGCAGCAGCTTGAGCAATTCGCGGCGGCTGGCAGCTTTAAACTTTCGATTGTCTGCAGGCAATGACATTCGATTTATCGAAGTGCTTTTGGTGAATTTTAATAGCGGATGACTCGCAGGCGATCCGCTTCCATCTTAATAGCAATATGCTACTTCTTCATCATCGCGTCCGGCACGGCGCATTGCTCGGACGCCTTGTTCATGCTCGTAACTTTGAATCCAGACGCCACCATGCTGTCTTTCGACATCCTGTCCTTTGACATACTGTCTGTGGACATTTTGTCGTCCGACATTGCGCTGTCGCCCTGCATCATCCCGGTCACGCTGACCTTGTGGCCGACATGCGGTTTGAGGTCATCGGAACTCATCAGCTCGACGCCATCTGGGTGTTTCTTGTTCTTCAACATCTGTTTGCCATCTTTTTCGGCGATACGGCCGGTAATTGTCATCTGTTTGCCCATGGCATCTGACTTTTTCATGGAAAAGTCGCCGGTCATAGCGGCCTCTCCGAACAATGAGACCGAACACGCCAGCATGGCATGGTCATACAATACATGCCAATTTTCATCTTGTTCCTCTTCAATTAATAAGCTGATCGAATATCGATGCCGTCGTTTCTTGATACGAATGGCCTGATGCTACCAAACCACAGTAGAGGTGACTATCGAGGTGGCAAGAAGTTTCAGCAAAGGACTAGAGACTTAAACCTCGCGAGATTCCGCTGATGGCAGTTGTCGCCGCTTAATTTCGTTAATTCCGGGCATGCTGACGTCCATCACCCGGGATGCCGTACACCGTGCTCGATTGTCATCCTGCGCGATGGTGACAGACCCAGCGTGCTCTGCCCCAAGAAAACCGGGACAAGCACCTTGTGCAACTCATTCACAACCGAGGATTGCCGACGCCGGAATAACCGGATACGAGCACGAGTTCCGGTGTGCCGTGGGCCACGACCCGGTCGAAGGCCGCAGCCAGAGTGTTAACCTCGTGCTCTCGCCCGTACAGTTTCTCCGGGATCAGCAATCGGTCAGGGACGTCGTGCTTGCCCAACGGGAAGGGGGCGATGTGGCTCTGAGTTTCCCATTCCGCCAGGCACCTACGAAGATCAGCCTCGAGGCCGACAGCGGTTTGGTAGCGTTCTTCGACGGTCTTAGCCAGAAGCCGCGTCATAATCGCCGAGAGCTGTGCGGGGATCTCTTCATCAATCGGCTCGCGGTCCCCCAACACGGCAGATGTATCATCTGCAGAAAGGCCGTCCTTCTGGGAGAACTTCTCTACTTCTGCTCCAGATCGGAACTGCATTGCTCCAGGACCAGCCAACTGCTCACCCTCGCCTATATGGCCCCCGAACAGACCGGTCG
>Ga0074045_10003663_pt1 | contig 13799 bp, 9 predicted proteins | sample BogForMeECP23OM2_FD_94442 | JGI IMG/M metagenome (GOLD analysis project Ga0074045, IMG submission 94442) | Bog forest soil microbial communities from Calvert Island, British Columbia, Canada - Bog Forest MetaG ECP23OM2 | ecosystem: Environmental > Terrestrial > Soil > Wetlands ... | reverse complement strand
TCCAGCCGCGGTATTCCGCCGGACGCGTGTAGTGGGGAAAATCGAGCAGCAGGTTGGCTTGCCGTGATTGCGAAATCGCAGCCGAGTGGCCGGGTACTGCCGGTTCAAGTTGGCTGAAGGATTCATTTTCCGTGGAGGCTTCATTTCCCAACGCCCCTGGCAGGAGTCGTGTCACCGCATCCACCACAATTGCGGCGGGCAACTCTCCGCCACTCAAAACGTAATCCCCGACGGAGATCTCTTCGGTGGCCAGGTATTCCGCAACGCGCTCGTCCACGCCTTCATAACGCCCGCAAATAATAATGAATCGTTCGAGCTTCGCGTAACGCCGCGCCGTCTCTTGCGTGAACAACCGGCCTGCCGCGGACATCAACACGACAGCGGTTCCCGCTTCCGGCGGCACGCGCCTTTCTGCATCTCCCACGTTATGACCCAACAAGCTCTCGACCGCTTCAAACAACGGTTCCGGCTTCAGCACCATCCCTTCGCCGCCGCCAAACGGACGGTCGTCCACGGTGCGGTGGCGGTCTTTGGTGAACTCGCGCAGGTCCTGGACATGAATCTCCGCGATCCCTGCTTCTCGCGCGCGGCGCACAATGCCGTGGTCCAGCGGGCCGGCAAAGAATTCCGGAAAAATCGTGATGAGGTCAAATCGCATTGCAGGCCAGTCTAACAGAGGCTTACCGCGCGGGAAGGAGGAAACGCGCCCAATCCCTACGTCGCATCAAGATGGGTCAATCCCTCGGGCAAGCGAACTTCGATTCGCCGCGCGGCCACGTCGATCTTCAAACAAATTTCTTCTGCGAGAGGGATCAGAATTTCACCGGCGGAAGTTTCAACTTGAAGCAGCGGCGTCCCGGCCACACCTTCTCCTGGAAAGAAAACATCGCGGACGGTGCCCAGCACGCGCGGGGCTTCTTCTGCGGCACAAGCGGGGAACGCCAATTTCGCTCCTCCTTCCGGCAGTTCAAACACCGTGCAACCCATCAGATCGCTGATGAAATACTTGCCCGCGGGAAGCTCCACGCGATCCGCCATGGGAATCAGGACGTCCATTCCACGCAGCTTTTCCGCAGAATCAATGGACGTGCATCCCGCAAAGTGGAAAATCCCATGCTCCGAATGATTGCGATCCACCCAGAAATGAAGCAAGCCGGTGGCCTGCGGCTGGGCCTGGCCGCTGCGCAGATAAATCTGTTTGAAGGAAGAAAGGCGTTCCGGAAAATCCGTGAAAAGTTCGGCCAGAACTTCCCCTTTATTGCCGCGTGGACGAACGATGCGCGCGACCTGCACCCAGCCTTGCGTTTCGAGAGGAAAATTCAATCTTCGAGTATCTCGAGTGTGAAGCGTTTGTGGAGTTTCATGCCCGCCGCTCCCAGCAGCGTGCGAATGGCTTTGGCTGTGCGTCCCTGACGTCCGATGACCTTTCCCAAATCTTCCTGATGAACCCGCAGCTCCAGGACGGTTACTTGGGAACCTTCAACCGCTCTTACTTGGACGCCTTCCGGATGGTCAACGAGAGCGCGAGCAATTTCTTCAACGAGTTCCTTCATGGGGTCCTCCGCACGAGCGTCTGACTACTCAAGCGAATATGAGCGACCCCTCCCACTTCCGTCAGAGGACGCGGAAAAAACTACGACCTGACCCGGTAAGCTAGGCAATCTTCTGCAGCTTGATAAAACTCCGCACCGTATCGCTGGGCTGGGCCCCCATACCCAACCAGTACTTGATACGCTCGGAATCCAGCTTGATCTCAGCGGGCTTTTTCAGTGGGTCATACGTTCCCACGGCTTCTCGAACGCGTCCGTCGCGCGCCCGGGTCCGCTCAATCACCACCACGCGGTAAAACGGCTTCTTCTTTTTGCCAATTCTGGCCAAACGAATCGTTAGCACTAAAGTACGTCCTCCTAAAGAGCCTCTATTCTAGCGTGACTCCGCGCCCCCCGGCAAACATTCCCGCCCTCGCTTCCGGCTTTCGTCGGCTTCAGTCGATAATCGCCGCGTAAGCCAACTCTTGCACCTGGCGGTCCAGCATCAGCCCACCAGTAGGGTGGAGTTGCCCCATGAAAACGACAACCAGTTCTTCCTTAGGATCAATGATGAAGCCGGTATAGAAGAATCCGCCCCAATTGTAGGAGCCGGGGGTGCCCAGTTCCGCCAGCGGTGCCTTTGCGCCATCCAGCCCGAAGCCCAGCCCAAATCCTTGATCCGGGCCAATCTTCCCCAATTGGTCATGGGTCATGAGCTCGACCGACTTGCGGCTCAACAACCTCGTGTTTCCCCACTTCCCGCCGTTGAGCATCATCTGGCAGAAGCGCGCATAATCCTCGCCCGTGGACGTCAAGCCGGCGCCGCCGGAGAAGAGCTTCTTCGCACCTTTGTAGGGGTAGTCAGCCGAATAGGTGAAGGATCCCTCGTTGATGGGCGTGTCCGGAAAGCGATTCAGTCCTTTTCCGTCATAGTAGGTGTACGCGGTGGTCAGCCGGTCCAGCTTATTCTCGGGAGGGAAGAAGGAGGTGTCCTTCATACCCAGCGGCTCGAAGATGCGCGTGCGGAAAAACTCGTCCAGCGGTTTGCCGGAAACCACTTCCACCAGGCGACCCAGCACGTCTACGCCCAGGCTGTACTCAAAGCGCTCGCCGGGATTGAACAGCAATGGCAGCGGTGCCAAGCGCTTCACGTTGTCACCAATCGTGCCATCGTAGGGCAGCAACCCGTGCGCGACATTCGCTTTTTCGTAAAGCGGCCCGAGGTTTTCGTTCCAGTTGTAGGTCAGTCCGGAAGTGTGCCGCAGCAAATCGCGAATGGTGATTTCACGCGTTGCAGGAATCGTGTAGGGCTGCCCGTTTGTGGGTTTCACCAGGACTTTCGGGTCCTTGAACTCGGGCAGATACTTCGAGATCGGATCTTCCAGCAGGAATTTGCCTTCTTCATACAGCATCATCACCGCGACGCTGGTGATCGGCTTGCTCATCGAGCAAATCCGGAAAATCGAATCCGCGCGCATGGGCTTTCCGGCTTCCCGGTCGCTCAGCCCTTGCGCTTTGAACCACACCACATGCCCGTGCCGGGCAACCAACGTCACCGCTCCCGTAATCCGTTTGTCGTCGATGCCCTGCTGCACGGCTTTCGAGATGCGTTCCAACCGCTCGGAGGACATTCCCGCCGCTTCGGGCTTCTCCGTGGGAAATTCCTGCGCCATTCCGCGCGCGGCCAACCCTAATAAACAAATCAGGAGCGCGAGCCTGAAGCGCAATGCAAACCGTTTCCGTGGCTCCATTGTTTGAGTTCCTCCCTCTCTGAATGTTCTCTATTTGAGCGTGGCTCGATTCTATAACGTCATTGCCTTTGCGAGTCTATAAACAATTGGCTGCGGAATCGTGGGACTTCCAGTTCACTTTATTCGCTTTGCCAGGCGATTCTTCACCGCGTCATTGCCCCAGCCCCACCCAGTGATTATCATGCAGAGTCAGGAACGGCCCCTTTAGGAGACCCACTTGCCACCCACGCGCTGGTTTCTTCCAATAGTTTGTGCTCTTCTTCTCGTTCCATTCCTTGCCCTGAACACGCCCGCCCAGGAGCAACCCGTTAAACTAACGATCCATTGGGATCAAGTTCAGCGGGTTTCAAAAACCACGCCCACACTACAGGTCGTCGTCAACCCGCCTCTGCGCCGCGGCACTTCTGTGCATGACAATGCTTTCGGCGCTCTGCGCGATCTGCGCGCCGACTATGTTCGCTTTGTGCCCTGGCTGCCCTATCCGAAACTCGGCGTGGCCGAACTCGAACCGCCACAACAGGGCAAGACCTCCTGGGATTTCTCACTGATCGATCCCCTCGTGATTGATTTTCTGGAGGCCACCAAGGGACATCCCGTGGTGCTCAACTTCAGCACCATTCCGCAGTGGATGTTCAAAACCGATAAGCCTGTGCCTTATCCCGCCGACCCGAATCAAGTGGTGTGGAATTACGAGCAGGGCCAGGAATTGCGCGATGGCAATCCGCAACAAGTTGCTGAGTACTATGCGCGCCTGTTGGCGTGGTACACGCAAGGCGGCTTCACCGACGAATCAGGCAAGCGCCAGGAATCCGGCCACCATTTTGCGATCCCCATCTGGGAAATCCTGAACGAGGTGGAAGCGGAACATCAGATGTCTCCCGAGTTTTATACGCTGATCTACGATGCAGTGGCCACGGCCATGCTTCGCATGCAACCGCAAACAAAGTTTGTGGGCTTGGCTTTGGCCTACCCGGGCGGAAACCCGCGCTTTTTCGAATATTTCCTGGATCGCCGCAACCATCAGCCAGGTGTCCCGCTCGATTACATCTCCTACCATTTTTATGCCAGTCCTACCCCCGGCGAGAGCCCGGAAGTCCAGCAATATACTTTTTTTGCGCAGGCGGACGGCTTCCTGAATGTTGTTCGTTATGTTGAATCCATCCGGCAGCGGCTATCGCCCAGCACGCAGACGATGATCAACGAAGTAGGCTCGATCCGCGATAACGATAACGCCTCAGCGATGATTGGCAAGGGACCGGCGCAGATTCCTGCTTCGTATTGGCACTTGTCGGCGGCGTTGTACGCGTATCTCTATGCGGAACTCACACGCCTGGGTATTGATGTGGTGGGCGAGTCGCAACTCGTTGGCTATCCAACGCAATTTCCCAGTGTTTCGATGGTGGATTGGGAAACGGGAAAGCCCAATCCACGATTCCGGGTCCTGCAGCTCATCCGCGACAACTTTGGTCCGGGCGATCGGATTGTGGAAACACAGATCCCCGATTCTTACGCGCATGCCTTCGCAGTGGTGTCTCCCACAGGACAGCACCGGCTCTTGCTCATCAACAAACGCCAACAGCCCATGGAGGTTTCCATCGCCGGAGCGGCCAACGCACAAGAACAGTTTGTGGACATGTCCACCGGTTCTCAGCCGCCATCTTCGCGCAAACTTGCCTCTGACAATGTGAAGCTGGGAGGGTTTTCTGTCGCGGTGATCACGCTGCCCTGAATCCGAGCAGCGTCACAGCGCGTTCATGCGCAGATTCGGTTTCTTGTGGATTGTTTCGCGATCCCCGATTCTCTCTGGAAGCAACCGGATCAGCCCAGCCGGTTCAGCCCGTTGAACGCCGCCGCTTTGTAGCACTCCGCCAGCGTGGGGTAATTGAAAACGGTGTTGATGAAATAGGTGATTTTGCCCTTTAACAGAAAAACTGCCTGACCAATGTGCAGTAGTTCCGTGGCGTCTTCCCCGAAAATGTGCACGCCAAGCAGCTCCAGAGTCTGACGGTGAAACAGCAGCTTCAACCGCCCATCGGTGTGCCCGCTGATTTGGCCGCGCGCGATTTCCCGATAATAGGCGACGCCAACTTCGTAGGGCACATCTTCGTCGGTCAATTGTTCCTCGGTCTTCCCAATGAATGAAATCTGCGGAATCGTGTAAATCCCATACGGATACCCGGCGGGATCGGATTCCACGTGCAAGCCAAACGCTGTGGCGGCGGCAATGCGCCCTTGTTCCATGGAAACGGATGCCAGGCTGGGAAATCCGATCACATCGCCCACGGCAAAGATGTGCGGCTGGTTTGTGCGGTAGTCCGCGTCCACTTTGATGCGCCCGCGCTCGTCGGCTTCTATTCCGGCAGCAGCCAGGTTCAGCCGATCCACATTGCCTTTGCGGCCCACGGCGTAAAGCAGCGCGTCGCCCACGATGCGTTTGTTGCTGACCAGATTCGCGGCCACTTTGCCGTCCGGCAACTCCTCGACGCTTTCTACTTCTTCATTCAAACGCATTGTCGCGCGCCGGTCACGCATGTGATAACTCAGCGCTTCCACCACTTCGGCATCGGCAAATTCCAGCAGCCGGGGCCGCTTCTCCACGATGATCACGCGCACGCTCAACGTGGCAAACATGCAGGCATATTCCACGCCGATCACGCCGCCGCCCACCACGATCAGCGTTTTGGGTACCGTTGGGATGTTCAGGATCTGGTCGCTGTTGACGATGTTCCGCCCATTGATGGGCACTTTGGGATTCGTCGCAGGCACCGTGCCCGTGGCAATCACGAAAAACGCCCCTTCCAACTCGCTGTAGCCGGTGGTGTTCTCCACTCGAACGTGGTGCGCATCCATGAACGCTCCCACGCCGTGAAAGAGGTCCACGTTGTTCCGCGTCAACTGATCCTTCAGTACCGCGGCTTCGGTCTCAATCACGCGGTTTACGCGGAAATTGAGATCATTCATGGTGATGTTGTCTTTGGCGTGGTAGCTCGCGCCGTAAAAAGCCTGGTCGCTGAACCCAGAGAGGTGCAGCACCGCTTCCCGCATGGTCTTGCTGGGAATTGTGCCGGTGTTGATGCACACCCCGCCGATCATCGTTTGCTTCTCTACCACCGCAACACGTTTTCCAGATTTTGCCGCCTGAATGGCGGCACGCAGTCCGCCCGGCCCCGACCCGATCACCACCAGATCATACGGTTGCATTTGAGGAGTCCTCTGCTTCCAGTTCGTGCGTCACCGCGGGTTCCGAAGGGGCGGCTACTTCCTGACTCCGAGCATAGGCGACCTTCGCTTGCCGCTCTTTGGACTGCGCCGTACCGTTGACCCCACCGAGCGCCTGACTCATCAGATGGTCCTGCACGGAGAAACCCTTTCCGTTGCGGCCACGCCGGGAATGTGTATACAGCCCCTCCGGTCCCAGCAAGCGCGCCTTGCGATTATCCAATAGGTAGGCCGGCAAAATCTCCTTGCAGATGCGTTCCCGGAGTTCCGCGTCCTTCACCGGGAAAAGCACTTCCACCCGCTGGTAGAGATTCCGGGGCATCCAGTCCGCGCTGCCCAGATAAACCTCCGGTTTCCCGCCATTTTCAAACTGGAAGATGCGGCTATGCTCCAGAAATCGTCCAACGATACTGCGCACACGGATGCGGCTGCTTACGCCGCGCAAGCCGGGCACAAGCGTGCATTGTCCGCGAACAATCAGGTCGATTTCCACGCCCGCCTGGGAGGCGCGATAGAGAGCGCGAATCACCGGCGGATCAACGATGGCGTTGCACTTGGCGACGATGCGCGCCGGACGGCCCCGCCGCGCGTGTCGAGCTTCGCGCTCAATCAGCGCAATGCAGGTCTTGGCCATGTCCCGCGGGGCAACGAGCAGCGGCTTGTAGTGCGCCTTCTCGGCGTAGGCAGTTAGGTAATTGAACACGTCGTGTGCCGCAGCGGTGATCGCCGCGTCGCTGGTCAACAAACTTAAGTCTGTGTAGAAGCGCGCCGTCGCGGGATTGTAATTCCCCGTGCCGAGGTGCGCGTAGCGGCGAATCTTCCCGTCGGGGTCTTGCCGAACCATCAGCGCCAGCTTCGCGTGTGTTTTCAGGCCAACCAGCCCGTGAAAGACCTGCACACCCGCATCTTCAAAACTGCGTGCCCAGTGGATATTGCTGGCTTCGTCGAAGCTGGCTTTCAGTTCGACCACGACGGTCACCTCTTTCTTGCCGGCCGCTTCCAAAAGGGACCGTGCAAACGGCGAATCTGCGCTCGTGCGGTACAGCGTCTGTTTGATCGAGAGAACGCGTGGATCGTGCGCCGCTGTTTGCAGGAAATTCACCACGGAATCGTAGGCATCGTACGGATGATGGAGCAGAATGTCCTGGCGGCGCAGCGTCTCGAACAACGAATCGGCGTCGTGGCCGATGTGTACCTGGCGGGGAACAAACTTCGTATATTTCAAATCTGGCCGCGGCGTTTCCTCGTACAGCTGAAACAGACGTTGGAGGTTCACTGGCCCGGGAACCCGGAAGACGAGTGATTCGTCCAACTCGAACGTGGACACCAGGTGGTCCACGATTTCCGGTTGCGCCCCGGCTTCGATCTCCAGTCGCACCGCATGGCCTTTGCGCCGCTGTGCCACTTGCGAGTCCACGGCCTCGAGCAATGTGCGCGCCTCTTCTTCTTCCAGGTACAGGTTGCTGTTGCGCGTGATGCGGAAGGGAGCGGAGGCCAGAATTTCGTAGCCGCGATACAGTTTCTCGGCATACGCCGAAATAATGTCCTGCAGGAAAACGTAGTGAATGCCCCCATTGCCTGTGGGCACGCGCAAGAGACGCGGCAGCGCGCGCGGTACGGTGACAACGCCAAAGTAGGGCTTCTCGCTGGCGTGCTTGCGGCGGCGCAAAAGAAATGCAATGCACAGCGCCTTGTTCAGGACATGCGGGAACGGGTGAGAAGGATCGACCGTCACCGGCGTCAGCATCGGGTACACCTGGCGGTCATAGAAGCTTTTCGCAAGCTTGGCGGCTTTGGCTTCCAGTTGTTCGACACTCAAGACACGAATCCCGTGGCGCGCCAGGAGGGGCAGAAGCTCGCCGTTCCAGCATTTGTACTGCTCCCGCACGAATGTGTGCATCGCTTGCGTGACGTGCTGCAATTCTTCGGCGGGAGTGAGGCCGTCGGGACTCACATCCCGGGAGCCATGCTCAATTTTCTGCAGGAAGCCGGAGACGCGGATTTCCACGAACTCATCGAGGTTGTTGGCGGTAATGGCAAGGAATTTTACGCGTTCGAGCAGGGGATTCGCGGTGTCGCGCGCCTCTTCCAAGACACGCTGGTTGAAAGCCATCCACTGTAGGTGGCGGTTGAGATAGAAACGCGGGTCATCCAACGCGATGCGTGTCATCGATTATCCTGGGGCGGTCAGACACCGTATCTCACCCGTGTTACTGCCAGATGAATGGCCGGTGAGATGCTACAATGCGCGCGAGGTGGAGCATCATGCGCAGGAATCGCCGAATTCTGTTGGCCTTTCTGTTGGTTGCGGGAATGCTGCTTTTCTTGCCGGCCCGGGCCGCGAATGAAGACTTGAAACAACAGCTCGACGCCATTTTCACGGCAGTGACGCAGCCCAATGATCCCGGCCTCGCCGTGCTCGTGCTCAAAAATGGCCACACGGAATTTGAAAAGGGTTACGGGGTCGCCGAACTTCGCACGCGCGCCAAAATCGACGGCAAGACCAATTTCCGACTCGCCTCGTTCACCAAGCAATTCACGGCCATGGCCATAATGCTTCTCGTGCACGATGGGAAGCTGCGCTACGACCAAACGCTCGCTGATCTTTTCCCCGGCTTTCCGGCTTACGGAAAAACCATCACCGTTCGGAATCTCCTGACTCACACTTCCGGGCTGTTGGACTACGGCGATTTGATGATGAAGCAGTATGGCGACACCCCGATGGAAAAAATTCCTCAGATCAAAGATGCGGGAGTTCTCGATCTGATGAAGAAACAGTCGGGCACCAGTTTTCCGCCCGGCACCAAATGGGAATACAGCAACTCCGGTTACGCCGTGTTGGCGATGGTGGTGGAAAAAGTGTCTTGCAAACCTTTCGGCGACTTCCTGCACGATCGCATTTTTCTGCCGGCAGGCATGAAACAGACCGTAGCCTATGAGAACGGGAGAAACGAAGTGCCGCATCGCGCTTACGGCCACAGCAAATCGAAGGATGGAACGTTTACACAGACCGACCAGAGTCCAACCTCCGCCGTCCTCGGAGACGGCGGGATCTACACTTCACTGGAAGACATCGCGCGTTGGGATGACGCATTGAGGAAGCACACCCTTTTGAGCGAAAAGGAAATGCAACCGGCGATCACGCCCGCCAGGTTAAACGACGGTTCGTTACCTTATTTCCCAACGGGAGAAGCCGCTGACCCAAAGGCAGCCCCGCGACAAGTGGAATACGGCTTCGGATGGTTTCTCGATCCGTATCAAGGCTACACGCGCAGCTATCACGACGGCGGGACCATGGGCTTTCGCACCACTATCCAGCGCTTTGCCGAGGGCCATTGGACCATCGTCGTGCTCAACAACCGCACCGACCTCGATCCCGACGCGCTGTCTCTGAAAGTTGCCGATGTGGTGTTGCCGAAAAAACCTTAATTGTGGGGAGTCGAAGGCACAAAGAGACGACTCGCTGAAATTTAGGTGGCGAAAGATATAGACCGATTGCGATTTCCCGCGCGCTGACCCGGTTGTAACCGTACAGAATCTCTGGGCTGCTTCAGCCGAGGCCGGCCAGCTTCCCCAGTCCCTTCATCTTCGCGCGCGCGGCCATCGCGCCATATTGCTTCATCATCTGACGCATCTGCATGTATTGCTTGATGACCTGATTGACTTCCTGCACGGAAGTGCCGCTGCCCTTGGCGATGCGCTTGCGCCGCTTGCCGTCGATGACGTTGTGGTCGCGGCGCTCCTCATTCGTCATGGAGTTGATGATCGCTTCGACTTGCTTCAACTTCTTCTCATCCACCGAAGCGTCCTTCGGCAGGTTCTGCAGCGGCCCAACCTTTGGCAGCATGTCCACCAACTGGTCTAGCGGGCCCATCTTGCGAATCTGCCGCAATTGATCGCGGAAATCCTCCAGCGTGAACTCTTCCTTGCGGAGTTTGCGCTCCAACTCGATTGCCGCTTTTTTATCGAACGCCGATTCCGCGCGCTCAATCAGCGAAAGAATGTCGCCCATCCCGAGCACGCGCGATACGATGCGCTCCGGGTAAAACCCTTCCAGCGAATCATATTTCTCGCCGAGGCCGACAAACTTCACTGGCGCCCCGGAAACCTTGCTGATGGAAAGCGCCGCGCCGCCGCGCGCATCGCCGTCCAACTTCGTCAGGATCACGCCGGTCAGGCCCAGCCGCTTGTGAAATTCGCCCGCGGAGCGCACCGCATCCTGCCCGATCATGGCATCGGCGATGAACAGCATCTCCGTGGGCTGGAGTTCCTTCTTCAACACGGAGAGTTCGTTCATCAATTCATCGTCAATGTGCAAACGGCCCGCCGTGTCCACCAGGATGACGTCGCTCGCCGAGAGTTTCGCTTCCCGAATCGCGCCGCGCACGATTTCGACGGGCTTGTCCGTGCCCGTACCCGGCCACAGCGGAATGCTGATGGCTTTGGCGACCTGCGCAAGCTGTTCGCGGGCGGCGGGGCGATACACGTCAGTGGAAACCACTATCGGGCGATGTCCGTGCTGCGATAGCCATTTCGCGAGCTTGCCTGTGGTGGTGGTTTTCCCTGAACCTTGCAAGCCCACGATCATCCACACGGAGGGCGGCCGCGACGCAAAGAGCGGCTTGGCGTGCTTGCCAAGCAGCGCGAGCAATTCGTCGCGCACAATCTTGACCACTTGCTGATCCGGCGAAAGCTGCAGCATCACTTCCGTGCCCAGTGCCTTCGCGCGGATGTTGGCCAGCAATTCGTCCGCGACGCCCACGTTCACGTCGCCTTCCAGCAGCGCTTCGCGGATTTCGCCGACGGCGATGTCCAAGTGCTCCTCAGTGAGCTTTCCCTGGCCGCGCAGGTTCTTGAATGTTCGTTGCAGCTTGTCTGTCAGGTTCTCAAACATGGTTGCCCGTGTTTTCTAGGTTTCCATCTCTATTGTACAGGGTGAGATGCGAAGGTACACCTGGCTGTGCCGCTGGGGCGAGAAACTGCAAACGAGACACGAAACTAACCAGCATCCCCCACCTAGAACGTGAGTTTCACCCCAAGTTGCGCGGCGAAGGGTATGCCCACCGTGGTGCCAGGGCCGAAGAAGTCGCCCAGCGCTCCGGCTGGCACGCGCAACTGATTCAGGCTCGTAATCGGCTGCGTTTGCGTGCAAGCGGGGTTCAGGCAAAACGCGGTGGCATTGGCAAGATTGTTCACGGGCGTGGGCAGCGCGGCAATGTTGGTCACGAAAAACGCACCGGGATTGTTGCGATTGAACAGGTTGAAGAATTCGGCGAAGGGCGTAAGCGACCAGCGCTCGCGAATCTGGATCGGGCAGCTGACACGGAGGTCCGTCTGGATGTACGGCGTGCCGCGAAATTCGTCGAGCGTGGTTTGCAACCCGTTGATCACCGCGCGGTTCCCAACTGGCGTGGTCATGGTAAAGGGCCGCGCGCTTTCCGCCTGACTCAACAGGGAAATCAGGAAGCCTCGCGGCGTCTGAAACGTTCCGGCAAGCACAAAGCGGTGCCGCACATCTTCTCCCGAAGGGCCATAGTCGCCGGGCGCGAACGCGTTATTCGGATTGCACACGCCGTTCACGTAATCGAAGAGCTCGCCGAGAACGCAGCCCCAGGTCTGCGCTTTAGCCAGCGTGTAATGCGACGTGAGGTGCACGCGCCGCCCGAGGTTACCTTGCACCCGCACCGAGAGCCCGTCGTAGCTCGAGCGATTGTCCGAGCGAAACACAAAAGCCGATGGATACTCATAACTGCGGTAGCCATGCATTCCCGTTTCGTGCGTCCAGTCGGCGCCGATCATCCAGTTGGCTGAAAACGCATGCTGAATCCCGGCGGTGACATGCAGCGCATACGGCGTGTGGTAGTTGGGATCGATCAGCGCCAGCGTTGTCGGGCCATGCTGCAGGCTCCCGGCATCGACGGATTGAAGCGCCGTGACCCAGCCGCCTTGCGCCAGGTCGTTGTAGTAAAGTCCCACGCCCGCCCGCAGGACCGTGCGGCGCGCTGCGCCTAGCGCCTGCGCAATTCCCAATCGCGGCGCGAACGCTTCGCGATAATCGTGCGGAATGCCGTTTACCAGTCCGGTGCTGAGCGCCGGATTGAAGCTCTGATCGCGCCCGGAGGCAATGAACAATCCAAATGTCGTGTCGTACCGCAACCCATAGTTCACCGTCAGCCGCGAGGTCACTCGCCAGGAATCTTCCGCATAGAGCCCCAAGCGCTGCACGTTTTGCGAGAAACTTCCATCGCCCGCCGGCGTAAACGCACCCCCGGCCATGGTGAATTGTGCGGGATTGGCAAGATAGTACGTGGGATCCTGCGGAAAGGTGTACACCGTTTCCGCGGTGGCCGCCAGCGCCCCACTCAGAACCGGTTCATGAATGAAATTCACGCCGAAGCGCGGAGCGTGGCTCCCCGCCACATGCGTGACGTCGTAGCGCACCTGATATTTTTGCTGATTCCGCAACACCGGGAAGTTGGTGATGCCGGTGACGAACTGATTGTCCCCAAACGTTTCAAAGCCGGTGGTGGCGCTCGAGGTGGTGGTAAACGGAAACGCCAGCGCAAAGCCCAACTGGACATTGCGCGTTTGCGTCAGATGCAAGGCGCTGGCATTCAACACCAGCGAACCGAACCACGAAGGTGAGAATGTGAACTGCTGGCCCAGCACCAGGCTGAAATAGTTGTTGTGCGAGGTTGTGCCCGTCGAAGGGAGCGCGCCCTGCTGCACCAGCGCGTTGTGCATGGTGTAGGAATCGCTGGCGGCGCGCAGAAACCACCGCGAGCGTTCAGACTGCGCCCAATCCACGCGAAACGTCGCCAGTTCGTCGCGGAACGGCACAAGCAAGTTGCTGGGCACATTAATGGAAGTTACGCCTGGTATCAGCCCCTGAGAAGCGAGCTGCGCCAGCGCATCGAATTGCTCTGTGCTGGCGGGGCTGTAGGCAATGCTGGCGTTTTCGTGAACATACTCGAGTGAGGTGAAGAACCACAGCCGGTCTTTCACGATCGGCCCGCCCAGAGTCCCCACGTAATTCTGCCGGGAAAATGGCTGCTTCGGATTGGGGGCCGGATTGTCGATCGGAAATCGCGCGTTGAGGGCCGCCGCGCGCTCGTAAAACGCCAGGTCGCCGTGCCACGTATTGCTCCCGCTGCGCGTCGTAATGACCACGGATCCCGCCGTGGTGCGGCCGGTGTCGGCGTCCGCCTGCGCCGTGCGGAAGGCAAATTCCTGAATCGCATCCGGTGAGAAATTCTGCAGAAAGCCGCCGATATAATCGTCGGAATTATCCCCGCCATCC
>Ga0074045_10003662_pt1 | contig 13801 bp, 10 predicted proteins | sample BogForMeECP23OM2_FD_94442 | JGI IMG/M metagenome (GOLD analysis project Ga0074045, IMG submission 94442) | Bog forest soil microbial communities from Calvert Island, British Columbia, Canada - Bog Forest MetaG ECP23OM2 | ecosystem: Environmental > Terrestrial > Soil > Wetlands ... | reverse complement strand
GGCTGACGAGCCGACCGGAAACCTCGATTCGCGTAATGGCGAAGCCGTGATGGAGTTGCTGCAGAAACTGCATCGCGAAGGCTCGACCATCTGCATGGTGACGCACGATCCGCGTTTCGCCGCGCACGCGGAGCGGGAGGTGCACCTGTTCGACGGTAAGGTCGTCGCCGAGGAAGAGTTGCGCCGGCTGATGCAGGAAACGCAGAGCTGAGGGGCGAACAGCGAACCGCTTATCCCTCGACTCCCCGCTTCGCTCCGCGCTCGGGATGACAATCATGATCCAGCTCAAAAACGTCGAACGCTGTTACAAGTCCGGAGCAGGCCAGACTTGGGTATTGCGCCGCATCGACCTCACCATCCAGGAGGGCGAGTTCGTCACCGTCATGGGACCGTCGGGCGCGGGGAAGTCCTCGCTGCTGAATGCCCTCGCTTTGCTCGACGACCAATGGACCGGCGAGTATTGGTTCGGCGAACAGCCGGTCCACCTTATGAAACGAAAGGACCGTGCCGGGTTGGCCAAGCGCAAGATCGGAATGGTCTTCCAGAGCTATCACCTGCTCGACGACCTCACTGTCCAGGAAAATATCGACCTTCCGTTGTCGTACAAAGACATTCCACGCGCTCAACGGCAAGGTATGGTGGCCGAAACGCTCGATCATTTTCAGATCGTCGCTAAGAAGGACCTCTATCCCAGCCAGCTCTCCGGCGGGCAGCAACAATTGGTTGGCATCGCGCGCGCCGTGATTCACAAGCCCGCGCTGCTTCTGGCCGACGAACCCACCGGAAACCTGCACTCCAGCCAGGCCAAGGAGATCATGGAGCTGTTTACGCGGCTGAATCGCGAAGGCACGACGATCGTGCAGGTCACGCACTCCGATGTCAACGCGTCGTACGGATCGCGCATCCTCCAGCTGCGCGATGGATGGCTGGTTGGCGACACGGCAAACTCCGCCGTCGCAGCGAGCGGGGAGGCCGTCCGCTCATGAGGGCTCGCGTGAAGCGGTCACCGATCGTGGCATTCCTGCTGTGCTTCCTGCTGCTCAACGCCGAGGCGCAAACCCAGGCGTCATCTCCGGCAACTCCGCAGCCGATGCCCAGTGCGCCGGCTCCGCAGCCTGCACCACTTTCGATCCACACGCCAGCCAGTCTGGCGATCCCTCATTCCAACAATCCGTTCGACGCCTACGCCCCCAGCCAGGTGCCCGAGCCTGACCTGGCGAACTCGCCCAGGCTTCAACGACTCATTCGTGACGGCAAGCTTTACATCTCTCTGCAGGATGCCATTGCGCTCGCGCTGGAAAACAGCCTCGATCTCGCCATCGCGCGGTACAATCTGCCGATCGCCGATACCGACATCCAGCGAACCAAGGCGGGCGGCTCTTTTCGCGGGGTAAACACTGGCGTTGTGCAAGGCACGCCGGGCGGAGGCGTTGGGGGCTTTGGGACCGGCGCGCCGGGTGCGGGAGCCGGCGGCACTACGGGTGGCGCGGGCGGAGCGGGAGCTGGCGCTGCCGGTTTGGTGCAATCGACACTGGGCATCGGAACGCCGGTGCAATCCTACGATCCCATTGTCACGGCGAACAGCGGCCTCGAACACCTGACCCAGCCGCTGGCCAACCTCCAGATCTACGGCGTTCCACAATTGCATCTCAACACCACGGTCGCGAACTTCAACTACTCCCAGGCATTTCCCACGGGAACCAATTTCAGCTTCGAAGTGGACAATAACCGGCAGACCACGAACAGCATTTTCAGCAGCCTCACTCCGCAGCTGGGGACGTACTATCGCGTCACCTTCACCCAGCAACTGCTGGCAGGGTTTGGGACTGCCCCCAATATGCGCTATCTGCGCATTGCCAGGAACAACAAGAAGATTTCTGACATCGCGTTTAAGAGCCAGGTGGTCGCCACCATAACCCAGATCGCCAACATCTATTGGGACCTGGTCAGCGCTTATGAGGGCGAGCGTGTGACCGAGCAGTCCTACGCGTTCGCCCAGCAGAGCCTCGACAACGCGCAGAAGCAGCTGCAACTCCAGGCCATTCCCGCCATGGACGTCATGCGCGCCGAAGCCGAAGTTACCCGGCGCGATCAGGACCTGACGATTGCCAAAACGAATCTGCAATTGCAGGAATCACTCTTGAAGAATGCGCTCACCAAGAACCTTGATGATCCTGTGCTCGAGTCCATACCGGTGATTCCTACCGATCGCCTGGAGCCTGCTGATACCGGGCCCCCACATTCGCTCGAAGAGCTGATCACGGTGGCTTTACAGGACCGTCCCGAGTTGTCGGAGTCGCAGATTGATCTCCAGAACCGCCAAATAACCCGCAAGGCGGCCAAGAATGCGTTGCTCCCGACCCTGGCGCTGGTGGGCTTTTATGGTGGCACTGGACTGGCCGGCGAATTGAATCCTTACTACTACACAAGCAATACCACCATCCTGCCGTCCGATTTCGGGGGAGCCTTCGCGGACGCCTTCAACAATTCGTCGCCGGACTATTTCGTGGGAGTAAATCTGAACATCCCGATCCGCAACCGCGTGGCGAAGGCCGACCAATACCGCTCGGAGTTGGAGTATCGCCAGGCAGAGCTGCGCATGCAGCAGCTGAAGAAGCAAATTCGCATCGAAGTACGCAACGCCCAATACGCGCTGGAGCAGGGCCGGGCACGAGTGACGGCGGCAAAAAAGGCGCGTGACCTGGCCGACAAGACATTTGACATCACCCAAAAAGAGCAGGTTCTGGGAGCTGGCTCTAGCTTCCAGACACTGACCGCCCAACGTGATCTGGCCGTCGCCGAGCTTGACCTGGTGAATGCAACGACGGCATATCAGAAGTCGAAACTTGAACTGGAGCGCGCCACCGGGACCACTCTGGAAGATAATGGCATTCAGATTCAGGATGCGGTCAATGGCACCGCGCCCTGAAGGAGACTACTTTGCCGCGGACACAGGCTCAAGGAAATCAGGAAACGTTGCGCGATGCCCCATCCGAATCTCGTGAGCGCCAGAGTCCCGGCCGCATTCTGGCCGCCGACGACCAGCCGCACATTCTTGAAGCCATCGAACTGCTGCTCCGTCCTGAGGGTTTTCACGTTGACACGGCGAAGTCGCCGGTTGCCGTGCGCGAAGCGCTCGCCAGCGATTTCTACGACGCTGTACTCATTGATCTGAATTACACTCGCGACACAACCTCCGGTCAGGAAGGATTAGACCTGCTTTCCGATATCGTCGCAGTCGACAGCAGCATCCCCGTCATTGTGATGACCGCGTGGGGCAACGTTCGACTGGCGGTCGAAGCCATGCGCCGCGGCGCCCGTGATTTCATTCAGAAGCCGTGGGAGAACGAACGACTGCTGACCATTCTGCGAACGCAAGTCGAATTGCATCGGGCTTTGCAGCGGACGCAGCATCTCGAGGCGGAAGCCAGGCTGTTGCGCGCCGAAGGGCGTCCTGAGTTCATTGCCGCCGCGCCTTCTATGCAGCCGGTGTTGCAGACCATCGCGCGCATCGGGCCGTCGGGCGCGAACGTGCTCGTTACCGGCGAGCATGGTACGGGTAAGGAAGTCGTGGCCCAGACCCTGCACGCGTTGTCCCCCCGGGCTAACATGCCGCTGGTTGCGGTGAACACCGGCGCATTGCCCGAGGGCACTTTCGAGAGCGAGCTGTTCGGCCACGTGAAGGGCGCATTTACCGATGCACGCACCGATCGCATCGGCCGTTTCGAGTTGGCGGACAACGGCACAATCTTCCTCGATGAGATCGGAAATGTGCCCGTTCGCCAGCAGGCAAAATTGCTGCGCGTGATCGAGACCGGCGAGATCGAGCGCGTCGGCTCGTCGCGGACCAAACATATCAACGTTCGCGTCATCTCGGCGACGAACACGGACTTGCAGGCGGCGATTGCCGCGGGCCAATTCCGCGAAGACCTGCTTTTCAGGCTGAATACGGTCGAGATTCATGTCCCGGCATTGCGCGAGCGCCGCGAGGACATCCCTGCTTTGGCGGCCCACTTCCTCAAGCGCTATGCGGAGCGTTATCGTGCTCCGGTGAGCGGATTTTCGGCGTCGGCTCTGCAGGTGATGATGCAATATGCGTGGCCGGGAAATGTGCGCGAGCTGGAGCACACGCTGGAGCGCGCGGTGCTGATGTGCCACACCGACGAGATACAGGTTTCGGATCTTGGCCTGAACGTGCAACGGCCGCAGGGCCAGAACCTCGAAGAGCTCAGCATCGAGGAAGTTGAGGGGATTCTCGTTCGCAAGGCGCTGCAGCGCTTCCACGGCAACGTCAGCCAGGCGGCGGAGGCACTGGGCTTGAGTCGCGGTGCTTTGTACCGCCGTATGGGACGCTATGGTCTCTAGTTCAGGCGGCAAACCGAAGCCTGCAGCCCGAACTCCTCATGTCCGATTGCGCCCCTCCAAGCTCCTCTTCGAAAAACGCATCGCTTTCCTGGCTGTGCTCGCGGCTCTACCCGGCGTCGCTTTCGGCACAATTCTTATCTGGATCAGTGCGTGGCCGCGAGATGTAAAGCTCGCCTTGACGGCGCTGGAGTTCTTCCTCTGGCTGGTGCTTACTCTGGTGCTGCTCGACCACATTGTGCGTCCACTGCAGACTCTCGCCAATGTCGTGGGCGCGCTTCGCGAAGAAGATTATTCTTTTCGCGCCCGCGGCGCCACCCCCAACGACGCTCTTGGCGAGTTGGCGCTGGAGATCAATTCACTCGCGGACATTCTGACAAAGCAGCGCATCCAGACAATCGAAGCGACAGCGCTTCTCCGCCGCGTGGTAGATGAGATCGATGCCCCGCTGTTCACCTTCGATCCCGATCACATCTTGCGGCTGGTGAACGCGGCTGGCGAACGTCTTTTGCAGCAGCCCGCAGCTCGGCTGCTCGGCCAGACCGCGGCGGAACTGGAGCTGAACGCTTGCTTTGTGGCAAGGAATGAGACACTGGTCGCCCTGCCTTACTCGACTCCCAACGCACGCTGGATGGTGCGCAAGAGTTCCTTCCGCCAGCATGGCGTGCCTCACACGCTGATCGTGCTGTCGGATGTGAGCCGCGCGTTGCGCGAGGAAGAACGCAGCGCATGGCAGCGGTTAATTCGCGTTCTTGGCCACGAGCTGAACAATTCGCTGGCGCCCATTATCTCGATTGCAGGCAGCCTCGCGTCGCGGCTGCCGTTGCCCGAACTACCGGAAGCACAAAACACTGATTTTCAGCGCGGGCTGAACATCATCGAATCGCGCACCGCCGCCCTGCACCGCTTTCTTCAGTCCTACCGCAGACTGGCGCAGATGCCGTCGCCGACGCTTCAGCCCGTCGAGCTGCGGCCGCTCTTGGAACGTGTTGCCATTCTCGAAACCCGACTGCATGTCGAGATCGCTTCTGATCCGGACATAGTCTTGATGGTCGATCCCGACCTGATCGAACAGATGCTCATCAACCTGGTCCGCAATGCAGTCGATGCCGCGCTGGAGCAGGCACAGTCGGCGCACACCGATCCTCAGGCTGCAGATCCCAAGGTCTCTCTGCGATGGCAGCAGTTCGACCGCAGGGTAGCGCTGCTGGTGGAAGACAATGGCATCGGGCTTCTCAACCCGAGCAATGCATTCGTTCCCTTCTATACCACCAAGCAAGGCGGCTCGGGAATCGGGCTGGTGCTCTCGCAGCAGATTGCCGAGGCGCACGGCGGCTCCATAGAGTTGGCCAACCGGCAAAATGCGCGTGGGTGCATCGTGAAAGTCATGCTGCCATATCGCCATTCGCCAACGTAATCCAAGGCGGTTTCGCGGTCGGCGCAGAAGGCCGAGAAAAGTTCCCACCAGCGCCGCGGCAACCCGGGCAACTTCGTGAGCCGCTACTGCTTGTCCCCCGTCTTGAACTCGGCCCAGGGATTGCCCTTCATGTCCTTCAGGATTGGGCGCTGCCAATCGAACTCGGGATGTGCCTTAAGGAATTTGTCGGCGATGAAATCCTCGCCGCAAGGATGTCCCGCCCGCGCCCGCAGCATCATGTTTCGGGCCATCGTGCTGTCGGCCGCTTGAGCCGTTACTGCTCCCGTTGGGGCATAGGGAGGGTCCGCCCAGACCGGATCACCGGTAGAAGAACTCTCCCCGTGTCCACACAGGCCTCGCAGATTACGATCATCCTTGCCCTCGTAGGTGTCCCAGTGGTCGGCAAGGAATTTCTCTCCCAGCTCGACATCGATTTGGCCTTGGTTTGGCGGCATCACTTCCTCCCAGCGGTAGCGGCGGGCATTGGGAGAGCTGGACATGATACTCGGATCGAAGTTGGTTTCTGCCTTGGTGAATGCGGGATCGCTGGGGAAGTTCGCGCCAACGAAGTAGCCATCCTTGGTCCGCCAAACGCGATGCATCATCAATCCCAGCTCAAAGCGCGCGATCTCACCAGTATTGTTGTCAGCCAGCAGCCAGTCGTTGGCATAGCCACCGTTGTTGCCGTCGAGCATGATCTGTACATATTGATCGATCGAGCTCGCGTACTGCAGCGCCTTACGCGCGCGCACGAACTCAGGCTTTCCGCTGGGATCGAACAGCGCAAAGCCGGCGATCGTCGTTTCGGTCACCATGAGTCCGGCAGAATTGATGCCGAAGTCGTCGTCGCTCACGATGACGCCGGGGAAGCCGTCCATCAGCATGTGATAACCACGGGTTGGAACGATGTCGAAGATGATGGTCCAGCGGGTGCCGGTGGCAAAGTCGGTCCAGTTGCTGTGGGCAATGACCGGCTTATGATCTTTGGTCCATGATCCGGTGGCGACAAACGCGCTGCAGTTCCCCGGCGCCTTCAGATCGGGTGGGTTGGCCCGCTTCTCCTGCTTGTTGAGCCAGGGAACATAGTAGTCGGGAATCTCTTCCATCGCGTTCAGCGCCACCACATCCCACAAGTCCATGGTTGAGGCATGGGCTTTCAGTCCGTCAGCAATTCCCTGCAATTCCTGCTGATATTCCAGATCAATATGCGGCCACAGGATGTTCTGCGCAGTCTGACGATAGAACTCCCATTCGCGCTTGGTGCGATGTACATCCTTCAGTTGAACGGTCTTGAATCCGTCTTCGATTTCAGCAGCGAGCAGGTAGCCGTGCTGGTAGCCGATGTCAGCTGGCGACCCTTCCAGATGGACGTATACCCAGCCATCGCGCGGAAAGCGATAGGCGGGCTTTAGCCTCGCCTCGTCCGGCTTGTTCGCATCCTGCTTGGCAGAGGCAAATGCGAAGGAGCCAAATGAGGCGCAGATACATAGCAGGAACAAGAGCCGTAAACGACATTCAGCGCGCATGCGATTTCTCCCGGGACCCGGCAAATCAAGAGACCGAAGCAGCTTAGCGTTTCGTGCGATGAATATCAACGCGCGTCGGGAGTTGCGGGTGATTGCTAACCGAACTCCGAGTATCCTATCGCCAGTTCAGCCTTCTCCGGAGGATAATCTCGTCCATGCCAGCCACCCGCCTTTCCTTTTCGCGCGTCGTAGACAGGCTAGCGCAGTTCTATGGCGAGCCGGATTTGCCGCGGGTCACCGAGCCATTCGAAATGATCCTATGGGAGAACATCGCTTACCTGGCGAACGATGCCCGACGCGCGGAGGCTTTTGAAGAGTTGCAGAAGAAAGTCGGCTTACGTCCCGTCGACATCCGCCAGACGAGTGACCAAGCCTTGCTCTCCGTCACCAGCAGGGGGATCGTGCCAGAAATCAGCATTGCCAAATTGCGACGGGCCGCACAGATCGCCGGAGAGTTCTTCGGAGACGACTTGAGCTCCGCGCTGAAGAAGCCGACTGCAGCGGTCAAGGACCTGCGCAGGTTTCCGTCGATCGGCCAACCTGCGGCGGAAAAAATCCTTCTCTTCAACCACAAACTTCCGGCACTTGCCCCGGACTCCAACGGACTGCGCGTGCTGGTGCGCATGGGATTCGCGCCGGAAAAGAAAAACTACTCGGCCACCTACAGGGGCATGCAGCAGGCGCTTGCCCCGCAGTTGCCCGCCGACTGTGGTGAGCTGGTTCGTGCCCATCAGCTCTTGCGACGCCACGGTCAACAGTTATGCAAGCGAAGCAAACCACTGTGCCCGCGTTGTCCTCTGCGGGCACAGTGCCCGTATTTTGCGGAGACGTTGCATGTCTAAACTGCGGTGGACTGCCGACGAGCGGACAATTCTCGATGAACTGCATCCGATCCGATTAGTATGATGAGGCTGAACATGCTGCGCTATCATCTTGCGCTTCGAGGGAAAGACATGTTCCGACACTGGAATCACGCACTGCTCGCCGCATCAGCCGCATTGCAAAAGCTTTCCGTCCGCGGTTTTCTTCTGCTCGTTACGTTATGCACTGCTGGTCCCCTGTACGCGCAACGGCAACCGGAATCAGGCGACAGCTGGAAATTTGCCGTCTCCGGTGATTCGCGCAACTGCGGTGACATCGTGATGCCGGCGATCGCGCAGGGAGTTCACCGCGACGGCGCAGCTTTTTACTGGCACCTTGGGGATTACCGCGCCATGTCCAATTTTGACGAGGACTATCGCCGCATCAATCCTAACGCCACGATCGACGATTACCTCAGTGCCGCCTGGCCCGACTTCATCCGCCATCAGATGAACCCATTCGGCGACCTCCCGGTCTTCTTGGAGATCGGGAACCACGAGCTGGTAACGCCGATGACAAGGAATCAATATATTGCGCAATTCGCCGACTGGCTCGATCAGCCGGTGCTGAGGCGACAGCGCCTGGCCGACAATCCCGACGATCATCGGATAAAGACTTACTATCACTGGATCGATCGGGGCATCGATTTCATCGGCATGGACAATGCTTCAGCCGATATGTTTGATGCCGATCAGATGACCTGGTTCCAGAACGTGCTGGCGAAAGATGCGAAGGACGCATCCGTCCGCACGGTTGTTCTGGGCATGCACGCCTCGCTGCCTGACGGACTTTCGGCCGGCCACAGCATGAATGACTCCGCTCAGGAACAGGCCAGCGGACGCAAGGTGTATGCGCAACTGATCGCCTTCCGGCACAGCTCCAAGAAAAACGTGTATGTGCTGGCCAGCCACTCCCACTTCGTCCTCGACAATGTATATGAAACCGCCTGCCACTCGAAGGATGAAGTTCTGGCCGGCTGGATCATGGGCAGCGCTGGAGCAGTATGGTACCGGCTGCCCACGGACCATGCCCCCGCCGATGTGGCCATGACGGACGTCTATGGGTACCTGCTTGCAACAGTCGCTCCCGATGGAACCATGACCTTCGGGTTCAAGCAGGTCAAGAAGTCCGACGTTCCAGCCAGCGTTGTAAAAGAGTTCTCTCAACAGCAAGTGGATTGGTGCTTCGATCAGAACACCTCGACCTACACACCTGCCGGGCCCAACTGCGCAAAAAGCGCCCTGTCCAGCAGCCAGTAATCGGATCACACGCTCTAACCGCCCGATAGCGTGAAGTTGATATTAATCTGCGTATCAACCTCGACGGGCTCCCCATTCAGATAGTAGGGCTTGTAACGCCATTGCTTGACTGCGTCCATAGCGGCCTGGGTCAGCATGGGATGGCCGCTAATGACGTGCAGGTTTTGAACCGTGCCATCTTTACCAATCACCGCCTGCACGACTACTGTTCCCTGGATGCGCGCTTGGCGGGCGAGTGGCGGATACTGGGGTTTCACTTCGTGCAAGAGCAGGCCTTGGGCCACCCCAGAAGAGACCCGGACTTTGGTTACGACCACTCTGGGTGAAGCCGCGGCGGTGTTTCGAACCAGCTCGTTTATCAAACTGCTCGATGCCCCGTTTGGCACGCCACCAGGCACCCCAACTGGCCCGCCACCCGTATCTGAAATCGGAGCCTCTTCATCTCGAATGACGGCGATCGTCTTCGGAATTTCCGGCGGAGGACGAAGCACGCCAGGATCGAGTTCGCCAGCTGGCTTGGCCGGTCTAGCGACTCTCGGAGCAGCCCGCGTGGACGGCGGCGGGACCGGAGCATCGAGAATTCTCAAGACATGCTGCTCTGGAAGAGCCTCCGTGTAGATCAACGGGAGTAGAACCAGAATACCAGCCAGCAATATCTGCACAGCGAATGAAACTGCAGTCGCCCATGGTGCGCGCCTGGCGCACCTTCCGCTGGACTCGACAAGACTGTCTTCGAACATAACCCCGGCTGCCTTTGTGCTGTTTACACAGACACCGGAGTCGTAAGTTTAGCTCCAGAAAACGATTCGATACCGGTGTCAGCTTCTCCAGCGCAGCGTCACCGGTCCGATCATCGGATGACGCATCGGAGCACCCGTCGCTTGGGACTCCAGACGCGCCTGCTTCAACTCGAAATACCACTTCGCCGGACGGTCAGCGTCGTCAATCAGCATGAGGCTGGGATTATGTTTCAGCCCCTCAGCTTGCTGGATCATTGTCAACTGGTCCTGGCGCACGAAACGCCGCCCGAAGAACTTGGCGATCGCTGTCAGCAACGGCACGTTGAGGAAGATGTTCCACGCCGCGCAGACATCGATGCGGCACTGGTTCTCAGCCGTGGGCGTCACCGTCGTCAAGCTGGCAAACCACTCTTCGCCGCAGCGGATGATCTCGTAGCGCCGGTTCGGCAGCACGAAATCGATGGTGGTCGTGATCGGCTGGCCATAGACTCCCAAAAGCTTGTACGGGACGCTATTCGCGGACGGCCGATGCGCGATCATGCGAAAACCGTTTTCGATGGGCTCGAACTGCTTGGCCTTCTCATGGATGCTGCGCCGCGAGCGCCACCACCACGCGTTGTGCACGAACGGGCCGTGCGCGGGATCCATGAGCCCGATGATGCCGTGATCCACGTTGCAGGGAAGCTCAGCCGAAAGGTGCGCGGTCCGATATCGCTGGCTGAACTTGGGGATCTCAGGTATGGCCGGCAATTGCGCCGTATCCGGCCTCAGCCTTCCACGACCCGCTTGTGGCACATACACCCAAACGTGACCATCACGTTCTTCGCAAGGAAACGCCGTGGCAAAAATGCGCGACGGATCGAGCGAATCCTGGCTGGTGAGGGAAGGAATGTCGCGGCACTGGCCTGAACCCGGTTCGAACACCCAGCCGTGATACTTGCAGGTCAGATGCTGGCCATCAAACCACCCGTACGAGAGCGGAATGCCGCGATGCGGACAAGCGTCGCGCATGGCAAAGTATCGTCCAGCGGCGGTCCGCCCCAGCACAAGGGGAATGCCCAGCAGCATGGCCTTGGCCGTGCGCTTGCCACTCACCTCCGACGAACGCAGCGCAGGATACCAGTCGTCGTACAACAACCCGGCCGCCGGCCCGGAAGCCGCAACCTGCGCGAAAGTGACTTCGCCACTCATGGTCGTGAAGTCCATACTATCGCCGAACCCCGGTCGCGACTAGATGCCGTCAGCGCTCAGCAATGCAGCTTTCAGCCGTCAGACATTACTTTTCTTTCAACGCCAGGAACCAGCCACCGTCCCCTGGTTTGTCGGAGCGACGACCTCGATTCGAAATGTCTTCACAGGTCGGGTGGAGATGCTCTTAAGAACCGAAGGCTTCGGCCGTGTGACAAAGCGTTTCCTGGGCCAAGCCCAAAGGGGATGCGGCGCGCGGCGTCGATCAAACTAATCTACGCGCTCAGCCCCTTCCTCGCCTTGATTTCATCCAGGAGGGCATTGATCTTTTCTTCCTGTTCCAGAGCATGGAGCCGGCCATCGATGTCATCTCCCAGCAGCTCGCCCTTCGCTTTCCCCAGGGCTTCCTCGCGAACGACCTTGGAGCTCATGCGTTCGAAGGTGCGGTTCTCACCCTTCGGAGCCTGCTGGGCGTCGGCGGCATGGTTAACCGCACGCGAGCGCCGGTGGCGCGCGATCAGCAGGTCGGCCTTGCCGCGGGCCTCCGTAAGCTTCAGCTCCAGCTTCTTGAGCGCCGACTTCAGCGATTCCACCTGGACGGCGTGGTCCGCGATCTGTTGGTCGAAGCTCTCCGTGAGCTGCTGGAAGCTCATAGCGCGCTCCAGCGCCGCGCGCGCAAGCTCATCATCTTTCTTGTCGACGGCGAGTTCAGCCTTCCGCATCCACTCGCCATGCTTTTCGACGTTTTCCTTCTTCTTCTTTTCCAAAAGATGAAGGTCGGCCAGGGCGATCGCCACCTGCGTCTTCACCTGCATGAACTGGTTTTCCATGTCCAGGATGACCTGCTTTAACATCTTCTCCGGATTTTCGGCTCGGTCAACCAAATCATTGAGGTTGGCCCTTACCAGCGTTGCTACACGGTCGAGTAATGCCATAACTGCTCCTTGCTGAATGTCCTGAGGTGCGTTCAGCACGCACGATTCTTTTCAAGAAAAGAGGCTGAGGCCCATGAATAAACTCCCCAAGGGCCCCCTCTACCGTCACTTACCTGCCCCTGCCGCCTTCGACTTGCCATCGCCTTCCGCTGGCGGCAGCTCATCCGGCCGCTTCGTCTTGTCGCCGATCGTCCTGATCTTCCCCAGCAGCTCCGCCATCTTCATGCCCGAGAGCGCCTCGAACAATGCCGGCACTTGCGCAGCCATCTGCGCAATGTCTCCGGTGACCTTATGCATACCAGCCGAGTTGCCGTCGCCGGTGGAGACCACAGTGATGCGATCGACATTGGCTAGCGGGCTGGCCAGCGCCTTCACCACTTCCGGCAAATTGGTGAAGAGCTTGTCCACGACTGCGGCCTGGTTGTATTCCTGGTACGCCTCGGCCTTCAGGTTCATCGCCCGCGCTTCGGCATCGCCCTTTTTGAAGATGATCTCAGCTTCGGCCTCGCCCTGCACGCGAATCGCACTGGCATGCCCTTCCGCTTCGACCGTCAGCCTCTGCCGTTCGGCTTCGGCCAGGGTCTCGATGCGTTTGCGCTCGATTTCGGCCTGCTTCAACACGGTGGCGATTAGTTCCTTCTCGCGGCGTAGGATTTCGGCCTCTTGTACCTTCACCTGCTGTTCCTTTTCGACTTGCTGCACCTTCACGGCCTCGGCGGTCACCTGCTGTTGCATTACGTTGGTCTGGATTTCATACGCCTTGTCGGCCTGCGCCTGCTGACGCTTTACCATCTCGTTGTAGCTTGCCTTCTTCACCTCCAGATCGCGTTGCGCCTCCGCTTGCCGCGCCTGGGAGGCGGTCTCGGCGGCTACACGCTCCTGGTCGGCTTGTGCCTTGGCGATTGCCGATTCGCGTAGCGCGATCGCACGCCGGATCGCGGTGTCGCGCTCCGCTTCGGCCGTGGCGACATCGGCATCGCGCTTAATGCGCGCGACATCCGGACGCCCCATGTTGGCGATATATTCGTTCTTGTCCCGCACTTCCTTGATGGTGAATGAGATCACCTCCAGTCCCATCTTGTTCATGTCATCGGCACAGGTGGAGCGCATGCGGTCGGCCACCATCTCGGGTTGCTTCACAATCTCTTCTACTGTGAGCTGTCCGATAATGCCGCGCAGGTGCCCTTCCATCACTAGCCGGATCAGTGCTTCCCGGTCCTGCGGCGCCTTGGTGAGGAACTGCTCGGACGCGGTGAGGACCGATTCCGGATCGGATTTCACTTTGATCTGCGCCACCGCCTCCACCGTGACGGCAACGCCCTGCCTCGTATAAAGATCCTGTTGCGGCGCGACGTCGAAGGACATCAACTCCAGCGATAGCTCGCGGAACGTCTCAACCATGGGGAAGATGACCGTGCCGTGCCCCTTTATGACGCGAGTCCCCCGAAATCCGTACACGACCAGGACCTCGTTGGGCCCAGCCTTGCGGTAGAGCCGGGCAAAAATGGCAGTC
>Ga0074045_10003661_pt1 | contig 13805 bp, 14 predicted proteins | sample BogForMeECP23OM2_FD_94442 | JGI IMG/M metagenome (GOLD analysis project Ga0074045, IMG submission 94442) | Bog forest soil microbial communities from Calvert Island, British Columbia, Canada - Bog Forest MetaG ECP23OM2 | ecosystem: Environmental > Terrestrial > Soil > Wetlands ... | reverse complement strand
GCGATGGTCAGCGAGGTGAGAAACGCCCCGATCACGGACATGACCAGGGCCAGCACTCCGGGAACGATGAATGCGCTGCTCTCGAGATCCTCGTTGTACCAGGTGCGCGTTTCAACACTGACGGGGGCAGGCAGGGCCAACTGGCCACGGCTGCGAAGCCAGTCAAGCTGGATGTCCGACGAATAGCCTTGGACTGCCGCTTGCGCATAGCCGATCAGGACATTGGCGGTGTTGTCGTCCGTGCCGTCTATGAGCGCTTGAACCTGTGCAGGGCGGCCGTCGTGCAGGCGTTGAGAGAAATCCCACGGCACAACAATCCCCATTTTGGCTTGGCCGTCGTCGAGCGCACGGGTAAGCGCGGGATAGTCGTTCACGATGCGCACGATGTGGAAATACTCGCTGGCCTGAAAGTGCTTCAGTAGGGCTTGGCTCTGCTGGCTTGAGTCGCGGTCGTACACATAGATCGGCAGCCCCTTGAGATCGAGGTTGACGCCGTAACCGAACAGCAGCATCAGAGTTACCGGCATGATCACGACGATGAACAGGCTGCGCGCATCACGGAGAATCTGGATGAATTCCTTTCGAGACACGGCCAGGAAGCGAACGAAGCTCATGCTTTCCATTCCTTTTCCGAATCGCGCGCGCTGGTAAGCGAAACGAAAACATCTTCCAGGCTGGGCCGTATCTTCTCTATATGGCTAACGGTGATGCCGTGGTCGGACAGGTACTTCTGAACATGTGGGATCGCCGTGGCAGCGTTGTGCACCACCAGGTGCAATGCGTTGCCAAAGACCGCGGCGTCCATCACATCCGGAGCGGATTGCAGCACTTCCACTGCGTTTCCCAGCGGTTCGCACTCCACCAGGAGCAATTCACCCCTCATCGATTTCAGCTTGAGCTCCGAGGGCGTGCCCAGGGCGACTATCTTCCCGCGAAAAATCAGGGCAAGGCGGTTGCAGTATTCCGCCTCTTCCATGTAATGCGTGGTCACGAAAACGGTCACGCCCTCCTCTGCCATGTCGTGAATAAGATCCCAGAACTGGCGCCGAGAGATGGGGTCAACACCCGACGTGGGCTCGTCCAGGAAGATGACGGGCGGCTTGTGCAACACCGCGCAGCCCAGGGCGAGGCGTTGCTTCCACCCGCCGGGAAGCGTGCCGGTTATCAGATTCTCCTGGCCTTTGAGGTTTGCCATTACCAGAGCCCATTCGATACGTTCTCCGAGGTTGCTCGAAGGCACGCCATAGAGGCCCGCAAACAGGCGTATGTTTTCGATTACTTTGAGATCGTTATAGAGAGAAAACTTCTGCGACATGTAGCCGATGTTCTGCCGCACCGATTCAGGTTCGCGCCCCACGTCATATCCCGCCACCCACGCACGGCCCGATGTCGGCGTCAGCAGACCGCAGAGCATGCGTATGGTCGTGGACTTGCCGGCGCCATTCGGCCCCAGAAAGCCAAACACCTCGCCCTTCTGGATCTCCAGATTGATGTGATCCACGGCCACAAAATCGCCGAACTTCTTGACCAGGTTCTCTATCGCAACAGAAACGCGGCCCTCAGGCATGGGATGACGCTCCACCGCCGACCGCATCCACGAAGAGATCCTCGATCGTGGGCGTGACCTGTTGAATCACGTCGAAGGGCACTTGGGCGTTCTTCAATCGGGCCGCGAATTCGGGAATGCGGCGCGCGGCATCATCCACCACCACGTGCAGGCCGTCACCCGTCAACACGAGGCTGGAGATTCCAACCGTGTGCTCGAGTTGGCCGCGCAATCTACGCGGCTCGGACGAGGTAATGGACAAAACTCCTTTGCCCAGCTTGGCCTTGAGGTTCGCAGGCGTATCGCAGAAGAGCAGCTTGCCCTGATGGAGTAGGGCGACGCGATGACAGCGTTCAGCCTCGTCAAGGTACGCGGTGGAGGTGAGGATGGTTACACCTTCCGAGACTAGTTCGTATAGGATGCGCCAGAAGTCGCGACGCGAAACGGGATCGACTCCCGTGGTCGGCTCATCCAGCAGGATCACCCTCGGGCGGTGGATCAGCGCGCAAACCAGCCCCAGTTTTTGCTTCATGCCGCCGGAGAGTTTCCCGGCAAGCCGCTTGCGGAATTCTTTCATGCCGGCTGCCTGCAAGAGTTGCGCGGAACGCTCTTGGCGCTCGGCCTTTTTCACACCGAACAAATCGGCGTAAAAGCGGATGTTTTCATCGACGGTGAGGTCCTCATAAAGTCCGAACCGCTGCGGCATGTAGCTGAGGTGGTGCTTGGCGCCTTCGGGATCGTCAACGACATTGCAGCCGGCGACACACGCTGTCCCTGCATCGGGCGGCATAATGCCCGCAAGCATGCGGAGGGTGGACGTTTTTCCTGCGCCATCGGGACCTACCAAGCCAAAGATTTCACCGAAGCGCACCTCAAAACTCAGATGATCCACCGCACGCACGCCGGGAAATATTTTTGCGAGTCCCTCGGCGACGATCGCGGATTGAGGCTTCTCGTTCATTACTTTCCAGGCGCGGTTCCCTGTTGGTGCGCGTCTGGGCTGGCCGCGGCGAGCTCCACGTGAGCGTCAGCCGGCATGCCGGGTTTCAGTTCGTGGTTGGGATTCTCGACATCGATTTTGATGCGATAGACGAGGGTGACACGTTCTTTGTAGGTTTGAACGCTCTTGGGTGTGAATTCGGCGCTCGAGGAGATGAATGAGACACGTCCGCGGTACTCCTTGCCCGGATAGGTATCGGTAGTGACGCTAGCTTCCTGGCCCCAGCGGATGCGGCCCAGATCGGTCTCGGCGATATACGCACGCAACCAGATGTGATCGAGGTCGGCGAGCGTCACCACCGGTGTGCCGGGAACTACCACCTCTCCGAGTTCAGCCTGGCGCACCGTGATCACTCCGGCTGAGGGCGCGCGAAGGATTGTGTAGCTCAAGTTGACTCGCGATAGACCCACATTGGCGTTGGCTTCCGCGAGATTCGCGCGAGCGATGGCGATATCTTCTTTACGGCTGCCTTCGACGGCTTGGTTGTAGCGCTGTTGCGCTGCCTGAAAGATCGCCTCGGCACGCTTCAGGGCGGTATCCGCGCGGTCGCGGTCCTGGGCGGAGATCTCTTCTTTGCTGAACAGGTTCAGAGCGCGATCATCGTCGAGCTTCTTCTGCTGCAGATCGGCTTGTGCATCGAGCATGGTCTGCTGCGACGCTTTCACTTCCTGCTCGCGCGTTCCGGCGAGCGTGAGCGCCAGGTTGGATTCACGCACATTAACGTTAGCCTCGTCGATCCGGACCTTTTGCCTGTAATCGGCATCATCCAGGCGCGCCAACAGGGTGCCTTGCTCAACCCACTGGCCTTCCTCAACAGGCAAGTCGATGATGCGCCCTTGGATCTTGAAGCTCACCAGGCTCTCGTGTGCTTCGATATTGCCGGAGAGTGTAAGTTGATTCTCTGGCTTCGCTTTGTTGGTAATGCGCGGGTAAAAATATGCGCCTGCGGCGATCAAAGCAGCCAACAGGATGAGAACAGGGAGACGTCGCTTCATACTTTCATACCTCGCGAGCCAGAACTTGCGTCGCAGCCCGGTTGGCCAAACCGATCATGGATTCCCCAGACAGGTCCAATGTTTTTCTCCCTATCTCCCACGTAAGGTGGATCAGGCCTGCCAACGGCAGAATGGCGACAGAACGGAAAATGCATCTCATGGCTTTGCCTCTTGATTGGGGACGGCGATGGCCCTCCAAAAGTGCTGAAAGCTTCCTTCTATCCAGGCTTGCAGAGTGGGCTGGCCCTGCAGCGACCAAAGCAGGAGTGTTCCCAGGCACGCCTGCTGGAGCTGAATCGCAACCTTCTCTTTTCTTAAGCGCGAATCGATTTCTCCGCGCCTTTGCCCGGCGGCCACAACCCGGGCCACCATCTTGCGGCCTTCGTAGAGGCTGCGGTCGACAAGACCGCGCACGTCCTCACTTGCCAGAAAAGCGGAGATTACGGCGCGGGCAAGGCCTGGACTGCGCCCGGGTTCTTCAACGATGCGAAGGAATAGCCGGTGCAATACCGCGTGAATGCTCTGCTTTCCCGATTCGGCCAGCGTCATGGCTTCCCTTACCTTGCCAAGCTGAATTTCAGCCATCACGCCCAGCACGTGATCTTTGCTTTCGAAATAGTTGAAGAAGGTGCCTTTGCCGACATCCGCGGCTTCGGTGATGTCTTCCACCGTGACATTCGGAAAGCCGCGCTCGGCAAAAAGCTGCAGCGCGCAACGGAACAAGCGCAGACGCGTTTCCGCGGTGCGGCGCTGGCGGCGTCCCATGCCTTGCAAGTGCGGCAGGTCCCCGGAATCGAGAGTTTCTGCCAAAGCAGCGAATCGAGATGTGCGACTCATATTCATTATTGACCATCGCTCAATACCGACTATCAGTCATATATTTGCGCTCAAACTGCGGCTTGTCAAGGCTAACATCGCAAATTCTTTTGTGGTTCCGCTCGGCTTCGTCAAGTCAAGAAACGAAAATGATTTCGCCGTATAACAGGGCTCTAGGTTGAAGTCGCGGCGCCCCCCGTTTCGGTTCGTCCCAGAAAGATAGCTTTTGGATTGTCGCCAACTTGGAAACTGGTTAGAGACGGCGTTGTGGAAGGCCAGGATTGCGGCGCCCCAGTTCACACGGCCACTATGCGCGCTCGCCGGAATCCGGCCCACCGCCGCCCCGCAACTTCATTTGGGCCTTTCCTCTCTTTCCACTATAATCTAAAGTTTGCTCACCGCTTTGTTGATCCATTAGGGAGATACCTGGCATGGCTGGCGATTCTAACAAGAAAACCGGCGTCCGAATCCTCTTCGGCGTCGTCATTGGCATGCTCGCCGTGAGCATGCTCCTCTATCTCGTGCCGCAAGGCCCCAATTCCGCTGAGACTTCCACGGACGTCGTGGCCCGCGTGGGCGATCAGACCGTCACCCTCGCCGAAGTGCACCAGAAGCTCGACGATATTCGCCGCAACAACAACATTCCCAAGCAGGTCGAAGCCCTCTATGCGCGCCAGATCCTGGATCAACTCGTCTTCCAAAAGGAAGTGGAATACGAAGCCAAACGCATGGGCATCACCGTAAGTGAAAAGGAACGCGCCGATCGCATCCGCATGTACGTGCCCAGCGCTTTCAACGGCGATACCTTCGTCGGCATGGATGCGTACGCCCGCGAAGTCCAACAGCGCTTCCAGATGTCCGTGCCCGTCTTTGAGGATCTGGTGCGCACCGGCCTTGTGGAGGAAAAGTTCCGCAAGCTCATCACCGATGGCATCAGCGTCGGCCTACCCGAAATCCAGGATGAGTTCCGCTACCAGAACGAAAAAGTGAAGCTCGATTACGTGTTGATCAAGCCCGATGACTTGCTCGGCAAAGTTAGTGCCGATGAAGGCGAAATCAAAGCCTATTACGACAAGAACAAAGCCGCCTTCCAGATTCCAGAGAAGCGCTCCGCTCGCTACGCCCTTATAGACCTGGCCCAGCTTCGCCAGACCATCCCCGTCACCGACGACGAACTCAAAGCCCTTTACCAGCAGAACATCCAGCAATACGAGGTGCCCAGCCGCGTCCACGTCGAGCACATTCTTCTCCTCACCGTGGGCGGCAAGACCGACGCGGAAATCGAAGAGATCAAGAAGAAAGCCGAGGATGTCCTCGCACAGGCGCGCAAGAAGGGCGCCAACTTTGAGGAACTTGCCAAGAAGTTCTCCGAAGATCCTGGCAGCAAGGCCAAGGGCGGCGACCTCGGTTGGATTATGCAGGGCCAAACTGTCCCCGAATTTGAGAAGGCCGCCTTCAGCCTTAACAAGGGCGAGATGTCCGGCCTCATTCGCACTCAATACGGCTTCCACATCATCAAGGTCCTTGACAAGGAAACCGCCCACACCACGCCCTTTGAAGAGGTCAAGGACTCGATTCGTGCCCCGTTGCTCCTGCAAAAAGTGGATGCGGAAGCCGGCAACATCGCCGACAAGATCTCCGCGGAGATTCGCCAGTCCAACAAGACCACGCTCGAGGGGCTCGCCCAGAAGTATCACCTCAGCGTCGGGGAGTCTCGGCCCGTCGCGGCCAATGAACCCCTCCTGGAACTCGGCAACTCTCAGGAGGTTAAAGACGAACTCTTCCGGCTCCATCAAGGCGACCTGAGCCTCCCCATCCGGACGGACCGGGGCTATGTGGTCATCTCCGTCCAGCAGATCCTTCCCACGCACCAGGGAACACTCGAGGAAGTCCGGGAGAAAGTCCTCGCCGAATTGAAGCAGCAAAAGGCCGCGCAACTCGCGCAGTCCAGGGCCGCGGAGCTCGAGCGCCGCGTCAAGGCCGGCGAAAAGTTCGACCCGGCTGCCAAGGCACTGGGCCTCGACCCCAAAACCTCCGAAGCGTTCGCCCGCAGCGGCTCGGTTCCGGGTCTCGGCAGTGGCAAGCAGCTCTCCGCTGCTTTTTCCCTGAAGTCCGGCGAAGTGGGATCCCCTCTAGCGCTCGGCTCCAACTGGGCGGTCTATCAGGTTATCGAAAAGACCGAAGCCAATCCCGCCGATCTGGAGAAGCAGAAGAAAACCATCGCCGATACTCTCGTTCAATCCAAGCGAGCCTTGGCTTTTGAGGCCTTTCGTACCGCCCTGGAAGAACGCATGAAGAAGGAAGGCACCCTGAAGCTGATGCCAGAGAAGATGCGCAACTTCGGCGACGTCGGATGACCTAACCAATAGAAAATAAACAAGTTAAACAATTTTGCAAGGCCTCTTGCCCTCGCGGGCGCCTCTCGTTACCCTATTTGTGTCTGGTTCTGGCGTATTCGGGCTGGCTTTAGCTCGGTATGAGGCTTGCGTTTCGACCGGCTGCGGCCCGCTAGCCCGTCTTCTCGGGGAAGGATCCCGGGTACGTCCCACTTTTTACTCTGTTGAGGAACTCATCGCCTTCATCATGAAAAAGAACTCATCACCTCGTTCGGCCAGTATTCGCAACGACTACCGTTGCAGCATCGAGAAGAACCAGACCGGCAAATACTGCGTCCGCATCCGTGTTCTGTATCCCCGGCACGCTTGGACTCTGGCGGTCTACTTTCTGGCTTCCTCTTTTGACCGCGCCATGAAGAAGTTTGAGGAGTCTCTCCATTTCCTTCAGCGCAACGAGGAGAAACTCTGGTTCTGGGGAGTGGACCGCGCCGAAGACATGGGCTTCTCCGCCGAATTCCTTAAGGAAGCGAGCCTCCATCTGGACCGTCGCAACGAGTTTCCCCGCAGGGCCGCGAATCTCTCCGTCGAGCCCGAACGCGATGTCCCGGCCTTTGTCCTTGGCCCCATCCGCCGCGGTCTTGCCGAGTCCGTGGAATTCGCCCGCGCCCAGGCCGCCGGCGACTGACCTGGCCCTTCTCGCCACGAATTCCACACGGCAGCCCTAATCCTGGCACCTAGCGCGCGTTCAAGGTGGAACGCATGGTTTCGAGCAGTGGGTCGGACACGGCACACGTTCGATGCTGTCCGGTGCAGATGTTGATGGAAATGTGCCGCCCGTCGCCCAGCCGGACTGTTTCGTACTGCCAACGCCGCCTTCCAGAGGCTTCGATGCTCACTGCCGATCCGCCTCACCTTCATCCCGCCGGTGATCGCTGCGAACGACTCCGTGAATAGCCTGCGAAGAGAAATGCCCAGTCGCAGGACCCGTGAACATCAGGGTCACGTTTGAATACTGGACCTGCGCCCCTCCGGTAATACAAACCTGCAGCCAGGATTGCCCCTTCGTTTCAAAAGGTGCGGGGTTTCCATTGCCCGTAACGCTGACCGGGCCGGTGATTACTAAACCAGCACTGGTGGTAGCAGGATTGTTGGCAGGGCAAACGCTCATGTTCTGACTGACCGTGGCATTCGTCATCGTGATGTGGTGAGTGTGCTGCGTTCGGGCAGTGGGAGTGTTGACAGTGAGGGGATTTGGCAGAAAGGAAATGTCGGACAGTTCCATCGTCAGCGCCGCCGAGAAATCGGCAGTGCCGTGTTCATGCTGCAGCGTCAAACTCCATGGGCCGCGAATCTCCCACTGGCTGGGGGGCGTAGTGGTTGCGGGCGTGTAGTCATTGATTACGCCATGAAACTTCGTCGGTTTCGGAGTTTGGGCCAGACTGGCGGTACCTATTGCCAGCACTAGGACCATGATGACGCGCATTAGACACCTGAAAGCGTTGCTCTTCATGGAAAACCTCCAAATTTTGATTTACGCCTTTGTCGCCGAAGGCCCCGGTCAGCAGGGGACATCCGGGCCTGCGCAACGGATTTGCGGCCGATGGACTCCATCTCGGCGATGCCGGCGCGCGGACACAATCCGACACCTCGCTGGGTGCGGTCAAAGGGCAATGCGCAGAATTACAGCCATGCCGCCATTTACCGTCGAATGCCGTGGCTTGCCGTCGCTTGGCCCGAACGTTACAATCCGGGCTGATCCTGTCAACCGTGGACCAATCAGGAGCGCGCGATGGCCGAATCGTCCCCGGGAACACCGCCGTTCCGCAGACCACCTGAAGACTTGCTGGATTCGTGGAAGGAAATCGCGGCGTACCTCAACCGCGATGTGACAACCGTCCAGCGCTGGGAGAAGCGGGAGGGGATGCCTGTTCACCGCCACCTGCATAACAGGATGGGCTCGGTCTATGCTTCTCGGGAGGAGTTGGACATATGGGCGCGCAGTCGGAATCTTCGAGCAGAGCAGGAAAACGGGAACAATGCCCCCTCGTCCAATCCCCCTGAATCGCCTCCACGCTCGGCAACATCGGCCTTTTTCACCAGATGGAGGTTCCTCTTGCCGCTGGCAGCTGCAGGAGCCGTGCTGGCAATTGGAACAAGCCTCTGGCTTCAGCGGACGGAGTACTTCTGGCGAAACCCAATCGCTGACGCTCGATTCCAGACGATCACGGGCTCCGATGGGGTGGAGCAGGCCGCTGCGGTATCACGCGACGGTCATTTCGTGGCGTTTCTCTCGGACCGGGACGGACCGATGGACGTCTGGATTACGCAGGTCGGTTCGGGACAGTTCCACAACCTGACACACGGGAGCGCGCCGGAACTCGCTAATCCAGCGGTGCGCACACTGGGGTTCTCGCCCGACGGCTCTCTGGTCACATTTTGGGTTCGCAAGCAAGACGGTTCAAGCGACGGCGACATCAGTATTTGGGCGGTGCCAACCCTGGGTGGACAGCCGAAGCCATACCTTGAGGGTGTGGCGGAGTTCGACTGGTCCGCCGACGGCTCCCGACTCGTATACCACACGCCCGGTCCAGGAGACCCGCTGTTCGTTTCAGACGGCAGCCGACGATCGGAGGGACACCCGATCCTCACTGCCCCTGCCGGGCTCCACAATCACTTTCCGTTGTGGGCGCCGGACACAGCATTCATTTACTTCGTTCAGGGCTCCCTCCCGGACAAGTTGGACATCTGGCGCGTCAGAAAAGCGGGGGGAACTCCCGAGCGAATTACGTCGCACCTCGGGCGCGTGAGTCATCCGGTACTGCTGGATCGGCGCACACTGCTGTACCTCGCTAGCGACTCCGATGGTTCGGGACCTTGGATGTATAGCATGGACACCGAACGGCGGATTCCCCATCGGCTGACCTTGGGGCTTGACCGGTATACCTCGCTGGCGGCCACTGCTGACGGTCGCCGTCTGGTAGCCACACTGGCAAGTGCGAAGAGAACACTGTGGCGCATGCGGATCACGGATGCGCCCGCCGAAGGATCGGCGGCTGCTCGAATCTCGCTGACGACGAGCACGGGGTTCTCTCCACGCCTGGGCGCAGATTATCTTCTGTATGTGTCTGCGACCCCCACGAGCGAGAGCATCTGGAAACTGGCCAACGGAGTTGTCACAGAATTGTGGAGTGGTCAGGGAGCGCGTGTCTTTGGCGGCCCGGCAATCTCCCCCGATGGACAGTATCTCGCATTCTCGGTGCGACAACAGGACCGCGCGCTCTTGTACGTGATGCGCGCCGATGGCACGAACGCGAGGGTTGTGACCGCTGCGCTCGACCTGCAAGGCGCTCCCGCGTGGGCGCCCGACGGCCAATCGCTCACCACGGCGGCTGACGACCACGGGGTCCCTCACCTCTACCGCGTGCCGCTTGACGGCCGTCCCCCGGCTCTTTTTGTCCCGGAGTACTCGGTAGACCCCGCGTGGGCCCCCGACGGACGCTTCGTTGTTTACTCAGGGCCCGACATCGGCACCACCTTTTCGGTGAGAGCCGTCACGTCCGAGGGCACGGCGCATCCGCTTCTGCCTCTGACCCTAACTCGCGGGGCTCGACATATGGTCTTCCTGCCTGGAGGACACGCACTCGTGCTCCTGCGAGGAGAGATTCATCACAAAAATCTCTGGCTAATTGACTTGGAGACCGGCACCGCGCGGCAGTTAACCAACTTCTCTCCAGATTTCGATATTCGCGACTTCGACATTTCCCCAGACGGCCGCGAGGTCATCCTGGAACGATTGCAGGAGCACTCGGATGTGGTGCTGCTGGATCTCCCGCGATCCTAATCCTTGATTGCTCCGGAAACGCGGTTTGGAGTTCGCCTCTGACGGCGGGAAAACCACGCGCTGCTCGGAAACTGATCCACCGCGAAGACCCGATTCCCGCTTGACAACACCCGGTTTCTATTTCATCATACGTCAATTACATTTCCGATTAACGATGATGCTCCCGTTCCGGCCCGCTGCAAGCTGCGCTTTTGTACCGGCAAGGCCCCCTGAGCCACTGCGGGCGAAAGGAGTTCGGAAAATGAACCGCACTCGCATTGCCTTCCATCTGGCTTTGTTATGGGCTGTCTTGCCGCTTGCCGGGATGCTCTTCGTTCGCTCTGCGACCCCTCAGCAGTCTGCGGACCAGACGGATTCAAGCTCCACCAAGAAACCTTCGGAGTCCAAGGCGGCGCCTGCCGCTGCTCCTGGCAACGCCGCAAGCAACGGTGCTGCCGTCAAGCCTGCTTCTTCCACTACTCCTCCCGCAAGCACGCCTGCCGCCTCAAAACCTGCCGCGACGCAGCAAACTCCCCCTGCCAAAAGCAGCGGCATGGTCTGGGTCAACACCGATTCCGGCATCTATCACAAGCCCGGCTCGCGCTACTACGGCAAGACCAAGCAGGGCAAATACATGTCCGAAGCCGACGCCGTCAAGGCCGGCTATCGCGCAGCCGGGAAGAATTAGCTCCCGCTTTAGACGCTCTGTTTTTTCCTTGAAGAACCGGGAGGCGAACTCGATCAATTGCTCTCTTCGTCGGGGATGGCGCTATGCCGTTCGCCCTCCCGTTTCCTATTTATCGCGCAGGATCACTTCACCGCGGCCCACCATCTGCTCGTTCAGCCACAGCCGGTATTTGTAGCTCCCCGCCTTTGTTCCTGCCACCGGTGGGCCGCTTAGCAAGCGCATGCCCATCGGCGCCTGGAAAATGTTCGATGAAAACGGGCAGCGGTTGGTGTCAAATTCCACGCGCAAATTGCCCGCGTCGGATATCCAGCTCACCTGGTCGCCGGGGTCCAGCACCACCGCCTGAGGAATCAAACCCACCAACACCGGGCGTTCCGCCATGCCTTCTCCTTCACGCTCTTTCTCTTTCCCTGCGACGATAGCACACCCCTCCCCGATGTTCCTATTTCCCCGGTTCTCTCGCCGCACATCCAGGCAGCGAGCCGTGTCCTGGTTTCGTGCGTTTTCATTGCAAGCCCAGGGCCGTGGGATGCTTCGGTTGATAGAGGCCGATTTTGCGTCCGCCGGGAAGCCGAATCCTCGTGATCGAACCCCATCGTTCTTCGTGAACCGCGGAGCACTTCACGTTTTTCTTCGCCAGGGAAGCCATTTCAGCCTTCAGGTCGTCGCATAGGAAGTAAAGTTCGTGCACTCCGTTCTCAGCGGCCGGGTGAAATGCGGCTTCTGCTCCCGGCAGCGCAAAGATCAGCCAGCCGTGACCCGCATCCACGGACTTGAACCCGAGCACGTCGCGGAAAAACGCGCGGTCCGCCTCGGCCTTTTTGCTGTAGACAATTACGTGAGCGCCAGAAATCATTTGACCCTCCTCAAAAATGCCCGAAACTCCCCGCAGGCCGGATGTCCCGCGGGATCTCGAAAACTCCCTCGAGATCGACCTAAGACACTATCATGCCGCGCCGCAACTTGACCCCTCCTACACCGCCCCGTAAACTTAATATGTAGAGCGTGGCGCTGAGCATCCGTCTACTCTTGCGCGCATGATTCTCGTCAACGCGCAATTCCCGCGCAGGAGCGGATTGCATGGCCTCAGTCGCACGAACTCTCTCTGTACCCCTGCCTAACGGCGCGCGCCTGCAAATCCTCACCTGCATTCCTTTCGTGCTTGCGCATCTCTCCGTGCTGGCCATTTTCTTCGTGCCGTTCCACTGGTATTACGTGCTCGCCTGCTTCCTGCTGTACGAAGCGCGCATGCTTTTCGTCACCGCCGGGTATCACCGCTATTTTGCGCACCGCTCGTTCAAGACCAGCCGCGCGTTCCAGTTCGTGCTGGCCTTCCTGGCGATGTCCTCTTCGCAGAAGGGCATCCTGTGGTGGGCGGCGCATCATCGCCATCATCACCGCTACTCCGATCAGGATCTGGACCTGCACTCGCCCACGCTCTTTGGTTTCTGGTGGGCGCACATCGGCTGGATCCTTTCCGATCGCTACGAGGGCACGCGCTTCGACTACATCGGCGACTTCGCCAAATTTCCGGAATTGCGCTGGCTCAACAAATATTATCTCGTGCCGCCCATCGTTCTTGGAGCGGTCGTCTGGCTCATCGGCGGTACAGGCTTTTTCGTGTGGGGCTTCTGCCTCAGCACCATGTTCCTGTGGCACGGCACGTTCACCATCAATTCGCTTTCGCACCTCTTCGGCAAGCGCCGCTTTCCCACCACAGACACCAGCAAGAACAACTGGATGCTCGCGCTGGTCACGCTCGGCGAAGGCTGGCACAACAATCACCACCACTACATGGCCAGCGCGCGCCAGGGCTTTTACTGGTGGGAAGTGGACATCACCTTCTACGCCCTGAAGGTCCTCTCCTGGTTCCGCATCGTCCGCGATCTCCGCAAAGTCCCCGAACACGTCCTAGCCGAAGGTCAAGCCCTCGACGCCGCCTCCGCCTGATTCCTTCTTTTCTTTGATTTGCTCCTTCTTATGTAGTGGCCGGTCTTTAGACCGGTTCTTGGGTTTCTCTTGCCCTTGTAGGGTTCGCCTGGCGTTTACCCCGACCCGGTCGGGGAGGCGGGCCGCTCTTCTCCTTGCCGTCACCCCGGCGACCTTCGCCCTAGCCATCCCTCCGCAAACTGTCTACAATCCCTCTCTGTACCTTCCCATTCAGTCACCCCGGGGTAGCCGTGAAAGGAATAGACGACCGCGGCATCGAAAGCCTCAAGGCGGTGTCTCTTGCCTGAGGGACCGCTGCCCCTGGTTTACCGCGTCCACGCTGTTCAACGCATGGCCAAGCGGAACATCCGGGAAGAGGACGTCGCCCATGTCGTCTTTCACGGCAAAGCCATTGAGGACTATGCGGACGACAAACCCTATCCCAGCCGCCTTCTGCTTGGGTGGGTGGCTGATCGGCCAATTCATGTGGTGGCAGCGACCGCCGAACATGAAATAATCGTAATCACGGTATATGAGCCGGACCCCGATAAATGGCAACCCGGCTACGAAAAGAGGAAGCCATGAAGTGCGTTGTATGCAAATCGGGCGAAACGCGCGCGGGCCATACCACGGTCACGCTGGAACGCGAGGGCGCTGCGCTCGTGGTGCGCAAGG
>Ga0074045_10003656_pt1 | contig 13815 bp, 12 predicted proteins | sample BogForMeECP23OM2_FD_94442 | JGI IMG/M metagenome (GOLD analysis project Ga0074045, IMG submission 94442) | Bog forest soil microbial communities from Calvert Island, British Columbia, Canada - Bog Forest MetaG ECP23OM2 | ecosystem: Environmental > Terrestrial > Soil > Wetlands ... | reverse complement strand
CTGGCGATCTCGCGCTGCTTGGGCGACACAACGCCTTGAACGCGCTCGCCGCGCTTGCCCTGGCCTCGACGGTGGCCAAGGTCGAGCCGCGAATGCTCGCCGCGCTGGCCGCGTTTCGCGGCCTGCCGCATCGCATGGAGCGCATCGCCGACATCGCCGGCGTCGCTTTCGTCAACGACTCGAAGGGCACGACGGTCGCGGCGACGCAGGCAGCGCTCGAGGGTATCGGACGGCGGGTCGTGCTGATCGCCGGCGGCGATGGCAAGGGACAGGACTTCCGGCCGCTTAAGCAAGCAGTCGAAGCGCATTGTCGCGCGGTCGTGCTGCTCGGCCGCGATGCGCCGGCGCTCCGCGCCGCGCTGGCCGGCGTTACGCCCGCGGTGGAGCTGGTGGCGACACTGGAGGCGGCGGTCGGCCGGGCAATCGCCATTGCCCAGGCGGGCGACGCGGTGCTGCTCTCGCCGGCCTGCGCGAGCCTCGACATGTTCAACGATTACGCCCATCGCGGCGAACGTTTCAGGGCCGCCGTTGCGGTTCACGTGAGCGACGTCACCCATGCCTAGAGACGGTCTTCTGGCCACGCTGCCGAGATTCTCCGCGCCGGCCGGGACGCCGGGCAACAGCCGCGCCATGCTCACCTACGACCCGACCCTCGCCTGGACTGCGCTGTTCCTGCTCGCCCTCGGCCTGGTGATGGTCTACTCGGCCTCGATCGCGACCGCGGAGGCGTCCGCATACACCGGCTATCGGCCGTGGTACTTCCTTGCGCGCCACGCACTGTTCGTTGCCGCTGGCCTTGCCGCCGGGCTGATCGCCTTCCAGATTCCGGTCCGGGCCTGGCGGAGCCTCGCGCCGTATCTGTTCATCGTCGGCGCCGCGTTGCTCGTCGCGGTGCTCATTCCGGGCTTCGGGCGAGTCATCAATGGCAGCAGGCGCTGGCTGTCGCTGGGCATCGTCAACCTGCAGCCCTCCGAGTTCATGAAGCTCTTCGTGGTGCTCTATGCGTCGAGCTACGCGGTACGCCGGGCGGCCTTCCTCCACGCCGAGCAGCCGCTCAAGCAAACCTTGCTGCGCGGCTTCCTGCCGCTGCTGGCGGTCATGGTTGCCATCGGCGCGCTGCTGCTGCACGAACCGGACTTCGGCGCCTGTGTGGTGATCGTGGCGATCGCGTTTGCCATCCTGTTCCTCGGCGGCCTCGACTGGCGCCTGCTGTTCGGCTTGAGCGTCCTGCTGCCGATAACCCTGTGGGTTCTCATCCAGATCGCCCCGTACCGGCTGCAGCGCTTCACCGGCTTTCTCGACCCCTGGGCCGACGCCTACGGCAAGGGCTATCAGCTGTCGCATTCGCTGATCGCTTTCGGGCGCGGCGAGTGGTTCGGAGTCGGACTCGGCGCGAGCGTCGAGAAACTGCTCTATCTGCCCGAGGCGCACACCGATTTCCTGCTGGCGGTAATCGCCGAAGAGCTCGGCTTTGCCGGCGTGGTCGTGGTGATCGCATTGTTCGCCTGGCTGCTGCTGCGCGCGTACGCGATCGGCAGGCAGGCCGCGCGGCTCGAGCGGCCTTTTGCAGCGCTGACCGCGCACGGTATCGGCGTCTGGCTCGGCGTGCAGGTCTTCATCAACATGGGCGTCAACATGGGCGTGCTGCCGACGAAGGGCCTGACCCTGCCGCTGCTCTCGTTCGGCGGCAGCGGCATCGTCGCCAACTGCGTCGCGATCGCCATTCTGCTGCGCGTCGATTACGAGAATCGACGCCTGTTGCGCGGATTCTCGGTATGACCGGAACGGTCATGATCACCACCGGCGGCACCGGCGGCCACGTCTTTCCCGGGCTCGCGGTCGCCGCGCGCCTGATCGCCCGCGGCTGGCGGGTTTTCTGGCTGGGCACACGCGATGGCCTCGAGGCCCGGCTCGTGCCGCAGGCCGGGGTCGAGTTCGAGGGCATCCGCTTCGCCGGCGTGCGCGGCAAGGGCGCGCGCCGGCTGTTGCTCGGTCCCTTCGCCCTGCTGAGCGCATTCTGCCAGAGCCTGGCGATCATCCGTCGCCGGGCGCCGGACGTCGTGCTCGGGTTCGGCGGGTTCGCATCCTTTCCCGGTGCGCTGATGGGAGTGGCTTGCGGCAAACCCCTGGTGATCCACGACGCGAATGCCGTGGCGGGACTCGCCAATCGCGTTCTTGCGTACGGCGCCGACCGCATCCTGCTTGGCTTTCCCGGCGCCTTCTCCGGCCGGCACGCGGCACGGACGCAATGGGTGGGCAATCCGATACGCGACGAGATCGCCGCCGTGCCACCGCCGGAAGGTCGCTATCGCGACCGCGCAGGGCCGCTGCAGCTGCTCGTGCTTGGCGGCAGCCTGGGCGCGGCGGCCCTGAACGCGCGCGTGCCGGCCGCGCTCGCGCTGCTGTCTGCCGCGTCGCGCCCCATCGTCACCCATCAGGCAGGCGAAAAGCATTTCGAAGCGCTTCGTGCGGCGTACGCCGCTGCCGGCGTCGAAGCGGAATGCGTGCCGTTCATCACCGACATGGCGCGCCGCTATGCGCTGGCCGATCTGGTGATCTCCCGAAGCGGCGGACTGACGGTCGCCGAGCTGGCCGCGGTCGGGGTCGCTGCGGTGCTCGTGCCGCTGCCTGGAGCCATCGCCGACGAGCAGACACACAACGCGCGTTTCCTCGTCGACGCCGGCGGCGCCGTGCTCATGCCGCAGGAGCAACTCCAGCCCGAGCGTCTGGCCGATTTCATCCGCGCCAGCTCGCGCGAGCGGCTGCTCGAAATGGCAATTGCCGCGCGCCGGGTCGGGCGCGGTGACGCTGCCGAGCGCGTCGCCGAGGCGTGCGTCGCGGAGGCCAGGCAGCCGTGAAGCACAAGGTCAAACACGTGCATTTCGTCGGCATCGGCGGCGCCGGAATGAGCGGCATCGCCGAGGTGTTGCTGACCCAGGGGTACCGCGTGACAGGCTCCGACCTCGCCCACGGGGCGGCGATCGGGCGCCTTACCGAGCTCGGCGCACGCGTCTATCTCGGCCACGCGGCGGCGAACGCCGCGGCGGCCGATGTGGTGGTGATTTCCACGGCCGTGACAGCGGACAATCCCGAGGTCGTCGCAGCCCGGGAACAGGGGATTCCGGTCGTGCCGCGCGCGCTGATGCTCGCCGAGCTCATGCGCCTGAAGCAGGGCATCGCCGTTGCCGGGACCCACGGCAAGACGACCACCACGAGCCTCATCGCCAGCGTGCTCGCCGAAGGCGGCCTCGATCCGACCTTCGTCATTGGCGGCCGACTGCTCGCCGCCGATTCGCACGCGCGCCTGGGAAGCGGCGAATTCCTGGTTGCCGAGGCCGACGAATCCGACGCCTCGTTCCTCGTCCTGCAGCCTGTGCTGGCGGTGATCACCAACATCGACGCCGACCACATGGAAACCTACGGCCATGACTTCGCCCGACTCAAGGAGGCGTTTCTGCAGTTTGCGCAGCGGCTGCCATTCTATGGCGTCGCGGTGCTGGGCCTCGACGACCCCAACGTGCGCGACATTCTGCCGGCGATCACCAAGCCGATCGTGACCTATGGCTTCGCGCCGGACGCCCAGGTGCGCGCGGAGGCGATCGCGCCCGACTCGGGTTGCCGCATGCGCTTTGTCGCCCGCAGCGCCGGCCGCGACGATCTCGATGTGCTGCTCAACCTCGCCGGCCGGCATAACGTGCAGAACGCCCTCGCCGCCATCGCCGTCGGCCGCGAGACCGGCGTTGGCGACGCCGCGATCGCCAAGGCGCTGTCCGAATTCAAGGGCGTCGGACGCCGGTTCCAGCGTTACGGCGAGATTCCCCTGGCACGCGGCGGCCGCTACACGCTCATCGATGACTACGGGCATCACCCGGCGGAAATGGCGGCGACGATCGAGGCCGCGCGCAGCGCCTTCCCCGGGCGGCGCCTCCTGCTTGCCTTCCAGCCGCATCGCTACACCCGCACGCGTGATCTGTTCGAGGATTTCGTGCAGGTGCTCTCGACTGCCGACGTGCTGGTCCTGACCGACGTATACGCTGCCGGCGAACCGCCGATCGTCGCCGCCGACGGCCGCGCGCTCGCCCGCGCCCTGCGCGTGGCGGGCAAGATCGAGCCGGTATTCGCCGAGCAAGTCGGGGACGTGGCGCAGGCCATCCGGGCGCTCGCCAGGGACGGCGACATCGTGCTCACCATGGGCGCCGGGTCGATCGGCAGCGTGCCGCAGCAGTTGCTGCAGGAAGCGGCATGAACATGGTCGAGCCACGGCACTTCGCAGGCCTGCGCGGCACTTTAAGCTTCGACACACCGCTGGCTCGCTACACGAGCTGGCGCGCCGGAGGCTGCGCCGACCTCGCCTACGTCCCTGCCGACCGCGACGATCTGGCGTTGTTCGTGCGCCAGCTGCCGATCTTCGAGACGGTCACCGTTCTCGGCCTTGGCAGCAACGTTCTCGTGCGCGATGGCGGCGTGCGCGGCGCCGTGATCCTGCTCCACAACCCCGGCGGCGTGCTGGCGGTTGCCGACGGCCTGATCTATGCCGAGGCAGGGGTCGCCTGCCCGAAGCTCGCCCGCTTCGCGGCGCGTCACGGCTGCGTCGGCGCGGAGTTTCTCGCCGGCGTGCCGGGGACCGTCGGCGGCGCGCTGGCCATGAATGCCGGTTGCTATGGAGGGGAAACCTGGCAGCACGTCGCCAAGGCGGAGCTGGTGCTGCGCGACGGCAGCTTTGCCGTGCGCACGGCGGCGGACTACGCCATTGGCTACCGCAGCGTCAAGCGTGCCGGCGGCCGCCCCGCAGAAGGCATCTTTACCGCGGCGTGGTTCCGCTTTGCCCCTGGAGACGGCGATGCGTCGCTGGCGCGCATCCGCGAGCTGCTGGCGCGACGCATCGCCACGCAACCGCTCGATCTGCCCAACGCCGGGAGCGTATTTCGCAATCCGCCGAACGACCATGCGGCGCGATTGATCGAAGGCGCCGGCCTCAAGGGTTTCGCGATCGGCGGCGCGAAGGTATCCGAGAAACACGCCAATTTCATCGTCAATCCGCAGCGCCTGGCGCGGGCGGCGGACATCGAGGCGCTCATCGAGCACGTGCGCAGCGTCGTGGCCGCCAAGACCGGGGTCATGCTGGAGCTCGAGGTGAAGATCATCGGAGAGGCCGCGTGAGCGAGTACGGCAAGGTGGCCGTGCTGATGGGTGGCCCGTCGGCCGAGCGGGAAATCTCGCTGCTCTCCGGCAACGCCATCCTGGCTGCGCTGCGCAGCAAGGGGGTCGACGCGCACGCCTTCGATCCGGCCCAACGCTCCCTCTACGAGCTACCGCGCGAGGGCTTCAACCGCGTCTTCATCGCCCTGCATGGCCGCTTCGGCGAAGACGGCACCGTGCAAGGCGCGCTGGAGGTGTTGGGCATCCCCTATACCGGCAGCGGCGTGATGGCCTCGGCGCTGGCCATGGACAAGTGGCGGACCAAGCTGGTGTGGATGGCCAGCGGCATTCCGACGCCCCGCTACCGCATGGTCGATGCCGGAACCGACTGGTGGTCGGTGGTCGCCTCGCTCGGGCTGCCGCTGATCGTCAAGCCCGCGCGCGAGGGCTCGACCATTGGCCTTTCCAAGGTCACCGAAGTCGATCACGGCGAGCTTGCGCTGGCCTATGGAGTCGCCGCCGAACACGACGACCTCGTGCTGGTCGAGGAGTTCGTCGCCGGGATCGAGTTGACCGCCTCGATCCTCAACGACCGGGCGCTGCCGCTCATCCGCATCGAGGCCCCGCAAGGAAACTACGACTATCACCACAAGTATTTCTCCAACGAGACGCGCTACTACTGTCCGTGCGGTCTGCCCGAGGCCACCGAACTTGCCATCCGCGTCCAGTCGCTCGAGGCCTTCGCCGTTGTCGGCGGCTCCGGTTGGGGCCGGCTCGATCTCATCGTCGTGCCGGACGGCACGTGGCAGTTTCTCGAAGTCAACACTTCGCCCGGCATGACCGCCCACAGCCTGGTGCCCATGGCGGCCAAGGCGGATGGCATTTCCTTCCCCGACCTGTGCATCGAAATCCTGCGAGGCGCCCATGTGGGATAGCACGCGCGAGCTCAGCATTCTCGCCTGGGCGCTGATGCTCTCCGCCGCCGCGCTGCTCGCATGGGGTGGGATCGCGTGGGCGGTGCGGCAGCCCGTGTTTGCGCTGCGGCACGTCATCGTCGATGGCAGTCTCGTGCGCACCAACCCGGCACATCTCGAAACGGTGATCCGCGAGGAACTCAAGGGGACGTTCTTCACGCTCAATCTCGCCGAAGCGCGCGCCTCGCTGCAACGCCTGCCCTGGGTCAAGAGCGTGGCGCTGCGTCGACAGTGGCCCGATCGCCTCGAGGTCACGGTGACCGAGCATGTGCCGCTGGCGCGCTGGAACGACGCCGCGCTGGTCGATACCGAGGGCGAGGAGTTCAGCGCCGATTTTGACGGCGAGTTGCCGCAGTTCACCGGGCCTGACGGAGCCGCTGGCGACGTCGCCGAGCATTTCCGGGAGTTCAGCGCAGATCTCGCGCCGTGCGCGCTGGCCATCGCCGAACTGCGGCTGTCACCGCGCGGCGGGTGGCGGATACGGACCGCGGGCAGCCCCGCGCTGGCCATCGAGCTGGGGCGAAACGAAGCCGGCGAGCGGTTGTCCCGCTTTGCCGCGTATCAGGCGCGAACCGTGGGCGCGCTCGCCCGCGCCGGAACCCCGGTCGATTACGTCGACTTGCGCTATCGCAACGGATTTGCCGTGCACGCTCCGGAAGCCGGCAAGCCGTCGCGGAATATGGGATAGGGACGCGGAAATGGTGAAAGACAACAAGAACCTCATCGTCGGCCTGGACATCGGCACGTCGAAGATCGTCGCCATCGTAGCCGAGCTGACTCCCGAAAAGCGCCTCAACATCATCGGTCTGGGCGCGCAGCCGTCGCGCGGACTCAAGAAAGGGGTGGTGGTCAACATCGAGGCCACCATGGCCTCGATTCAGCGCGTGCTCGAAGAGGCCGAACTGATGGCGGACTGCACCATCACCGAGGTGTACACCGGTATCGGCGGGGGCCACATCCGCAGCCTCAACTCCAGCGGCATGGTCGCGATCAAGGAGAAGGAAGTCACCCAGGCCGACATCGACCGCGTGGTCGAGACCGCCAAGGCGATCGCGATTCCGAACGACCAGCAGATCCTGCATATCCTGCCCCAGGAATTCATCATCGACGGCCAGGAGGATGTACGCGAGCCACTGGGCATGAGCGGGGTGCGCCTGGAGGTGAAGGTTCATATCGTCACCGGCGCGGTCTCCGCGCTCGAGAACATCACCAAGTGCGTGCGGCGCTGCGGTCTGAAGGTGCAGGACGTCATGCTCCAGCCGCTGGCCTCGGCGCTGGCGGTGCTCAACGACGACGAGAAGGAACTCGGCGTTTGCCTGATGGACGTCGGGGGCGGCACGACCGACCTGGCGGTGTTCACCGGCGGCGCGATCCGCCATACCGCTGTGATCCCGATCGCCGGCGATCAGGTGACCAACGACATCGCGATGACCCTGCGCACGCCCACGAAGGACGCCGAGGAGCTGAAGCTGCGCCACGGCTGCGCGCTGCGCCAGCTGGCCGACGCGAACGACATCATCGAGGTTCCCGGCGTGGGCGAGCGCGGACCGCGCAAGCTGTCGCGGCAAATGCTTGCCGAGGTCATCGAGCCGCGTATCGAGGAGCTCTACACGCTCGCGCAGGCGGAGTTGCGGCGCAGCGGATTCGAGGAGCTCCTGTCATCGGGCATCGTGCTCACCGGAGGCTCGGCGCTGCTGGCGGGCATGATCGAGTTGGGCGAGGAGGTCTTTCATCTGCCGGTGCGCGTCGGAGTACCGGCGTACGTCGGCGGCTTGGCCGATGTCGTACGCAGCCCGCGCTACGCGACTGCGGTCGGTCTGCTGCTCGACGGACGCGAGCATTTTCTGCGCGCAGAGCTGCTGCGTGCCCAGGGGGGCGGGCTCACCAACGTGGCGGGGCGGATGAAGCAGTGGTTCAAGGCGAATTTCTAAAGCGCGGAGTTCAAGGCATGGCCGAAGCCGGCTACAGGCAGCAGGATTAACACCAGACAGGAAAGGAGTGCACATGTTCGAGATTATCGACCAGAGTCCGCAGGACGCAGTGATCAAGGTCATCGGCGTGGGTGGCTGCGGAGGCAACGCGATTGAACACATGATCGGCAGAGGCGTCGTCGGCGTGGAGTTCATCGCCGCCAACACCGATGCGCAGGCGCTCAAGCGCTCCACGGCGCGAACGCAGCTGCAGCTGGGCACCAACCTGACGCGCGGGTTGGGCGCCGGCGCCCGGCCCGAAATCGGTCGCGACGCGGCAATGGAAGACCGCGACCGCATCGTCGAATCGATCGGCGGCGCCGATATGCTCTTCATCACCGCGGGCATGGGCGGCGGCACCGGCACCGGCGCGGCACCGGTCGTCGCCCAGATAGCCAAGGACAACGGCATCCTCACCGTGGCGGTCGTGACCCGGCCGTTCAAGTTCGAGGGCAAGCGGCAGAAGGTGGCCCAGGCCGGGATCGACGAGCTGTCGAAGATCGTCGATTCGCTGATCATCATCCCCAACGACAAGCTGATGCAGGTGCTGGGCGAGGAAGTGTCGGTCCTCGACGCCTACGCCGCCGCAAACGAAGTGCTGCACAGTGCCGTCGCCGGCATCGCCGAGGTGATCAACAACCCCGGGTTGGTCAACGTCGACTTCGCCGACGTGCGCACGGTCATGTCGGAGATCGGCATGGCAATGATGGGCTCGGCGACCGCTGCCGGAGCCGATCGCGCCCGTCAGGCCGCCGAGAGCGCCGTCGCGAGCCCGCTGCTCGAGGAGGTCAATCTCGCGGGCGCGCGTGGCGTGCTGGTCAACATCACGGCTTCGGCGGGCCTCAAGATGAAGGAGTACCACCAGGTCATGAACACCATCAAGGCGTTCACCGCCGAGGACGCGATGGTGATCGTCGGCACGGTGATCGATGAGGAAATGGAGGACAAGCTGCGTGTGACCATGGTCGCGACCGGGCTGGGCAGCGCCACTGCGAGAGCACGCGCGCCGCGGCTGGAAGTCGTCGAACCGGTTCTGGAGCGTACCGGCACCGACGGCCTCGGGACGAGCATCGAGCCGGTCGACTACGACCGGCTGGAGCGCACCCCCGCGGTGATCCGCCGTGGCCGTACACCGGCATCCGGCGGGTCGCCGGCACCGGGGTTCGATCCATCCGACATCCCGGCGTTTCTGAGGAAGCAGGCCGACTAGATTGCATGGGCTGTGCTAAAATAATGGACCTGCACGCGGCGCGGTCAGTACGGCGCTGCGCCCACCACGCGGCAGCGAAACCAAAACGATGCTAAAACAGCGGACGCTCAAGGAGTCGATCAAGACTACCGGTGTGGGCCTGCATACGGGTACGCGAGTCGATTTGACCCTGCGCCCCGCGCCTCCTGACACCGGTATCGTCTTCCACCGCGTGGATCTGCCTAATGCGGTGGCGATACCGGCGCATGCAAGCCACGTCGGCGACACCCGTCTTTCGTCGTCGCTGGAAATGGACGGCGTGAAGATCTCGACGGTCGAGCACCTGATGTCGGCGCTTGCCGGCCTCGGCATCGACAACCTTCACGTCGATGTCGCCGGGCCGGAGCTGCCGATCATGGATGGCAGTGCCGGACCGTTCGTGTTCCTGCTGCAGTCGGCCGGAATCGAGGAGCAGCCGGCGCGCAAGCGCTACCTGCGGATCAAGGAGCCGGTCGAGGTCCGGATGGACGACAAGTGGGCGCGCTTCGAGCCCCATCATGGCTTCAAGCTCGACTTCACGATCGATTTTCCGCATCCCGTGTTCGGCACCGAGAATCGACACGTGGTCATCGATTTTGCCGAACACTCGTATACCAAGGAAGTCAGCCGCGCCCGCACCTTCGGATTCATGGCCGACCTCGAAGCCATGCGCGAGGCTGGGCTCGGCCTCGGCGGCAGCCTGCAGAACGCGATCGTTCTCGACGAGACGCGGGTATTGAACAGCGAAGGCTTGCGCTACGACAACGAATTCGTCAAACACAAGGTCCTCGACGCGATCGGCGACATCTATTTGCTCGGCCATCCGCTGATCGGCGTCTATGCCGCCTACAAGTCGGGGCATGCGCTCAACAACGCGTTGTCGCGGGAACTGCTCGCCCGGCCGCATGCCTGGGAACTGGTTACCTTCATGGCACCCGACGAGGTGCCAAGCGCATTTCTCGCCTGGCAGCTGCAGCCGGCCTAGGGCCAGAGCGCGCGGAGCCGGGTTCTGACCCGGGCAGGTCACGCCGGACGCCGCCCCGGGGAAACCGCAAAGTCAACCTCGGGAAGCGTCATTCTTGGTCCTGGTACGGCTCCTGCTGTTTTTCGCCATGGCGGTCATCGCCGTGGCCGCGGGGCTGTTTCTGCTCAAGCGCGACCGGCGCTACCTGCGCTTCATCGGCCAGGTCGCGAAGTACGCCATCCTGCTGCTACTCGGGGTCCTGCTGCTTTACGCCTTCGAGCGCCTGCGCAGCGGCTGAAGGCGGTAGCGCGGCGTGATCGGCGAGGCGCAGCAAGGCGGCGGCAAGTCCATGGTCTGCAAGTCCTTGGGCGCGTGCGCGCAGCACGCTGGCTGAAGCGCTATCCAGCTGTTTTGCAATGTTTTTATTTGGCGTCCCGGCGGGTGGACGGGCTTGCACGCGGACCTTTATTCCAGTAAATTTCCACCCCGCGCGCTGAAGTATGTTAAGCAGGTCCGGAGCACGCTGCCTAAGCAGACCGGCGGCGGCGCCGGTCGCGGCGACGAGGACCAGCTCGGGCAGGTTGGCGTCAGCTATCCCGACTTGGGCGGCAAGAGCCGGCGGCAAACCGTCCTTGACCCGCTGCACAACGGCGAGTTCGCGTTGGCGACGGTCCAGAAGCTCGGCGAGGGGCGCTTCGGCCGAAAGTATTTGTCTCAGCGGGCGCATGACTGCACTAGTTTAGCGCCTTAGGAAGACTCGCTCAGGGCGCAACACGCGCCACGGTGGAGGAAAAGCCATTTTGAACATTATTGTCGTTTCCGGCGCCATGGGCCGGGCTCGAACGCTCACCCTGGACTGGCGACACTGGACGCTCGGCGGCTTCGGCCTGCTGGTGCTGTTCCTGTCCTTCACGCTGCTTTTCAATTACCTCACGCTGCGCTACGCAGCCGCTATCAAGCACCCCCTGCTGCAGGCCATCCTGCTCGACGACCAGCGGCAGGAGGCGCACCGGGCAGAGGAAGTGGTCCAAGGTCACCTCAATGCCATGGCCGTCAAACTCGGCGAGCTTCAGGCACAGCTGTTACAACTCAACGGCCTGGGCGACCGCCTGGCACAGATGGCGGGACTGAAGCCTAAGGATCTGCCGCCGACCGAGCCCGGAAAAGCGCCCGGCCGCGGTGGGCCGGCGCCGACGCTCGCGCTCGACCTTTCAGTCGACGAATTCGGCGCAATGCTCAGCCAGTTGTCGCGCGAAGTCGACGAGCGGTCCGACCAGCTCGGCGTCCTCGAGGCGCTGCTGGTCAGCAGCTCGGCCAACAAGAAATTCCTGCCGACCCTGGCACCAGTGGGAGGGGGCTGGCTGTCGGCCGGATTCGGCTGGCGTATCGATCCTTTTACCGGCCAGAAAAGCTTTCACGAGGGCCTGGATCTCGCGTCCGAGCCCGGAACTCCGATCGTGGCCGCCGCGAGCGGCAAGGTTATCTTCGCCGACGTTCAGGCCCAATATGGTAAAATGGTCGAAATTGATCATGGCAACGGGCTGGTCACCCGCTATGCCCATTGCTCGATGCTGTTCGTCAAAGAGGGCGACCTGGTCGTGCGGGGCCAACGGATCGCCGCGGTGGGGTCGACCGGCCGTGCCACGGGACCGCATGTGCATTTCGAGGTGCGCCTGAACGGCGTGCCGCAGGACCCGGCGCGTTTCCTGCAGCCAGTCGGCTGACCCAGAGAAAACGACGCGCCAGCCCAGGGCAGGGGTGAGGAAATCCTCACCCCTTGCTTTTTCCGGTCGACGCCGTCAGCTTCCAGGCAATGATCTCCAATATCCTCACCAAGGTCTTCGGCAGCCGCAACGAGCGGCTACTCAAGCAGTACCGGCAGGTCGTGCGCGAGATCAACGCCTTGGAGGCGGCAACCGCCGCTCTGTCCGACGCCGAGCTGCGCACCAAGACTGCCGTGCTGCGTGAACGCGTCGGCAACGGCGAAGGGCTCGACGCCGTGCTGCCCGAGGCGTTCGCGGCCGTCCGCGAGGCGGGCAAGCGAACGCTGCAGATGCGGCACTTCGACGTGCAGCTGATCGGCGGCATGGTGCTGCATTACGGCAAGATCGCCGAAATGCGCACCGGCGAGGGCAAGACGCTGGTGGCTACCCTGCCGGCTTACCTGAATGCACTTGCCGGGCGTGGCGTGCACATCGTGACGGTCAACGATTACCTCGCCCAGCGTGACGCCGACTGGATGGGACGGATCTATCGCTTCCTGGGCCTCACCGTCGGCGTCAACCTGTCGCAGATGAGCCATGCCGACAAGCAGGTGGCCTATGCTGCGGATATCACCTACGGGACCAACAACGAATTCGGCTTCGATTACCTGCGCGACAACATGGTGTACCAGGCCGCCGACCGCGTCCAGCGCGGCCTGAATTACGCCATCGTCGACGAGGTTGACTCGATTCTTATCGACGAGGCCAGAACCCCGCTGATCATCTCCGGTCAGTCCGAAGACAACGTCGAGCTCTACTATCGCCTGAACGAATTAGCGCCGAAGCTGCAGCCCCAGGCCGACGAGCAGGCCGCCGGCGATTACTGGGTCGACGAGAAGGCGCACCAGGTGCTGCTTTCGGAAGCGGGTCACGAGCGCGCGGAAAATATCCTGTTGGACGCCGGGCTGCTGTCTGCGGGAACGAGTCTATACAGTGCCCACAACATCTCGCTGGTGCATCACCTCTACGCTGCTTTGCGCGCCCATGCGCTGTTTCACCGCGACCAGCACTACGTGGTGCAGGACGGCGAGGTGCTCATTGTCGACGAATTCACCGGCCGGCTGATGGCCGGCCGGCGCTGGTCGGACGGCTTGCACCAGGCAGTCGAGGCAAAGGAGGGCGTGGCGATCCAGCGCGAGAATCAGACGCTGGCGTCGATCACCTTCCAGAACTACTTCCGGATGTACGAGCGGCTCGCCGGCATGACCGGCACGGCCGACACCGAGGCGTTCGAATTCCAGCAGATCTACCATCTCGAAACGGTGGTGATTCCGACCCATCTGAACATGATCCGCAAGGACGAGAACGACCTCGTCTTCCGGACCCTGCAGGAAAAAATCGACGCCATCATCGACAATATCAAGCACTGCTACGCGTCCGGCCAGCCGGTGCTCGTCGGCACGACGTCGATCGAGAACTCCGAGTTGCTCGCCGGCTACCTGGAGAAGCAGAAACTGCCGCACCAAGTGCTCAACGCCAAGCAGCACGCGCGTGAAGCCGAAATCGTCGCCCAGGCGGGCCGCCCGAAGATGATCACCATCGCGACCAACATGGCTGGCCGCGGCACCGACATCGTGCTGGGAGGCGCGGTCGAGCCGCAGATCCTGGCGATCCGCGAAGACGAAGCGCTGTCGCCAACCGAGCGCGAACTGCAGATCGGCAAGCTGCGCTCGGAATGGCAGGCCCGCCACGATGCCGTCATCGCCGCCGGCGGCCTGCACATCGTCGGCACCGAGCGCCACGAGTCGCGCCGCATCGACAACCAGTTACGGGGCCG
>Ga0074045_10003655_pt1 | contig 13819 bp, 11 predicted proteins | sample BogForMeECP23OM2_FD_94442 | JGI IMG/M metagenome (GOLD analysis project Ga0074045, IMG submission 94442) | Bog forest soil microbial communities from Calvert Island, British Columbia, Canada - Bog Forest MetaG ECP23OM2 | ecosystem: Environmental > Terrestrial > Soil > Wetlands ... | reverse complement strand
GGAGAGATGGCAGAGTGGTCGAATGCGCCTGACTCGAAATCAGGTTTAGGGCAACCTAACGGGGGTTCGAATCCCTCTCTCTCCGCCAATCTTCACACAGTGCCCGTGCGGCGTGGCGCCTGACCGGACTGCAGAGCGTGCAAACGACATTCAACAACTATGTGGCCGGCGAGTGGATTGCTGGTGCGTCCTTCACGCCCAACCGCAATCCGTCGAACCTGGCCGACGTCATCGGCGAATACGCGCAGGGTGATGCGCATCAAGCCAAGAGCGCGATCGCTGCCGCGGCGCGCGCTTTCCCGGCATGGGCGCTCGGGTCGATCCAGGAACGGGCGAACAGCCTGGACAAGATCGGTTCCGAGATCCTGGCGCGCAAGGACGAGCTCGGTCGCTTGCTTTCACGCGAAGAGGGCAAGACGCTTGTGGAGGGTGTCGGGGAAGTCGTCCGCGCCGGACAGATCTTTCGCTTCTTCGCCGGTGAAGTCGTGCGCATGGCCGGTGAAAAGCTCCTCTCGGTGCGGCCCGGCGTCGAAATCGAGATCACGCGCGAGCCGGTCGGCGTGGTCGGCATCATCACTCCGTGGAACTTCCCCATGGCGATACCGGCGTGGAAGATCGCGCCCGCGCTCGCCTACGGCAATACCGTGGTGTTCAAGCCGGCGGACTTCGTGCCCGGGTGCGCCTGGGCACTTTCCGACATCATCGCCCGCGCCGGGATTCCGTCGGGGGTGTTCAACCTGGTGATGGGACGCGGGTCGGTGGTCGGCGAGACGTTGATCAGCGATGCGCAGGTTGCCGCGATCAGCTTTACCGGGTCGGTGACGACCGGGCGCGGCATCGCCGCCAAGGCCGTTGCGCGCATGGCCAAGCTGCAACTGGAGATGGGCGGCAAGAACCCGCTCGTGGTGCTCGACGACGCCGACCTTGCGGTCGCGGTCAACGCTGCCGTCCAGGGTGCCTACTACTCGACCGGCCAGCGCTGCACCGCGTCCTCGCGGCTGATCGTCACCGCGGGAATTCACGATCGCTTCGTTGCCGCGGTGGCGCAGAAGCTCGGCACGCTCAAGGTCGACGACGCGCTCGCGCCCGGCACCGACATCGGTCCGGTGGTCGACCAGAGCCAGTTCGACCAGGACCTCTCCTACCTCGACATCGGCCGCCGCGAGGGCGCGCGGCTGCTCCTGGGCGGCGAGCGGCTTACGCGTGCGCACGAGGGTTACTACCTTGCGCCAGCGCTATTCACCGAGGCCAGCAACGCCATGCGCATCGCGCGCGAGGAGATCTTCGGCCCGGTGGCAACCGTCATCCGGGCGAAGGACTACGACGAGGCACTGGCGCTGGCCAACGACACCGAGTTCGGCCTGTCCGCGGGTATCGTCACCACCTCGCTCAAGCACGCCTCGCACTTCAAGCGCAATGCGCAGGCCGGGATGGTGATGGTCAATCTGCCCACGGCCGGGGTCGACTATCACGTGCCCTTCGGCGGCCGCAAGGGCTCGAGCTACGGCCCGCGGGAGCAAGGGCGCTATGCGGCGGAATTCTTCACCGTCGTCAAGACCACCTACATCGCGCCCTGATGCGCACACCCCCGAGGCCGTCTTGAAAGAAACACCCGCCCGGGCCGCGGCGCAGCGCACCACGGGGATCGAGCAGTGGATCACACTGTCGATCCTGGTCGTGCTCATCGCCGGCTGCTACCTCGTACTGGCGCCGTTCCTGTCTGCGGTGCTGTGGGCGATCATCCTCTGCTGCACGACCTGGCCGGTGTTCAACTATCTGCAAAGGCTTCTGCGCGGACGGCTGACGCTGGCGAGCCTGGTGATAACCCTCGCCATGGCACTGGTGGTGCTGGCGCCGTTCGTGATCGTTGGCGTCTCGCTCGCCGCCAATGCCAACATGTTGATCGATCAGGCCAAGCACTTCATCGACGCCGGGCCGCCGGATCCGCCCTCCTGGGTGGGCCAGATTCCGCTCATCGGCGCCTCGGCGCAGGACTACTGGGCGAGCATCGCCCACAATACGGCGGAACTGATGCTCGACCTCAAGCAGTACATCAAGCCTGTGCAGGCATTTGCGCTGGGCAGCGGCGCACTGCTCGGGCGGGGCCTGCTGGAGCTCACCCTGTCGATCTTCATCGCCTTCTTCCTCTTCCGCGATGGCGAAGCGATCTCCGGCCGGCTCATGTCCGGCGTCGAGCACATCGCCGGCGAACGCGGCCGGCGCCTGACCAAGGTCGCCGTCGGGACCATGCGCGGCGTCGTCTACGGCATTCTGGGCACGGCGCTCGCGCAGGGGGTGCTGGCGGCGATCGGCCTGTGGCTGGCGAGCGTACCGGCGGCGCCGCTGCTCGGTCTGGTCACTTTCTTCTTCTCGCCTCTGCCAGTCGGCCCGCCGCTGGTCTGGGGGGCGGCGGCAATCTGGCTCTTCTACCAGGGTCACACCGGCTGGGCGGTGTTCCTGGTCCTCTGGGGCGTCCTGGTGGTGGCGAGCGTCGACAATTTCATCAAGCCGATGATCATCAGCCGCGGCAGCCACCTGCCTTTCATTCTCGTCCTGCTGGGCATTCTCGGCGGGGTGGTCGCCTTCGGCTTCATCGGCGTCTTTATCGGGCCGACGCTGCTCGCCATCGGCTTCGCGCTCGTCCACGACTGGAGCGAAGAGCACAGTACTCGGGCGCGCAGTTCCTAGCCGCAAGGTGCCTGGCTTGTGGCGTAAAATTATTCCCCTCGGAGAGGTGGATGAGCGGTTTAAGTCGCACGCCTGGAAAGCGTGTTTAGGCTAATACCCTAACGCGGGTTCGAATCCCGCCCTCTCCGCCAATTATATTTATAAATCAATAATATATGTGCCGTTTGCCACTTGGCGGTTCATAACAATTGTGCTTGTATTTAGATGTAATTTTGGCTGCTGTTCGTACTGTTTTGGTCAATTCTTGGTCATCAACCTGCCTAAATAATGGGCAGCATTCTTGGCAGTAGACCGTTACTTCTCACCGCCCTCGCGGCTACCGAAATTTCGGATTGACGTCCGCCTCGAAGGCGCCGATCTGAGCGCGCAGTCAGCCCCCGGACCAGTGAAGGTACGCCTTTCCGAGACTGCTTTTCGCCGGGCGCTTTCACTCTTTCACTGGAAGGTTTCCAAAATCCAGCTTCGGATCGCGTCGCACGCGTGACGCTACCCGGGAAGGCTGGCAGTTGAAGGTATCGTCTTTCTGAATTGCGTGAAGCACGATGGTCTAGATAAATTCGCATATCGTCCCGGATTCAGTACCGTCACGCCAAACGCCGACGCGCCACCGACGTTGCGTGCGGCTGCGGGGCGAGTTTTGTCGCAGCGATTCTGCGAGTACCACCGCGCACGACGGGTTTCGCCGCCTCAAGCGCTGCGAGCACCGCGGCAGGCTGTTTTGAGGCGACCAACAGCAAGGCGCGTGCGGGGCCTTGTGGTTCGCGACGTTCCTGCTCCCAGTTACGCAGGGTCCCGAGGCTCACGCCCATGAAACCGGCGAACTCCGGTTGTGAGAGGCCGAGCTCTTTCCGGATTGCCGGCACGTCGGCGGCTCTGGGCATCTCGACTGAGTAGGTCTTAAGCTTCAACCTACCCCGCTTCCACGCCTTGATTTCTTGTAGACCAGTGATGATCTCTTGCCCGATGTTACGTTTAGTCATTTCAGTTCCTCAATCAGCTTCACAATGCGTTTCAAGTCGGCAGCACTTAGGTCTTCCTGCTCTCCCTTTTCATAAAGGGTGAGAAGGAATATCTGCTCTTCGGCTTTGAACCAATAGTAAATAACCCGCAAGCCGCCCGACTTACCTTTGCCGCCGGCGGCCCAGCGAACCTTGCGTACGCCGCCAGATCCACGAATGACAACGCCGGCGTCAGGCCGTTCCAATAGATAGATTTGAAAGCCGCGATATTCATCATCGATCAGGTAGTCCGGCAGCAGCTTACTGAAAGAGCTGGCTTCAATGAATACCATGACTGATCATACGTCAGTGACTCATATAAGTCAATGGCGCATCGTGACCCGAAATCACGTGGGCGAGTTATCCACAATTCCGTGCAGTCCACCGGCCGCAGAGGGTCGATTTCGGACCGTCAATAATCAGGCTGCTGTACCAGTGCCTGGGCGACAATTACGATAACATCGGTTCCCGATGACGCTCGAGGATCTCGCACTGTTGTCACGACGTGGCCGTTTGCGTGTGGCCGCGCTGATCTTCGTCTTACTCGTTGCCGCGCTGTGGGCCTCTGCACACTTCCTTGCACCCGCTCCGCCACGTCACATCGTGCTGGCCTCGGGGCTCAAAGACGGCCTGCTGCACGAGTATGCGCAACGTTACATCGAAATCCTGGCTCGAGCCGGAGTCACCGTCGAAGAGCGCGTGACCAATGGCCCAGGCGATAACGTGGAGCTGCTGCTCGACCCGAAATCCGGGGTCGACGTCGCCTTCATGCAGGGCGGTTTCGCCGGCGTTCCGGGGGCCGACCGACTGGTGATGCTTGCGAGCCTCTATTACGTGCCCATGTGGATTTTCTACAATGGGCCTGACACGCTCAACCTTGTCGCAGATCTACGTTACCGTCGCATCGCTATTGGCGTAAAGGGCAGCGGCGCTCGGGCCTTCGCCGAACCGGTGCTCGCGATCAACGGGCTGAACGACAGCAACGTGACGATGCTTCCGATAAGCAATATCGCTGCGCTCCGTGCGTTGCAGTCGGGCGATATCGGCGCGGCGATTTTTGTCGACGCGCCGCAGAATGAAGCCGTGTGGGAAGCGCTTCATGATCCGGATTTGAAGCTGCTGAGTTACGGCCACGCCGACGCCTATCAGCGAAGATTTCCCTACATAACCAAGCTAACAATGCCGCCCGGGATGGTCGAATTTGCCCAAAACATTCCAGCAAAAGAAGTCGCGCTGATTGGCACTAAGGAAATGCTGGTAGCCCGCGATGGCTTACACCCTGCCCTGGTCGACCTGTTTGTCGATGCTTCGCGCGACATTTTCGGCGAACAAGGCTTTTTCCGGCAAGCCGGCGAGTTCCCAGGAACGACGCAGGTGGATCTCCGTGTGTCACCTGAGGCCGACCGGCACAAGCACTTCGGACCGAGGTTCCTCTATCAATACTTACCATTTTGGGTCGCGGCGATAGTCGAGCGGGCCATCATCATATTGCTCCCGCTTGCCGCAGTTCTTTTCCCACTGTTCCACTATCTGCCTCAGATCCTGCGCTGGCGGGTCCGCTCGCGCATTTATCGCTGGTACGGTGAGTTGGCCCTGCTGGAACGGGATGTGGCCACGCGCACGGGCACGCTACCCAAAGAGAAATGGCTAGCCGACTTGGACCGTATTGAACGTTCCGTCGCACAAATCCGTACCCCTGCCGGTTTTGCCAGCGAAGCGTATACGCTGCGCGAGCACATTGGCTTGGTTCGCCGTGCCGTAACGGCGCGGATTAGCTCGTCACCGGTTGCGCCAATTTAGGCGTGCCCGAGATCGTGCCGGTGGGCTGTTCAACGTCCGTTCTATTGTGAACGCCAGTTCCGCTTTGGGTCCGATAGCGGCGAGACATCGTCGTGAGGCAGCGGCCCGCCGCGAGCAACCATTCGGCTTGCCATACAATTGATAGCAGTGCATGTTAGGCGGCCCTTCACATCCCGATAACGTCTTGCGCAAAGAGAGGTGGTATGCAAACGATACTAGGAGCAGGTGGCGCGATCGGGGTGGAGTTGGTCAAAGAGCTTGCGCATTCACGCCAACCGGTACGTTTGGTTGGTCGCAATCCCAAGCTTGTCGAAGGCGCAACCGAAGCTGTTTCTGCGGACATTTCGAATCTGGATCAAACCATCCGCGCCGTTTCCGGTTCCGCAATCGTGCATTTGCTTGTAGGTCTGAAATACGATCTTGGCATTTGGCGCGAGCTGTGGCCTCGAATCATGGGCAATGCGATTGAGGCGTGTAAACGGGCGCACGCAAAATTGATTTTCTTTGACAACGTCTACATGTACGGCAAGGTCCACGGACCTATGACCGAGGAAACCCCGTTCAATCCTTGTAGCAAGAAAGGGGAAGTCCGTGCGCAGATAGCAACTACCCTGCTCAATGAAGTCAAAGCAGGCAAGCTTAACGCGATGATTGCGCGCTCAGCGGATTTCTACGGCCCCCATGCAAGGACGAGTGTTGCTAACGTCCTGGTCTTCGACAAGTTTGCGAAGCGGGCGACCGCTTCGTGGCTGGTCAACGATTCGGTGCCGCACTCGAATACCTATACGCCGGATGCCGCGAAGAGCCTGGCACTTCTCGCGAATTCCGAGTCGGCCTGGAATCAAACCTGGCATGTTCCAACGGCACCGAAACCACCAACTGGAAAGGAATTCATCAATATGGTGGCGAAAGAATTTGGAGTCCAGCCGAAGTACCGAGTTCTCAGCCGCCCGCTCATCAAGGTTGCTGGCCTGTTCGACTCGGATATCCGGGAGTCCTTTGAGATGCTTTATCAGAACGAATACGAGTATCTCTTTGACTCGACCAAGTTCTCGAAGGCTTTCAGCTTCGAGCCCATCTCCTACAACGAGGGAGTACGGCGCACCGCTTCGTCCTACAAATCGCCGATCGGTTAGCGAACCAAGCGCGTGCTCGGAGCCATTAGGTTCGTCGCGGCTACGTCTGCTCTTCAGAGAAGCGACCGCCTGCTGCGGGTCGATCTGCGACGCTCGCGAAGGTCCCGATTCAGCCATCGAGCCGCCCTTTGCATGCCTTTCGGAAGCGGACTTTTGCGGTGTGGTGGCAGCCACTATTTGTTTTCTCGAATCAGCACGTTGCAATCGAAAATGCGCCTTTTCATGGCCGCCCTAAAAGCAATGGTGGCAGCCAGTGTTAATCCTTGTGCAACAAGACCTTAAGTCCGGCAACGCGAATTGCGTAATGTGTGACCTGAGCTGCGGGATGCGGGGCGGAGCCGCGAGGAGTTGAAGTCGCAAGGGGAAGATCACCGCGCTCAGCAAGCAGCAGCATCTCGACCTGTCGATCATAAACGGCAAGGATCACGCCGAGTCGTTTCTGCTGCTGACCACCGATCGGGTCGCCGCCTTCTCCGAGGACGATATCCTGCTCGCCGGTCTTGCCGCCACGTCGCAGACGCCCAACGGCTTTCGGCTGATTTCGATTGACGGGATGCTCGCCGATCCTTACGCACTGATGACGCGGCGCGACGACCCGCAGTTCATGGCCGCGGTCGATGCGGCGCTGAGAGAGGTGTTTGCCTCCGGGGAGGTCAAACGCATCTACGACAAGTGGTTCGTCGGGCCCATCCCGCCGCACAACGTGGTCCTGAACTTCCCGATGAGCGACCAGCTCGCGCGCGCCCTGGCCAAGCCCACCGATTCGGGAGACCCCGAGGACTACAAGCAAATTGCGCGAACCGGCCATCTGAGTGGTGGCCTGTGCGCTCGGGCACAGTACGATTCTGCGCGGCACGCCCCTGAATTCGTGACTGCGGGCGACGGCGCAGCCCGGGTCGCAGGGGCGGTTGTGCACCCGGCGGCGATTGTGTGATAGTGCGCAGAAATTTCTACCCGACCTCGAGGAGCAGCACATGAAGCGCGCCTGGCTGGTGGTACCCGGGTTGCTGGCTTTCGCGCTCGCCGCGGTAGCCCTCGCGCAGGACAAGGCCATCGTCCTGCGACCGGAGAACCTGCACTGGACTGAGGTCCGCGACATGCCGGGCTGGAAGCAGGCGGTGCTGGTGGGCGACCCGGCGAAGCCGGGGCCCTACGTGCTGCGGGTGATGATCCCGCCCAACGCGCTGATGCCGCCGCATTCGCACCCGGACACTGAGAACATCACCGTCCTGGCGGGTGCCTTCGGCATCGGCGAGGGATCGACCGTCGACAAGATCGGCGGAACGGTGCTCGGGGTGGGCGGATTCTATGTCCTGCCCGCGCACACGGTGCATTACGCCTGGGGCGGTCCCAAGGGCGCCACCCTGCAGATCCACGGCGTGGGTCCCTCGGGCACGACGATGGCGGGGCCGGCAAAGAAATAGCCGCTCTCCGACACGCTCGAGTGACCGCAGGTCCCAAGGCGATGGCGCCCGAGGCCGAGCCGCCGCGAGACCCGCCCCGATGCGCGCTCGATTGGTCTCAGCCCGCGACGTTTCACTCGAGGGCGCGCCCGACCCGAAAGGAGGGACGCACATGAGAACTTCTGCTCTGCCAGTGCTTGCGGCTTGCGCGGCGGTGCTCCTCTTCGGCTGCGGCCGGGAGGCGCCTCCTGGTTCGGCCCCCGCTCCCGCCGCCAAGGCGGCCAAGGTGGAGGAGAAGGTTCCGCCCTACACCTATCCTGCGCCGGTCAAGGGACACGTCAAGGAAGCCAACATCGGCGAATTCGACCTCTCCGACGGCATCGCCTACACGGCGACCAGCGGCGAAGGGCTGGTGGTGTACGTGGTGGAAAAGCCGATCGCCTCGCCGGTGCTCGCCGGATCGGCCTGTCCGTTGTCGCTGGCGCGGGCGCTGTCGCTGCTGCGCGATGCCAGCTTTGCCGAGGTCACGCTCGATGCGGCGGGCCGCTCGAGGTATTTCGCCGCCGGCCGCGCGTTCGGCGGCAGCCTCACCGATCTCACCCGCGGCGACTGGACCTCGAAGCTCACCGGCGATGCCGCGCAGGTGTCCGGGAGCGTGGTGCACAACCGCTACGGTCACTTCGACTTCGACCTCCCGGTCTCGACCCCGAAGTACGATCAAATCAGCGAGGGCGACAAGCAGCGCGAGCGCAGGCTCTCGCCGACTACGCCCAAGCCCACCGAGCAGGCGTTGACCGCCGCCTACGTGGCGCTGCACGAGGCGGCGCAGAAGCACGACCTGAAGGCCATGCTCTCGGCCTTAGGTTTCGACGAAAAGCAGTCACTCTCGATCCGCGGCTTATCCGGCATCGACGCCGACTTTATCCTCTTCGCCGACCGTTTCCTTGCCCCTGGCAAGCCCGATGACGCCATGAATCGCCCCGGGGCGGGGCAGGTCAGGGCCGAGGGCACCAAGGAAAGTGGCAAGAATTACGTCGATGACTACTACTTTGACCTCTGCGGTGACAGGCTGATCCTGACCCATATCGTCGAACAGGCCTGGCACTGATTGGCTTAACGAAGTCCCCTGCAGAGTTCCGAGGCCGGGGTGGCGCAACGCGCGAGGGACGCAGGCGATTGGCGCTCCCGCGCCTCACGCGCTCGCGGCGCCGGGCAGGCGGATGCGGCCGCGCCGGGGCACGCTACTCAGATCGTCCAGCGCGTCCCTCGGCACCGTCAGTGGGCGAAGGCGGCTGCGATTTCGCTTCCCCGGGCATTCTTCAGGGCCGCGCAAACGCGGATTTGCTCCGTGGTCTTGGCGATCTGCAGCTCGCCGCCGCCGAGCTCCTTGAGCCGAGGCGTGAAAAACCCCTCGACCTTCGCCGCCGCATCGGGGTCGCAGAAGCCATCGAACATGCGCACGATCGACGGCCACCATCCCGGCGGGAAGAGGCCAAGCACGCGTGGCAGATTGTTCTCGATATAGGCCGTGGTCGGCTCGCGGCTGCCGGGGTGCCCTGACAGGACATACACGATGCGCGTGGCGAACGAGGATTCGAGGCCTTGCGAAGTGGCGATCTGCAAGGCGGCTTCGGCCAGGGCCGGGTTGTCCACCGAGCCGATGGCGACGCTCGCATCGTATTTGAACAGGGGATCGGAAGATTTCTGCAAGGCGTCCTTGAGGCGGATCAGGAATGCGGCGTCACCGTCCTGCGCGGCGACTTGAAGGGCGACGAGGCGAAAGCCGGGGTCGAGCGCGTGCGCATCGCCGTCGAGGTTCGACTTCGCGGCGGCGGCGAGCCTTGCCCGCAGGGCGGAATCGCGGGCCTCGAGCGCGACGAGCTGCAGCAGCGACTGGCGCAGCGCCGCTCGCGGCGCGGGATCCCCCGCGTACGCACCGGTGGTCAGGTCGCTGCCCAGCGCGGCCAGGGGCGGGCCGTAGATCGATTCCATCAGCGCGCGATAACCGGAGCGCTGTTGCTCGCTCAGCATGGTGTCGGCGAGGCCCTTGAAGCGATAGCCGAGCCTGGTCGCCGCCAGGCGCTCGGGGTTGCCGGCGAGCGCGCGCGCGCCGGCGATGACGCGGTCGAAACCGATGCCCCCGGCCGCAAAATCCGCCCAGAGGTTGTCGGCCACCGCCATCGCCTCCGGCCCGGACAGCTGATCCGTCTCCGAGAGCAGCCGATCCCATCCCGGGCCGTCGAAGCGGAAGCGGTAGTAGCCGGCGGCGCCGGCATCGGGCATGAGCGCGCCGCCGGGAGCGCCGAGCGGCGCGATCGTCTGCGCCGCGGTCTCGAGCAGGATGCAGGAGCGAGTCGCGCCCCGCTCGAGGCACATGGGTATGAGCCAGCGCTGCGCCGCGCCCGCCTCCACCCCGAGAGGACGGTACCTCGCCTGGGCGAGCTCGATGCCCTGGGTCTCCTCGCGGACGCTCACCATCGGCACACCGGTCTGGTCGGTGAAGGTGCGCATGGCGGGCACCACCTTCGGGTTGTCGGCCGCGTCGCCCAGCGCCTGAAAGAAATCGTCGGCGGTGGCACTGCCATAGCGATGCCGCGACAGGTGCAGGCGCACGCCCTTGGCGAAGGTCTCGCTCCCGAGGTAGGCCTCGAACATCGACAGCACCTGCGCGCCCTTGTTGTAGGTGATGGCATCGAACGTGCTGGAGATCTCCGAGTTGCGGTTGATTTCCTGGTGAATCGGCCTGCCAGCGCCCAGGGCGTCGATATCCATGGCATCGAACGCGGCGTCGAGCTCCTGGGCGGCGATGCCCAGGTCGGGGCGCCAGCGATTGGCGATCTTCTTGCCCATCCATTGCGCGAAGCTCTCGTTCAACCACAGATCGGTCCACCAGGTCGGCGTGACCAGGTCGCCGAACCACTGGTGCGCCATTTCGTGCGCGCTGGCTTCGGCGAAGGCGCGCAGCTGGCGCAGCGGGGCGTCCGGATCGAGGAGGATGAGCGAATCGGCGAAGATGATGAGTCCGGCATTCTCCATCGCCCCGCCCTGCAGGGTCGAGGCGAGGAAGTCGAGCTTCTCGTACGGATACGGCGTGCCGAAATAGCCCTCCAGCATGCCGAGCAGCCGCGGTCCCTCGGTGGCGGCAAAGCGCATGCGCGCGCTCTGGCCCCTGGTGGCGATGACACGAAAGGGCAGCGGATCGGGACGCACCGCGTTGGGCGGCACGCTCGTCTCCACGACGTCGAACGGGCCCACGCCCAGGGCCACGAGATAGGTGGGCAGGGGTTTGGTCGCCGCGAAGCGGTGCACGGTCGTGGAGCCGGAATGACTTACGCCGATTTCGGGTGCGTTGGCGAATACCTTCGCGCCCTTGGGGGCGCGGACGGTGATGCTGAACGGCGTCTTGAAGCGGGGCTCGTCGAACCCGGGGAAGACGCGGCGCGCATCGATCGCCTCCATCTGCGTCCAGGCGTACCACGCGCCGCCGACCTTGGCGTGGTAGAGCCCGTCGGGGGTATGGCGAAGCTCGCCGCTGTAATCGAAGTAAAGGGTGATCGGACCGGCAGGCGCCGCGCCCGAGAGGTCGAGGCGGGCCACCCCCAAAGGGTCGACCTGGGAGTAGCGCGCCTGGTAGCTCTTCGCCCCGGCCCGGATGCGGGCGTTCTTGACCCGCAGGCCGTTGCCATGGAGGTAGATCACCGTGCTCGGTTGGGCGAGCACGGCGTCGATCTCGGCGTGGCCGTTAAAGCGCGGCTGCGCCGGGTCGACGTCGAGGTCGAGGCGGTAGGCGGACGGAATGACCTGTTCCGGGAGCCGACCCAGGGGCACGTCGGCCCGCGCCGCCGTGGCCAACGAGAGCAACGCCAGCAGCACCCACGCAGTTCGCATGCCTGCCCTCCCCAACGCTCCCTCGACAGTAAGTGTGCGCGTCTTTCCTGCGGGTGGACAAGCGCTGGATGATCAACGAGCACTTGAGACTCGCGTCCCGACGAGCGCAGGCAGGAAAGGCGCAGCGACGGCCGGGAGGACCCTTGAGCTGCAGGGGCACTATGCGAAGGCTTCGCGCATCCGGGCAACGAGTCGGGCAGAGAGCTCATGAGCGAGGAGAAAGCGCACGACTAGCGGCCGCCCGTTGGAAGCCTTCGCGCTTGACGTGGGGTACGGGCGAAGACATCTCTTCTTTCCGGACATGCGCGTCAATTGGCAACGCGATGTTGCATTTTCACCCATGAGCATTCGCGCCTGCAGCGGAAATGCTTGCCTCCCCGCTGCGGTCAACGGTAAGCTTCAGTGACACGTTGTAACGAGCGCAAAGGCCGCGCCTGCATGAACAAAGTGACGCACATTCGATCGCATCTGAGCATGGGACACGCCTCCCACGCGGCCGGCTGGCGTTGCATTTCGAGCGGCCACGATTGCAGGCAACGGGCGTCGGCGCAAGCCGGCGTGGCGACGGCAGAGTAGTCCACCCGACCGGAAGACATTCCGCCGGGTGATCAGGCGGAAGGGTCGGAAGGTCGCATTCCTTCCCTAGTCCGGCAGCTTCCGCCCTTGGCGACAATCGCCTTGGCGCGCGTTCGCGCGCCAAGGCGCGAGCAGAGGAGAGTTGACGATGACAGGACTCATGAAGAGTCAATCGACATCCACGCGGGCTCGATCGACGCGCGCGTGCACCGGCACGCCGTGGACGATCGCTCGTGGGCTCGCCGGCCGCATGGCGGGGTCCGCCTTCGTGCCGAGTGACGAGCTCCGCGTGGACATTCGATCCCGGGCCCTTGCCCTGGGGGGAAATCGCTAGACGAATTTCTTCTCCTCTTCGAGCAGGCCCGGCGCATCGACAGCAAACGACGCCGGGCCTTTTGTTTTGGTCCGGCGCCTGGATGTTTCACCTGACGACGAGGCCGAAAAATGAAGCGCGGAGAAGAATGGCGAAGACCCCATGGGGCCCGGGACTTCGAGTTCATACGCGAAGGGCCCGATGGAACGCTCTGGCAGGCTGCGGACGGGACGACGGTGCGCGTCGCGACGGCGGAACGGCCGCCTCGGCAGGCAGGCGAGGCGGATGAACCGAACCGGTCCCGCGTCTCACCGCTGGTTCGCTTGGTGAAGGCGTTTTGCAAGGCCGCCCTCTGACGCGGGGTGGTGCAGGACGGCGATTTCGCGTGCCGTGCGCGGCACGCCCAACCGAAGATGCGGGATCGCCGCCGCAGCGCTCGATTGCGCGCTGCGGTCAACAGTCGCGGAGACCCGGCGGAGCAATTCCGCCGGGGCCGTGGCGATTCGCCTGGCGCAGATGCAGGACTCCCGCAAGGTATAGTGGCATCCGGACAATTCTTGCCCGCCATGTCCGCTTCGCCGGCCGCCTCGGTTCGTCTCGCGCCCCGCCTGCGGCGCGCATTGGCCATTGTCGCCGTCGGCGTTGCGGCTGTGCTGGCCGGGGCGACGGGGTGGTTCTACCTGCAGCTGCGCGGCAGTCTGCCGCAACTCGATGGCGAGGTCGCGATGCCGGGAGCAACGGCGCGGATCGTGATCGAGCGCGATGGGCTGGGCATCCCGACCATCAGCGCGAGCTCGCGCGCCGACGTGGCGCGCGGGTTGGGGTTTGCGCACGCGCAGGATCGATTCTTCCAGATGGACCTCGCGCGGCGACGGGCCGCGGGAGAGCTCTCCGAACTATTCGGCTCGGCCACCGTGGCGCTTGACAAGACCACACGCATGCTGCGTCTGCGCGCCCGGGCGCGCAGCGCGATCGCTGCGGCCACGCCGGAGGAGCTCTCGCTGCTGCGTGCCTATG
>Ga0074045_10003654_pt1 | contig 13820 bp, 10 predicted proteins | sample BogForMeECP23OM2_FD_94442 | JGI IMG/M metagenome (GOLD analysis project Ga0074045, IMG submission 94442) | Bog forest soil microbial communities from Calvert Island, British Columbia, Canada - Bog Forest MetaG ECP23OM2 | ecosystem: Environmental > Terrestrial > Soil > Wetlands ... | reverse complement strand
TCCGGTCATCGATATCACGGACGTCTATGCGTTCCCTTGTCCGCAGAGCCCGAATCATCTCGTATTGATCATGAATGTGTTTCCGTACGCCGGCCCGTCAGCCCTGTTTTCCGATGCGGTCATTTACCGGTTGCGTGTGCGTTCCATATCCATTGCGCCAGACGGTCACTCCCTCGCTGTGGCAGCCGACGAATCCACTTTTGACTTCACCTTCAGCGGTTCACAACCGTTGCAAGAGGGCCGCTGTGCGCTGCCGAGCGGAGAGATTGTCACATTTCGTCTGAATGAGGAGAGCGCCCGCGGGAGAGGCGTGCAGATCTTTGCAGGGCAGAGGTCCGATCCATTCTTCCTAGACGGCCCCATGGCGGAAAGAACCATTGCGACAAGGCAGCTCGCCTTCAAGGAAGTCGGCTCCGACAGGCTCTACGGCAAGAATGTGTTGGGCATCGTGCTCAGAATCGAATGGGCAACCGTGCTCCAGGGGGGGCCAATATTCGCTGTGGTGGGCGAAACGCTGAGTGCCGGTAAACGGCCGGTGCGCCTCGAAAGAGTCGGGCGGCCGGAAATCAAGAACATCACCCTGAGCGCGAAAATCTTCGACACCGTGAATCGGGATCTGGAGATCCGCGACATCTATAACGAAGAGGACGCTTTCAATCTTTCCAAGACCTATGCCGGCGCGTATCGCGCGCGGCTGAATGCCAATCTCGCATTCTTTGACGGCCTTGACGGGAAAGTTGATTGGCCGCTCGACCTGCACGGGAACCATCCCTTGACCGAACTCCTGCTTGCCGATTTCCTGGTCGTGGATGCGTCCAAACCTTTTTCAGAGACGAGCTATTTCGACATCGAGCGGGCGATGCTCGAAGGGCGCACGCATGCTACCTGTGGAGGAAGGTGGCTCAACGAGGACCTCGTGGACTCTCTTCTTACGTTGTACGTCAACGCCGGAAAGGGTCCACGGATCCGCGACGGTGTGGACGCGCCGATTGCGTGGTCGTCGAAGGTGTTCCCCTACATGGCGCCGCCAAATCGACCAGAGGCTGTTAAGTCATGATGGACGAACGCCCGCTGACCGACGGTACGATCGCCTTGCTGAACCTCGAGGCCCAGATCGACGCCTTAGAGCCGGAGGTCCGGCTTGGCCCCGCAAGCGTCGAAACTCGAGCGGGTCTCGCCGAGCTCATCGCTCTGCGTGGGCTCATCGTCGGCCGCATTGCTGATTACGACAGCGCAAACGAGATCGCGGAACAGCTCGTACGCGATGCTCCCTCGGAGCCGAAAGCCCTTCTGACACGCGCGCGAACGCACGCTGGCTTTCATCGGTTCAAAGAGGCCCTAGCCGACATCGAATGCGCCGAGCGGCTTTCACTCGATGCCGAAACGGCCAATGGTGAGCGGGCGGCAATCTTCCAAGCTCTCGGCCGCTACGACGAATCCCTTGTCCTGCGAGAAGAGGCTGCAAAGCGCAGGGCAAGCTTTGAAAATGTCGCAGCCCTGGTCGGGTTGCATGCCGAGCGCGGCGAGATTGGGGCAGCAGAACGGCAGTACGAACAGAGCCGCAGTGCGTACCGCGGCGTCTCGCCGATTCCCCTGGCTCTTCTCGATTTCCAGCTAGGACTCATGTGGATGAACGAGGGAAGGCTAGAGGACGCACGCAGGTCATTCGAAGCCGCGCAGCGGCGTGTGCCCGCATACGCACCGGCGCGGGGCCATCTCGCCGAGGTCGAAGCGGAATTGGGCGAAGTCGATTCCGCTATTTCCCGCCTGCACTCTCTGGCGGCGTCCTCTGATGATCCTGACTACGCTGCCCAACTCGCGCGCATTCTGGGGGATGCGGATCGTGACGACGAATCCGAGCGCTGGCGCCAGATGGCGGAGGCCCGCTACGACGATCTGATCGCGAGTCATCCCGAGGCCTTCGCCGACCATGCAGCCGAATTCTGGCTTGCTGCGGGCGCCGACCCGGACAAGGCGCTCCGGTTGGCGAAAATGAATCTGGAGGTTCGCAACACACGGCGAGCGCGTAGCCTGCTCGCGCAGGCGGTTGCAGCACAGTCGGCATAATCCTCGGCAGAGTGCCATGCAACTGTCGCGCCGCCCTTTGGATGAGCAGACGACTTGTAGGCTCAGGATGAGAATGTGGCAGAATGTATGGCTAGATGGAAAAAACGCACAAACAAAAGCGCGCCGTCATCGCGCTTGGCACTCTCCTGACGTGTTGCGTTTGTGCTTCCGCATTAGACCCATCTCCCGACATCGGTCAGCACGCGAGCCGGCCTGTGCTTTTGCCGGTCGTGGATGGAAATGACATCCGCTTCACCCAGCTACGCTCTGAACAGCGTCGGTTAGAGGGTGAAGTCAACCACATTCTGCAAGACGATCAGGGATTCATGTGGTTCGGCACGTCGGATGGCCTGAAGCGCTATGACGGCTACGGTCTTCGAGAGTATCGGCATGATCCGAGAGATCCGAACAGTCTGAGCGGCGCCACGATTTATTCGCTGTTCAAAGATCGATCTGGGAGGCTCTGGGTGGGTTCCGATGCCTTCCTCGACATGTTTGACCCGGCAACCGATAAGTTCACCCATCTCTCAGGCCCCGGGACGGCGGGGATCGAAGGAACCGTTCTCGACATTCGTCAGGACCGCAAGGGGATGGTGTGGGTGGCCTCGCAGAAAGGACTGTACCGGCTGGATCCTGACAACTGGCAAACCGTCCATTACGAGCACAAACCTGACGATCCCTCAACCCTGAGCAGCAACAGCCTGAAGTCGACATTCGAGGAGAAGGACGGGACCTTTTGGGTTGGAACGGAAAAAGGATTAGACATCTTCGACCCCAATACAGGAAAGGTGACGCGACATATTTCGCTAATGAACGGAGTAGAACCGCTGAGAATGTCGCTTTTCCAGGACCATACTGGAGTCCTCTGGGCAACTTTTTCGTCGAAGAACGGGTTGGCTCTGGTGGATCGAGCTGCAAACAGGGTCACCCAATATTCATTCAGTAACAACTCGGGAGCAAACACCGGAGTAGACGCAATCTATGAAGACGCGGATGGAACGTTATGGCTGGGGACGGGCAGCCGTGGCCTTCTCAAACTGGATCGCGATCGAAGACGGTTCGTCCGCTACCGGAGCAATCCCCACGATCCCGAGAGCTTTGGGGCAGGCATGGTATTAGCTCTGTTTGAGGACCAGGAAGGCAACCTGTGGGCCGGCACGAGAGAAGGTGGAGTGAGTCGGTTTGACAGGAGGCCATCGCCGTTTCAAACCTACCAATCTCAGATCGGCAGTTCCGACAGCCCGGATGCTGAGCTCTCGCCATCCGTATTTGAGGACAGCCGCGGCACCCTTTGGATCGGGTCGCAGGCGGTCCCCAACCGGATCGAGGGGGACGCGGAGCGGTTTTCCTCTTACCAAAACTCTGGGAAGGCCGGGATGCCCTTCAACTCCGCTGTGCGGGCGATTGCCGAAGACCACTCCGGTTCTCTTTGGTTCGGCACTTTTGCCGGGCTCAATCGTATCGATGCTCGGACGAGGAAGCTCAGAACATATCGTCGCAATCCGGCTGATCCGAAGAGCCTATCCGACAACGATGTGCCGAGCCTGTTTGTCGATCACAACGGCGTGTTGTGGGTTGGAACAATGGACGGACTTGATGCTTTCGACCCGGGAACCGAACGTTTCCGGGTGTACAGAGCAAGTGGCGCTGGCCTGAACCAATACATGGTGATCACAGAAGATTCACATGGAACTCTGTGGCTGGGTACTCACCTCACCGGGTTGCAGCGTTTCGATCCAGCAACCGGACAGTTCACCATCTATCGGAATCGCCTTGGAACTGCCGGAAGCCTGAGCAGCGATCAGGTCAACGCGATCTGTATCGACAGCTCGGGGATCATCTGGATAGGAACGCAGAGCGGGCTGAACCGGTTCGATCCCGTGGCGCAAACCTTCACCGCCTACTACGAACGCGACGGGCTACCCAGCAACCGAATCTCGGGCATCCTTGAAGACGAACGCGGCAATCTCTGGCTGAGTACGAGCACCGGCCTTTCCCGATTCGATCCCCGCGCAAAGACGTTCGCCAACTACTCTGCCTCTGACGGGCTGGTGAGGGGCAACATCTACGGTCCGCACGCCGGCTGGAAGGATTCGAGGGGCGAGATGTTCTTCGCCTCTTCCGCTGGAGTGATCGCGTTCTTTCCGGAGAAGGTGGTCGATAATCCATACCGTCCTCCGGTGGTTCTCACCGATTTCCAGTTGTTCGGGAAGACTGCAGCCCTCGGGGGCAACTCTCCCCTGGATCGATCCATCACCGTCACGAACTCTCTAACTTTGCCCGCCGCGCAGAATATCTTCTCGCTCGAGTTTTCAGCGCTCAGCTATGTCGAACCGGAGCGGAACCGCTATCGGTACAGACTCGAACCGCTTGAGACAGAATGGAACGAAACATCGAGCGCACACCGGCGAGTGACTTACACGACTTTGCCACCTGGCGATTATGTCTTCCATGTGCAAGGGTGCAACAATCGCGGATTATGGAATGATAACGGCGTCGCGCTGCGGCTGCGCATTTTACCTCCGTGGTGGAGCACGTCGTGGTTCCGCTCGATCGCTGGTGCCTCATTGCTTTTATCAGTCTGGTTTGTTTACTACCGCCGCGTCCAAGGCATCGAGCGGCGGCAGGCCGAGATCCGCGCGCTGAACGAACAGTTGATCAAAGCGCAGGAAGCCGAGCGCATGCGGATCTCCGGAGAGCTGCACGACGGTGTTCTGCAACAGATCACTTCCGTTAGTCTCAGGCTGGGCAAGGTGAGATATCAAGTACCACCGGACTCGGAAGCAACGGCAACCGTCACAGGTGTGCAGCAACAACTCATCCAGATCGGAACGGATATCCGTCATATCTCGCATGAGCTTCACCCCGCCTTGCTGCAAGAGTCAGGCTTGCCGGCGGCCTTGACGGCGTATTGCGAGGAGTTCAGCAAGGTACGTGGCCTCTCGGTGTCATGTAAGACTGACGAGAGTGTCAACCAACTGTCGCCTGGGGCCGCGCTGTGTATCTACCGCATCGCTCAGGAAGCCCTGGGCAATGCGGCCAAGTACTCCCAAGCGAAGAACATAGAGGTTCGCCTTACCCGGTCCAATGGTAGCGTTTGCCTTCTTGTGTCGGATGATGGCGTTGGTTGCGCACCCGATCAGCTCGCAAAATCGGGAGGGCTGGGAGTGATCAGCATGCGAGAGCGCGTGCTGCAGTTGAACGGGAGCTTTGAGTTTGACAGCGGACCCGGGCGCGGAACCACGGTGACAGCAGAAGTTCCTTTTCGACCGGCGCCGTAAAGCGGGGTCGGTATCAGAAACTCATTCACTCCAGCTTTGTTCGGCAATCCTCTGAGGATCCTTAAACCATCTCGCAGTCACCGCGCCGAAAATGCAGCCGCCAATGTGCGCCAAATAGGCAACGCCGCCCGTCTGCACGTTGGCCACGGCTCCCGCGTTTACAAGCTGAATCAGAAACCATACGACGATCAGGAGCGCCGCCGGGATGAAGGTGACACGCACGAAAATGAAGATCACTAGAAGTGAGCGCATCCGATCGCGAGGGTAGGTCACCAGAAACGCGCCCATCACGGCAGCAATCGCACCGCTTGCGCCCAGGTTAGGCACGGTGGAACCAGGGCTGGCGACAACCTGCGCGAGCATGGCCACCAGCCCGCCCGCAAGATAGAAAACGGAGTAGCGCAGCGGATTCATAGTGTCTTCGATTTCCGGGCCAAAAGCCCACAAGAACACCATGTTGCCGATGATGTGCGACCAGCTGCCATGCAGGAACATCGCCGTCAGAATCGTGATCCAGTGATGACCGGCGAAAATGTCTGCGGGCACGGCGGACCATTTCAAGACAAACGCGTCCCCACGCATGAGTTCGGCCACAAACACTGCGACATTGATCAAGATGATCAGTGCCGTCATGATGGGGAAATGTCTAGGACGTCGCGATGCATCCGATAATGGGACTACAGTTCCCACGCTGTATTGTCTCCGGGCTCACTGCACCGCGCGGCTCTACCGAGGGTCTCAAGCCCCGTGTAGTTTTATCTTTTTCAAGCGAACTTGGCAAGCACGCGACGGGCAGCGAGTGACAGTGACAAACGCGCGGCGCCGCTGAAAAGCATGCTGATTCCAACCAGAGTACCGATCACCCATTCGGTGCTCGACGGCCAACTCCTCCAGATCAGGATCGCGAGAATCAAGGTGATGATGCCATCAAACAGCAGCCAAGTCGATCCAGGCAGCGGACGGAGACGGAAGGACAAGATGAGTTCCACCACGCCCTCCAGAAAGAGGTAAGCGGCTAAGAAAAGCGTGAGGGATGCCAAGCCTGCCTCGGGGTGACGCAGCGCGTACACGCCGACGAAAATGTAGAGAATGCCCAGCAGCAGCTCCCCTATCAGCCCGCCCGCGGTTCGCGTATGCCAAGCGAATAACAGATGGACGGCGCCACTCAACATAAGCAGCCAGGCAACGACGACAAGCACGGCAATTCCTGCCGCCGGTGGAATCACGACGGCAAGAACGCCGGCAATAATCATCAGAACGCTAAGGCCGATCGACCACCCAACTGACTCTTTCGCGATTGTTCCAAGGGACGATGTGCTCATGGCTACCTCCTCCTTTGACATCTCGGTTCGGCATTAGTTTGATCCCAATCTTTGCTGGCTGCAAACCGGTCAGCCATAAACGGATGGTCAAGATCACAGTCGTTGCCAGCAGGAGTGCTCCTACACCCACGTGAGCCACGGTGGAAATAACCATGGGAAGTTGCGGCTGCAGGGCTTCACGTCCCTGCACAACACGAGTGTAGAAAGCTGCTCCGCCTAGACACACCTGGAAGACCAGCAGAATCAAAATCAGCAGCGCAGGTTTGCGGATCTGGTCGACGTTCTGGTAGTTCGATAGTGAGAGAAAAGTGGTCCAGGCGAGCATCACGATCACTATGATCGAGTTGGCCACGTGCGGCCACCAAGTCAGGCCTCCGTGGCGGAACAGTCCACCGAGGATGAGTTGGACGTATAGCACTCCCACCGAAATTAGTGCGAGGCGCGCGACCCGACGCGCGCCAGGGCGGAAGACACCTTTTGAGGCCGACACTGATGTCCGGCCGGTGAAGATCGCGATGATCACTGTAATCGAGAAGAATGTTTGTCCGAGAGCTGCGTGAGCGGTAGAAACTGCAGGGGGAAGAAAGTACAGCACCGTGAGGCCACCTAGAATGCCTTGCATGATCACGACGGCAAGAGCGGCGATGCCCAAGCTTCGCATCCAGCGGCGTGCGTCCGTTCGCCAGGTCCAGAGTGCAAGAATGATCGTGAGAAGACCGACAAATTCTGCAAGCATGCGATGGCCGTGCTCGAATCGGACGCCCCCAACCATCGGCGGAATTCTGTAGATCGATCCAAAGCTTGTGGGCCAGTCGGGCACAGAGAGTCCCGCATCGTTGCTCGTCACCAAAGCGCCGGCCAGGATTAAGGTGAAGATCGCACCAGCGGTGAAAACGGCAAAGCTATGGCGAGCGCGATCGTAGCCATCTGTTTCAACGGCGGATTGTTGAGCAGCGATCATAGGAGAAGCCTGCAGCCATGAGATTTCTAAGTACCAGAATCTCGGACGCCTTGGGGGAGGGTCATGTCCAGAGCCAGATTCCCTGCCAATCTTGCGACCTCCGCTTGCTCCTGACACTGAATGCAGTGGCTCGCCCAGGGAAGGGCTTGTAATCGTTTCAGGCCGATCGGGCCTTCGCATTCGGCGCAAATGCCGAAGCTGCCCTCGTTGATGCGCTCCAGTGCACGCTGAATCAAACGTAGGCGGCCGCGGCCGCGGCTAGCGCGTTCAAACAAGGATTCCTTCGACGTGGTGAACCCAGAGAGGTCGATCGGGTCGAGTGGAACTGGTGCCGAGAAGTCCCGTATCTCCGTTTCGGCGTTCTCGATTGTGTGTAACAGTTCGCGTTGCTGCTCTCGCAGGCCACTCTTGAATTGCAAGAGAAGGTGCTTGTCCAAGGATAAATTCCGCGTGTCCATGATTGTCCTCGAATCGATCAACCCACAGCGATGGTGACGCACTGACCAGGCGTTTCCGACGCCAGATCCTGGCTGGCCCGTTAGTTCGCTCGTTGGAACTGTGGACGGGACTTGCAGCCTTCATGCAGCATGGCCAGCGCAAGAGCGCTTAGGTCTGGATCTCCGCCCTCAGCGGCTCTCATGAGCTCACTGCCGGCATCTTGTTGTCCGTATTGGCACCACATGACCCCACAAAGGAATACGTAATTGCTGTTCATGTTGCCCTCCCACTGGATTCGGGATAAGCACGGGAGTTGCCAAAGGTTGTCCCGTGGAGCGGGGATAGTGGAAATCGCAGGTCAACCTTAATTTGTCAGCGAAATCGAACGGGGTGTCGTGCTGCCGGGATAACACACGGAGTGTTGACACCGTTATCGGCATCTTCCTGAATGCCGATCAGCACATGGTGCCATGCTCATTGCTCGACCGGGCCGCATAACGCATTCGCAAGATGTACGCCACGGGGTGAAAGCGTGTGGTCATCGGCGCCATACCTGCTGTGTCAAACCTGGACTGTCAAACCTGGTGCGCCTGTTGCCTACGCTTGGGCACGAGGAGTCCAAATCTTGACATCGAATTGTCGCCTGGCATTTGCGCGGACGACCTGTGCCTGCGGAAACCCACAGAGTTGCGACCTTTAACTTGTAAATGCAGAAGCGGGTGGACGATGAAACACTCGCGAGTATTGGCACTGCAAATGCACCGCATTGAGCAGTCCAGATGCGAATGGAACAGAGCAGATCATCAGCACCCCTCGGCTGACGGTCTGCCCTGCCCTGATATCAACGAACTTAAGTACGCCAATAACCATTGAAGGAGTTGTCATGAAAGATCAGAAGGCTAGGAAATGCGCGCACATTCCCTGCCGATGCGAAGTGGCAGACGGAGAACAGTATTGTGGAAACGCGTGCCGTGACGCTGGGAGCGAAGACGTGGAAATCGCGTGTCAGTGTGATCATCCACCATGCCCGCTCGTTGCTTAGTTTCTTAGAGGTCACACCCAAATGAGCATCCATGCGACGCCAGAGCTTCGATTTGTAAATGCGGCTCCTGAGGACCGCCCAGGGTCGTTCGCCCGCATCGAAGAAGCCATTGCGGCCATCCGCGCCGGCCAGATGGTGATCGTCGCCGATGATGAAGATCGGGAGAACGAGGGTGATCTCACCATGGCTGCGGAAAAGATCACCCCCGAAGCCATTAACTTCATGGCGAAGTACGGCCGGGGTCTGATATGCCTCGCGATGACGCCCGAGCGGCTCGACGAACTCCAAATTCCACTGATGGTGTCCAATAACAGTTCGCGATTTGAGACGGCGTTTTGTGTCAGCATTGAGGCGAAGGAGCGTACGACGACCGGAATCTCGGCCGCAGACCGTGCGGCTACGGTGCTTGCAGCCATTGATCCCGCCACCAAGCCAGCGGATCTCATCCGCCCAGGGCACGTGTTCCCGCTGCGTGCGAGGAACGCCGGAGTCTTGGAACGCACCGGGCAAACGGAAGCGGCCGTGGATCTGGCCCGGCTGGCCGGCCTTTCTCCTGCCGGCGTTATCTGCGAGATCATGAACGACGACGGCTCGATGGCGCGAGTGCCCGAACTCCGTGAGTTTGCCCTTCGCCACAACATCCTGCTGATCACAGTTGCCGACTTGATCAAGTATCGGTTGCGGACGGAGTCGGTCGTCAAGCGCGCAGCCTCTACAAAGCTGCCGACCGAATACGGAGAGTTCCGGCTGCACGCATTCGAGAATCAGGTCGACAAGCAGACGCACATCGCTCTGGTGTGCGGCGATATCGGAGATGGGCAGGACGTGCTGGTGCGGGTACACTCGCAATGCCTCACGGGTGATGTGCTGCGCTCAGTACGTTGCGATTGCGGGGCGCAGCTCGACAAAGCTTTGTGCCGGATCGCGGTGGAAGGCCGCGGCGTGTTGCTTTACCTTAGCCAGGAGGGCCGCGGCATCGGCCTTGCCAACAAGATTCGCGCCTACAGTTTGCAGGACGAAGGCTGTGACACCGTGGAGGCGAATGAACGCCTGGGCTTCAAAGCGGATCAGCGAGATTATGGCATTGGGGTGCAGATCCTGCGCGAAATTGGAGTGCGTTCCATGCGGCTTCTAAGCAACAATCCCCGCAAGCTAGTCGGCATCGAAGGTTACGGCCTATCCGTCACGGAGTGGCTTCCCCTTGAGATCCCTCCGTCATCCTCCACAAGGCCCTATCTCGCAGCAATGCGAAACAAGCTCGGACACGCCTTGCGTGGGGTGTAAACCGGAGACGCTCCCCCCTTAGGAAGCAGCGCTTTTGTGAAACATTCACGGCAAACCCTGCGAGATCAATGTCAGATTTGTCGGACAGGTGCCCCAACTGAGAAGCGCAAAGAATCGTGCCATCCACCAGCGCGGAGAGACGCGGAGGTCAGTAGCTCGCTTCGTGCTGCAGTGCACCCGTCCGTTTCTCTCCTAATCCGCAGCGACGTGATCACTCTCACGTGAACCGGCGATATCTTCAATCTTGACGCCAAGCGCCTGCGCAACCCCGGCGCCATAGGCGGGATCGGCTTTTCTGCAGTTTGCAACATGCCGTTCCATTACCGCCCGAGAAGCGCCATTGATCGCGCGCGCCGTGTTGTCGAAAAGCCGCTGTTTTTGCTCAGAGGTCATCTTCCGGAAAAGATTACCCGGTTGCTCCCAGTGATCCTCTTCTAAGCGGTGGTCATAGTGATCAGCGTCCCCTTCGAGCGGCAGCGCCGGTTCAGCGTATTCCGGTTGGTCGTCCCACAATCCCTGGCTATTCGGGTTATAGCTCGTGGTCGCTCCGAGGTTTCCATCGGTGCGCATCTGGCCATCGCGGTGATAGGAGTGGAATGGGCACTTCGGCGCGTTCACAGGGATCTGATTGAAGTTAACCCCCAGGCGGTACCGATGGGTGTCACCGTACGAGAACAGGCGCGCCTGCAGCATCTTGTCAGGAGAGAAGCCAATTCCGGGGACCACATTCGCCGGGGAGAAGGCAGCTTGCTCCACTTCTGCGAAATAGTTTTCCGGATAACGATTGAGCTCCATGACGCCAACTTCGATCAGTGGGTAGTCGGCTTTGGGCCAGACTTTGGTCAGATCAAAGGGATTGTGTTTGTGTGTCTTTGCCTGCGCCTCTGTCATAACCTGAATGAAAAGCGTCCAACGCGGAAAATCTCCACGCTCGATCGCCTCAAGTAGGTCCCGGCCATGGCTCTCGCGGTCATTTGCTATGAGCGCTGCAGCAGCTTCATCCGTGAGATTTTCAATGCCCTGCTGTGTGCGGAAATGGAACTTTACCCAAACTCGCTTGTTCTCGGCATTGATCATCGAGAACGTGTGGCTTCCGAAGCCATGCATATTCCGGAAGGACTTCGGAATTCCGCGCTCGGACATGACGATGGTGACCTGATGGAGCGCCTCGGGAAGAAGAGTCCAGAAGTCCCAGTTATTCTGAGCGCTGCGAAGACCGGTGCGGGGGTCGCGCTTGACCGCGTGATTGAGATCTGAGAAGCGTAGAGGATCGCGAAAGAAGAAGACGGGAGTATTGTTCCCGACGATGTCCCAGTTTCCGTCCTCGGTGTAGAACTTGAGAGCAAACCCGCGGATATCGCGCTCCGCATCGGCTGCCCCGCGTTCCCCAGCGACGGTCGAAAAGCGCGCGAACATAGGCGTCTGCTTTCCAACCTTCGAAAAGATCGCTGCCTTGGTGTAGCTCGTGATGTCGTGAGTGGTCGTAAAGGTCCCGTAGGCGCCCCAGCCTTTGGCGTGCATCCTGCGCTCAGGAATGACCTCGCGATCAAAGTGTGCGAGCTTCTCGATCAGCCAGATGTCCTGGAGTAGGGCGGGACCGCGACGGCCGGCTGTCAAGATGTTCGTGTTGTCCGGTACGGGAGCGCCAGTTGCATTCGTAAAGCGTTCGGGCTTTGACATCTTGAGTTCTCACTTTCACAAGTCGGGTTCGGAATGGCGAGTCAACTCGATGGTTCTGACCGCCGCCATGTCTCGGCAACTCTCGTTGCATTTCTGAAACGAGCAATTACGATGCCAGCTCTTCTTCTGCCTGCCTGAGCTTTGGCAGGCGAATCCGAACGCATGTCAACTTCTATGCAAAAGTCAAAAGTCAAAAAGCCAGATATTCGTCAGGTCTTGAACGGCTGCAAGACAGAATCGAGAAAAGGCGCACTTTCAGCACGCTCCACAAGCATGACGTTTGGCAAATGGACTGCTCTTACCATTGCGCCTCAAAGAAACAAGGCACCGTAACTCAGGAGAATTCTTCATGGCAACAGCGTCCAAGCCCATTCCGATGCCGAAACCGCAGAAGCCCCTTCCCGCACCCAACAGTGATTTTTACGAGCTCGTCGAGACGCTTCCGGCGGAGGAACTGGCGGTTGTGAAACAGGTGCGCACCTTCATGGAGACCAAGGTGGCGCCGATCATCACGAAATATTGGATCGAGGACTCGTTTCCGTTCGAGCTGTTGCCGGCACTCAAGGAGCTCAATCTTGGCGGCGTTGGCCTGCAGGGCTACGGCTGCAGGGGAGGAAGCGGATTGCTGGCCGGTCTGGTGGCCATGGAGATGGCACGCGTCGACACGTCGATCGCGACCTTCTTCGGTGTGCACTGCGGCCTGGCAATGTCTTCCATCTACTTCGGCGGTTCAGAAGAGCAAAAAAAGAAGTGGCTGCCGCCGATGGCTCGCTTGGAAAAGATCGGCTGTTTCGGACTCACGGAACCGCTGGTAGGTTCCGGAGCGTCGGGCGGCCTGACGACAACGGCGAAGCGTGAAGGTGACACCTGGATCATCAACGGCCAGAAAAGATGGATCGGCAACTCCCCGTGGTGCGACATTTCGATCATCTGGGCGCGCGACGTTGCCGACAATCAAGTCAAGGCCTTCATCGTGGAGAACAAGACCACGCCCGGCTTTAAGGTCGAAAAGATGCAGAACAAGATCGCACTCAAGGTGGTCCAGAACGGCCAGATCACGATGGAGAACTGCCGGATCCCGGAGGAGAATCGCCTTCAAGCAGATAACTCGTTCCGAGACACGGCCAAGGTTTTGCGCGGGACCCGCTATTTCGTCGGCTGGGAGGCGACGGGATGTGCCATGGGCGCCTACGAGAATGCTCTCAAGTATGCCCAAGAGCGCCTGCAGTTTGGAAAGCCGATCGGCTCATTTCAGCTCATCCAGGATCTTCTCGCCAAGATGCTTGGCAACATTACCGCTTCGCAGTGCCTGGTGGTTCGTATGGCTCAACTGGAAGCCGAAGGAAAGATGACCGACGCGCACGCGGCACTTTCGAAAGCGTTCTGCACGGCCAAGTGCCGCGAGACGGTCGCTTGGGCCCGTGAGGTTTGCGGCGGAAACGGCATCGTCGCCGACTACAACGTGGGACGCTTCTTCGCCGATGCGGAAGCGCTGTACTCCTACGAGGGGACGTATCAAATGCAGAACTTGATTCTCGGCAAGGCCATCACCGGCTTGAGCGCCTTTGTGTAGCCATGCGTCGCAAGAGGCAAACAGTCTCTCGATAAGCGAACGTGACGGCTAATCACAGCGTGGAAAAGGGAGAGTAACCGATGTCTTCAAGTGCTTCCAGACCAAGGACCGCAAAACTCGCCGCGGAAAGCGATTCAGGCCGGCTCTTCTTTTTGGACCTTGCCGCCGGCCG
>Ga0074045_10003653_pt1 | contig 13820 bp, 10 predicted proteins | sample BogForMeECP23OM2_FD_94442 | JGI IMG/M metagenome (GOLD analysis project Ga0074045, IMG submission 94442) | Bog forest soil microbial communities from Calvert Island, British Columbia, Canada - Bog Forest MetaG ECP23OM2 | ecosystem: Environmental > Terrestrial > Soil > Wetlands ... | reverse complement strand
GTGCCCAATCACATGTTCAAAACGATTCCCCTATCGAACCACTCAGAACTGCCGGCATGGAACTACACAATTCGCCCCAACTGAGGCTGACAAAATGCCAAACTATTTCTGCGCAGCCCCTTACCCAGGACAAAGCGCCACGTTTCAGCCAGCACGCCCTTTGGATTCCGAGATGTCTGGGGAACCGCGCAGCCCGGTCATTTTCTCAATCAATATGCAGTAGTAGATTGCCGCAACGGCATTCGATTGGCGTCGAACTTGGCCGATGGTGTAGCCGCTTTGCCACCAGAGAGGCCTCTTTCGTAGCAGGGAGCGTAGGTAACTCCGAGCCTTAGCACCTTCGGGACCACTAGAAATCTCGACATACCGTCCAAGCAAGACTATGCTCTCCCAATCGTCATGGGCACGAATTTCATCGGCCTCCACGCAAACAAGGGGATTCTGGCGCATCCATAAAATCTTTCGCCCCAAGGTGGAAAAACAGTAAAGTCGGTCAGCATCGAATGAGAAATAGATCGGGACGATGTAAGGCCGGTCATTGCACGCGCAAGCCAGCCTGCCAAAGCCGAGACGCGTGAGGAACTCTCGACATTCTTTACTTCGCATTTTCGTAATAAGCATTATTCCTCCATTCGCGCATTGCGAGTGACAGCTTACATTAGTTACTTCGGCGGACCGCGCCGAGCAAGGCCAAGCGTGCTAGCTCCTGGAACGCGCAAAAGCTTGCTGCGCTATTCGATTGCAAATCAATTGACACGCTTATATGGTTTTTGGGAGTATTTCTTGAATTGGAAACGATCAGGCCACTGCGTAGGTTTGACGATAGTGGGCTTATTCGACCTTGGAGTGCCACGGTGGTTTAGTCCGAGCCTAAAGGCTAGCCTATGACTGACGCTTTCTTTAGGAATTTAAGAGGACTCAAATCCTCGCCTTTAACTGTAACTCGGTGGTCGCTGCGCCCGACATACATGTTTTTGCTCTCCTCGTCGCGACAGGCTTTTTGCCAGACCATATAGTGATCGCCTAGCGGGAGCATGCGTTGAAAAAGTTGGGCAAATATGAGGTTCTCGGAGAGTTGGGCCACGGCGCTATGGGAGTGGTGTACCGTGCCCGCGATCCGTTTATCAATAGGCTTGTTGCCCTTAAGACTATCACTACTGGAGTCGCTGACGATCCCGCGATGCTCCAGCGCTTCTACCGCGAGGCCCAATCGGCAGGGGGCCTCCAGCACCCGAACATTGTAACCATCTATGATATGGGAGAAGCAGGTGCCCTTCCTTATATCGCCATGGAATTGGTGGAGGGGGAAAACCTCGACCAGGTTATCGCTCGTCGTTCGGCCCTCCCGATAACTCTAAAGCTCGTTTACGCCATTCAAGCCTGTCGTGCCTTTGATTATGCGCATAAACGAGGAATTGTTCATCGCGACATCAAACCCGGCAATGTCATGGTCAACAAGGATGGCACGGTAAAGGTAGTAGACTTTGGTATCGCCAGGGTGTTGGAAACTTCACGCACGCAGACAGGCATGTTGATCGGAACGTTCGCGTATATGTCTCCGGAGCAATATCATGGCGAGCACGCCGATGAGCGCTCTGATATCTGGTCATTCGGAGTGTTATTTTACGAGTTCCTCTCTTACCAAAAACCATTCACTGGCCCGACTCCGGCGAGTCTCATGCACAACATATGCAACGAGGATCCAGCCCCTCTCAGTAGGATCTTGCCGGAGTGCCCTGAGGAGCTCGAACTAGCTGTCTCCAAGATGCTACGGAAATTACCGAGTGAGCGATACCAATCTATGGAGGACGTGCTCCTGGATTTGGACCCAATTTGCAGAACCCTACAGTCGCAAGCGATCGCTGATCTTTTAGGGCAGACCCATCAGCTATTCGACGAGAAACGCTTTGCCGAAGCTCGCGACCTGGCACGCCAGGCTGTTCAGCTTGAGTCTACCAACCAAGAAGCCCGTCGAATGCTGGATAAGGCCAACGCGGAGCTTAAGCGAATTCTGAATAGACCCAAGGTTCAGCAATTTGTGGAGAAGGGCCACGCCCTTCTGGAAGAGGGAAAGCTCCAGGAAGCTAAAGTCGCGGCCGAACATGCACGGCAACTGGACTCCAACTTTATCCCCGCGGAAGAATTGCAGCGCGCCGTCCAGGCGGAGCTTGATCGCGTTCGAATGATCACCGAATGGCTGGAGACGGCTAAGCAACACATAGCAGAGGGATTACCTAATGAAGCGGAAAGCCTGCTGGCTAAGGTATTGGAAGTCGAACCTTCCAACGCGCAAGCGCAAAGTCTCCAGCAGCAGGCCCTGAAGGAGCAGGCAGAACGGGAAAAGGCTCGACGCCTTCTTCGGGGCTTGCAGCAAGTGCGCGAGCTTTGGACCCAGCAGAATTACGACGATTGCTTAAAGCTACTTGAGAATCTTGGAAGTGAGTTCCCGGGAGAAGAAGAAGTCGCACGACTGTTCGAAACCGTCCGCGATGACCAGCTAGAGCAGCGGAGGCGGCGAGGCTTGCTGCAATCCCGAAATCTGCTCAGCTCCGGACGCCACGAGGACGCAATTGCTTTCCTTTCTGAATTACAGGAGCAATTTCCGAGCGACGAGGAAATACCCCTGCTTCTGGAAGACGCTCGGAAAGATCAGATGAATCAGCTCCGTCTGCGTGGACTGGCGGAGGCAAGAAGCCTCCTGGCGGCTGGAAAGTATGACTCCTGCATTTCTCTGCTGACTTCTCTAAGCGAGGATTTCCCGGAGGAACAAGAAATTCCCAATCTTCGGGAAACTGCTCAGCAAAACCAAGGCGAACAACTCCGTCAGCAAGGAATCACCGAAGCTAACAAGCTTTTGGCCGCGCGTCAGTACCAAGAATGCATGGCTCGCCTGACAACTTTGGAGAACCAGTTTCCTGGCGATAAGCAAATCGTGGCGCTGCAAAAGTCTGTTCGCGAAGAGCAAGCAGAGCAAGAGAAGCAACACCGATTGGAGGAAGCGCGGAGCCTCCGAGCTGGTCGTCGTTACGACGAGTGTTCTGCTCTTTTACTCGCTTTGCAAAAGCGGTTTCCTGCCGATCAGGAGATCCTTGCCCTCCAGAATGCGGTGGCTGAAGACCGCTCGAAGCAGAAAAGGATGCAAGGCCAGGAGCAGGCACGCAACCTCTTGGCGTCCAAAAACTATGAAGAGTCTCTGGCGGTCTTGGTTTCCCTACAACAGGAGTTTCCGGACGACGAAGAGACACGAAGGCTGATAGAGTCCGCTCGAAAAGAGCAGGCGGAACAGCGCAAACAACAAGCGCTCGCCCAGGCTCGCGATCTTTTGGCGGCCCGTCACTATGATGAATCCATCACTCTTTTAAGCAGGCTTCAGGACGAATTTCCTGCTGAGAGTGGCATTGGCAATTTACTGGAGTCCGCTCGAAAAGAACAGGCAAAACAGCGTCAACATGACGGACTTACTCAGGCCCGCGGCCTTCTGGCAGCGCGGCGCTACCATGACTCCATCGCCCTACTGAGCAAGCTTCAAGCGGATTTTCCAGGCGAGCCTGAGATCGCCAGGCTGCTCATCACCGCCCGTGAAGATCTCGCAGAGCAACAAAAAGAGTTGAAACTCGCCGATGCCAGGAGCCTACTCGCTGCCCAGTCGTTTTCGGAAGCCCTCACGGTTCTGAATAGCCTTGCATTTGCTCATCCGAAAGATTCTGCTGTAGCCAAACTCCGTGCCCTTGTCCAACGTGAACAGGAAAAGCAAACGAAAGAGCGGAAGCTTCAGCATGAGCTGGACTCGCTGAAGAAATTGATGGGTGAGAAGAAATATCTCGAAGTGATTGCCCGGGCGGAGGAGCTTTTCACCGAGTTCCCCTCCGAACCTAACTTGGTTCGCCTGTTTGAGTTTGCAACCGGTCGGCAGGCAAATATTGAAAAAGAACTGCTGTTCAACCAGAAGCTTGAGGATGCGAAAGCATTTTTCGATGCCGGTCGCTTTGAAGAGACCATGCGCGCCGTTCAGAACGCCTTGAAGACTTTTCCCGGGAATGCGGAACTTCAGAATCTCTATCAGCAATCCGAAATCCAACAAAAGAAACTGCAGGTACGTCAGCAGATCGAGCATCGAATTCGCGAAATCAGATTCAAGATTAACCGGGAAGAACTGAGCGAAGCCGTCGACCTGGCAAAGCAAACCCTAATGACACTGGGACCGGACACCGATCTGACGCAATTGTTGGATTCCGCTCAGGTTGAATTGCAGGCGCGCGAGAAGAAGAGATTACAAGAAGGCACCCTCGAAACGATTCGCACTCTCATCGACGCAGGCGACCTGGACCTTGCTAGCCAAACGATTGATGAGGTTGTCGAGTCGCAGACCCTGGACTCGTTTGATCCTCGAATCGAACGGCTATCGGCGCGAATCAAAGAGGCGAAAGCTTCGTCGGCCGGCGAGGCCGCTTCGACTCCGCCGGTCACCCGTGGCCTTTCCAAGGAGTATGCGTTTCTCCAGGCCACGCCACTCCCCGATGCTCCGCCTTCTCCGGAGAAGGCTCCGCCTCTAGATTCTGCGGCGGCTACCACGCCGTATTCGGCTAGCACGACCGCGCTACCTCAGCACCTCAAACCAACCGAAGCGGTTCCTGTCACCCCCGAGGACCCGGTACGACCTGCAACTCAGACTCCCACGACCGAAACAAAACCACCGAGTGTTTCACCTGGAGTGTCGGTCGGTCAGACCGGCGTTCAACAGGCTCCGTCGTCGCCTCCCATCTCGTTGGTCGCAGAGGCGGCGCAACCCGCAGTGCAATCCGCGTCCGTTCCCTGGCGCAGGCCCACAATCCTGGCAATCTTGGCGCTTGTTGTGTTTTCGGCAGTTTGGATTGGCCTGCGCTCGACTAGCATCAATAAACGGCGTGTAAGCCCGCCTGTGGCAAAAACCATCGAGCATCCCTCACAGCCTCGCGTCGATCCCTTAGAGACCCAACAGCGCCAAGCCTTGGATGCTGCCGACAAAAGAATTGCGGCCAATGATCTCGATGGAGCGATGCAACTACTGGAGCCCGCGGCGGCGCTAAACGGCCCGCTCGTGCCGGAAATCCAAAGAAAGATCGCCCAGGTTGAAGAGTCCAAGAAGGATGTTAATCTCCGCCAGCTTCGGCAGGGGGAAGAGGTGCTTTGGCAGCGAGCAACCCGTCTCGTTGCCGATGGGCGCTTCGCAGAGGCGCAGAAAGATCTCAAGCAAATTCTGGCTTTGCCCGCGGGAGGAGTTCACAGGGAGGACGCGCAGAGGTATCTAACGAAAACCATACCTCAGCAGCAGGCACAGAACAGCTTGCTAGCTCAAGGGCGACACAGCCTGACACAGGGCGACTTTCCGTCCGCTCGCCGGGCCGCTGACCAATTAAAGCAGGCTGGCGGCAATCCCGATGAATTAGTCGCGCGAATCGATGAATCAGAACAGGCCCAGCTCAAGCAATTGGAGAACCAGTTTGACCAGCTGAAGTCGCGCGACGATGATTTGGCGATCCAACAGCTCAAAGCCTTACAGCTCAGATTCCAGGCGCTGGGAGACAGTGGTCCCCAGGCCGGCGAAGCCCTCAATTATGCCAACAATATTTCCGGAGCAATCGCTGATGTTCGGGACCGACTCGAGAAAAAAGTTGCGGATGCGGCATTTCAGCAGGTAGTACAGAGATATCGCCAAGCTGCCGCCAGCAACGATAAGAATGGCCTCGCGGCTGCTCGCGGAGATTTCCAATCCATTGCACAGAATGGCGGGCCACATACCGACAGCGCGCGGCAATACGTGGCCGAGATTACCAAGAAACTCGATGCGCTCAATGCTCCGCCTCCCCCTCCCCCGCCCTCCACTAAGGAGTCTCCGGTCACAACAGTTTCCGACGAGGCTGCCATTCGCAGTGTCGTTCAGAGGTTCTTCCAGTCATTCGAGCAAAGAAATCCCGAATCACTCCGACAAGTTTGGCCCAATATCCCGCAAAAGAGATATGAAGCCTACAAAGATGCGTTCGGGAATGTGAGTGCCATAGCTATTCAGATTGTCAATGAAACGGTGAAAATAAGTCCGGATGGCACGTCAGCCACAGTTTCCGTCCAATCGCAAGAAGAGGAAACGCCCAAGAGTGAGAAGAGGCCGAGGAGATTTACGCCATCTTGGACCTTCCAACTAAGCAAAAGAAATGGCGCTTGGCTGATCAATGAGGTCTTGTAACTTTGCACCCACCGGCAGACGGGCAGACGGTTAACTGCTTGACAATTCAGGGTTACTGTATAGACTGCCCCAAGTTATCATGGCAAATTCCCCAAGGGCGCATCCTCACGCCCTTTTCAGAGGAACTGCCGTGCTATCAAACGGGGGACAATGATGCTAAAGCCAGTCACGTTGGCAACTCTCGTCAGTCTCTTGGCATGCGTCAGTGCTCTGGCCCAAGGCCCTTGCGCCACGCAAAGTAGTAAACTCGCGTGCGTACTGCCTCAAGAGTATGGCACAGGCGGGGCATTCAATCAGGTACTGGATTCCTACGGTGGCTCCAGTCATCATCCACAACATTTCGAAAGCGACTTCTCAACCACGCTGAAACCTTTGACGGAGGATATAGGACGACAAGCAAACCTATTGCCCCTAGCCTCACCCTCGTCCGGCGTGATTCTCGTCTACGATCCGACCCTAAAAACATTGGTAACAGGCACAGACAGTCTGGGCCCAATCCTTGGTGAGCGCGCGGAAACTATCGGTCGGCATCGTTTGTTTGTCGGGTTTAGCTATCAGTTTTTTGATTTTGATAAAATCGACGCCGTAAGTCTTGGTAGTTTCCCCGCGGTTCTGACACACACCGATGACAATCGGAACAACTCTACCCCCACCACACCTGTGACCTGTTCGATTACCACCGGAAATAATCTCAATGGCTGTGCTTTTGTTCGTGACCGTATAGATACGATAAATTCCATCAGCCTCAAAGTGAATCAGTACACCTCCTATGTTACTTTCGGGCTCACGAAGCGTATCGATCTCTCAATGGTGATTCCTATTGAGAATGTCCGCATGTCGCTCTACTCTCAGGACACGATTGTCCTTGGCACAAGTGGATTCTTCGCAGTTACCCCAGGCACCCCTGACGCTACGATACCTAACCAGAACTTAACCAATACGAACGGTGCTCCTTACTTTTTTCACCTGTTCAAAAATTGCCCGAATACCAGTCCCACTACTGGTGCAGCAGGTCTAGCTCCCAGCTGCGTGAATCACAATTTCCCTGATTTCGCATTTACAGGCAGCGGCAGCAAACCCATGAATTCGGCAAGTGGAATTGGTGATGTAGTCGCCAGAGCGAAGTGGAATATCTGGGAAGGTGAACGCGCGGGTTTCGCGGCGGGGTTGGACGTACGTTTCCCCACCGGCGATGCCTTGAACTATTTGGGTTCCGGATCGTACGGCTTTAAGCCTTTCGCGGTCTTTTCTTACCGTGCGCGAATCTCTCCCCATGTGCTCGTTGGCTATGAGTGGAACACGGATTCAATCACTGCGGGCGATCTGACTACCGGCGTGAAAGGCAAAGTTCCTAATGATTTCGTTTACATAGCCGGCGCCGATGCCTGGGTGACGAAATGGCTGACCGCAGATTTTGATATCGTTGGGGAACGGATCTTTGGAACCGAGACCGTCGCCGTCACGCAACAGCAGTTTCTTGCAAATTGCGGCGCATGCACCGCCAACGCATCACCTAATACCGTAACTCTTCCTAGCCTGGCTAACTCTCCAAACTCGTCTTATAACATCACCAACGCTTCCATGGGCATCAAGGTGCGCCCATTCCACAAGGTGTCGAGGCTGGTGTTTACCGCCAACGTTCTTGTCAGGCTCGATGACGGCGGGCTCAGATCAAAGGCTGTGCCGCTCGTCGGGGTAGGTTATACGTTCTAAACGAGCCCGCAGGAAAAGAGTGTTCCACCAAAGCAAATAGCTAACGATCTGGAAGAAACAGGCGGTCCTTTCCACTATGTGCCCCGGCGGTCGCGCCGACCTCTATCTTCTGAGCCAGGAGTGAATCACGGCCGTAGCAGAAATCCTGCCAGCTAGCCTCATCGCACGCAGCCGAATTCGTACTGGGAGATTTCGCATAATCGGAACTGGCGTGAGCCCTGTTTTGAGACAGTTTTTGGTGGCCACACCCCGAAGCTGAGTTGCGACGGGATAGCTGCCGAGTTGAGTCTGGGATTGTCGTGTTTGCCAACCCAGCGCCACAGTCGACCATGCGGCTAGGCCTTGCTGACCGGGAGTATGGTGGACTGCTTCAGAGTGAATTCCAGGAGTGATTCGCTGGGTATGCGGATGGGTTCGCCCTTTTTGATCATAGAGACACCCACGCCGGAGACAGCGCCAATGGCCGCGCCCTTTCCAGCGTCGCCAGCGATCGCGCCGATGGCCGCTCCGAGTCCGGCGCCGCCAGCGGTCGTCTTGAGAGTTTCTTTCCCCTCGCTACCGCCCTTCGACTGAAACCCGCTGTTCATGATGGGATGGGCAGTGCCATCGATGATGACGCTGGTGAGTTCGAGTTGCAATTCGGACTTGCCGGTCAAGCGGCGTGCATTTTCGGATTTGATTACTTTGCCGTTCACCTTGGTCCCTTTTCGGGCAATGACAACGCCATTCGCAGCGAGATTGCTATCCAGGGTTGCGGTGAAGAGTTGACCGGTTTGTGTCTTGCTGGTGTCGAGGCTGTTCAGTAAGCGAACGAAGATCAGGGTTCCCGCTGGAACGGTCACCTTTGTCGGCGCGGCGGGCGGCGCTGCAGCCGGCACTGGTACCTTACTCGCCACAGCCGGTGGCGTGCTCATCGCCGCAAAAGTGATGCTAGGTTTTGGGTTGACCGTCGGGCCCGAGAAACTTAATCTGACGTGTGTCGGCGCCGAGAAAAGTACCCTCGATGGTCGTGCCGGAACGTAAGCGCAGAGTATCGGCGTGAGCCGCTGTGCTCGTAGCGAACATTGCGAGCAAAACTGCGAACGCTGTTCTCTTCATTGATTTGCACTCCCGCCTAGGTTTCAGGAATCCACCGTGAGTGTTATGCCACGATTGGCCCGGAAGAAGCAGCCAACAGATTCGTGACCGAATGTGCTTCTGGATTTTCTAGTTAGTTTTCTGGCGGCCGGTGCCGGTGTAGCTAACGCGCCAGATGGAGTTCGAGCCGTCATCGGTTACCAGTAGGGACCCATCTTGAGCCACAGTGACGCCAACGGGCCTGCCCCAGACGTGGCCATTGTCGACCACGAAGCCGGTGAGAAAATCTTCGTACTCGCCGCTAGCCCGGCCAGTCTGGTGCAGAGGGACGCGTATCACTTCATAGCCAGTACGCACGGAACGATTCCACGAGCCGTGCTCGGATGAAAAAATATCTCCCTGATATTCGGGCGGGAATTGCCCGCCATCGTAGAAAATCATCTCGAGCGAAGCGTTGTGCGGCTGCAAGAGCACGTCGGGAACGAGGACCTTATCTTTCAGCTCCGGGTGCTTGCCCTGGTGACGCGGATCCTGATGGCTGCCGATATACCACCAGGGCCAGCCGTAGAAGCCGCCTTCCTCGACGTGAGTAATGTAGTCAGGCACAAGATTGTCTCCCAAACCGTCGCGTTCGTTCACCGAGCACCACAGTTGGTTGGTCTTGGGATTGATCGCCAGTCCGCCGCCGGCATTACGGACCCCGTAGGCGTATACGCGCATATCAGAGCCGTCGGGATTGAACACCAGAATGTCGGCACGGTTCTTTTCCTCCTGAGTGGTGTCGGGGTCGTCGACATTGGAGGACGAGCCGACGCCGACGAACATCTTCTTGCCGTCGGGTGAGAATTGCAGGTCGCGGGTCCAATGCCCACCACCATGCGGAAGGTCAACGATGTGTTGTGAGCGTCCGCGAGCCTTCACATCACCATTTTGATAGGGGAACCGAACGACGGCGTCGGTGTTTCCTACGTACACCCATTGCGGATTCTCTCCGGGAGGATAGAAAGCGATGCCATATGGCCGATTGAGTCCAGTGGCGAATTCACTTGTCAGCTCGGGCTTACCGTCGCTGTTGATCCCGCGAAAGATTTTGATCTTTCCGCTGCTGCTCTCCGCCAGGAAGAAGTCGCCGTTCGGGGCGGTACGAATCAGCCGCGGATTATCAAGCGCCGTGGCGTACAGCTGCACGGTAAAGCCGGCGGGAGCGCTGGGCCAGGCATCGTCGGGGCGAGTAACCAACTTCGGGCCGTTGTTGGAGGTGTCGCTGGCGTAAGGTGCAGGAAGATCCTGCGGCGTGATCTTGCGACTCTTTCCGGGCTGCTCAAAGCGGAAATCCGTATAAGGCGGTTGCGGCGGCGGGGCATTCGTGGGGACGGGCGCTGCAGCCGGAGAAACCGGCTCGGACTTTTCCGCGGTCCCGGAATTCTTGAGTGACTTGAGGAACGTGACAATCTGCCATCGTTGCTCCTCGGGCAGGCTGGCCCACGCCGGCATGCCGTTTTTGACCGATCCCGTGGTGATGAACCAGAGAACCTCGCCGTCAGGCACCGTTTGCGTTGGTCCTTCGGAGATAGGAGGAATGTTGCCAGTTCCTTGACCGTTCGCACCGTGGCAAGCAGCGCAGTTCGTGGCATAGAGCTTCGACCCTGCGGCGACAGCGGCCGGTTGCCCAGCGTAAGGGTTCTGCAGGCGAGCGCTGGACGCGGGAGCGTTATGAAAATGAGCGTCTTGAGCTGCCAGGCACGAAGTCGGAAAGAACGGGCTGGCAAAGATTGCAAGAGCAAGAGAAAAGGAGCGAACACGGATTTTCAAAATTGTCCTCCACGATCGATTGTAAATTGCTTTCGAACCCAGCCGGCAAGTCGAGCTTTAGATGAAGCGCGATCGGACCCCGTTCCATGCGCCTTAGCCGAAATTCGACTTACGCCGCCAATTTAAAAATAGCAAGTTCCCTTCTCCCTTTTCGAGGTCATGTCAGTTTGTGGGGGCTCCTTTGCCAGGCGTGTCAAGCTGTATTGAGCTACTCGTCAGCTTGCCGCAGCATTCTGGGCGCGCCGGCAACGAGGATCTATCCCAGCCGCCGCCGAGCGCCTGGATCAAGAGCACGGCACTGGTCATGCGACGTCCGAGAATGTTGACGGCGGTGACTTCGTCGACCAGAGCCGCGCTTTGCGCGGTGGTGACTTCCAGGTAGCTCGTTATGCCGCCGCGATAGCGGGTGAGGGATAGATCTAAGGATTTTTCCGACGCGACGACCGCTAACTGTTGCGTGGCCGCTTCCTTCTCGAGAATACGCAGCGCCGCCAGGTTATCTTCCACTTGTTGAAAGCCGGTCAAAACCGTTTCACGGTAGTTGGCAACTGTCTGGTCGTACACAGCTCTAGCCTGGTCCAAGTTGGCCCTGCGGCGACCCGCATCAAACAGAGGTGCAACTGCTGATGGGCCAGCCGACCAGAAGATGCTTGGGCCAGAAATCAGAGTGCTGATAATGCCGCTTTCGAACCCGCCTGCAGCGCCAAGGGTAATCGTTGGGTAGTAAGCCGCCTCCGCGACGCCAATTTGTGCGTTGGCGGAGGCCATGCGCCGAGTGTCGAATACGAACCGTTTTTCTGAATCGTCACGAGAGCTGAGCGCTGCCCATTCACGCGGACGATGTTGGTTTGTGGCGGGAACCCGTCGCGCACATAGGCGACATCACTGACATAGATGGTGGTGCTGCCAATGGTCTTGACGGGGATGCGATTCAACTCCGCGATGGTTTGCGGAGCGCCGTTGACGATGTCAACGGCGTACTCGTTGGCACCAATTTTGGACGTTCCTGTGGGCAAGATCAGGTTTTGCGCGGAGATGGCGTTGACGACGTCAAACGGAGAGAGACCTTTCGCTTGCAAAGCTGCGGTGTTCAGGTCTACCTGAACTTGGCGCTGCTTGCCTCCATACGGATAAGGGACGGCGGCACCGGGCACGGTGATAAGCCTGGTGCGGATGAAATTCAGGCCGTAGTCGTTGAGTTGCTGCTCGGACACGCCCTTGCCGGAAAGTCCGAGCTGCAGAATCGGGACCGTCGATGCGCTGTACGTGATGATCAAGGGCGGGGTGGTCCCTTGGGGCAGTTGCCGCAATTGCGTTTGTGAATTCGCGGTGATTTGCCCGATGGCCTTGTCGATGCTGGCGGTGGGCTGAAAAAATACTTTGACTACCGCAATACCGTAGAGCGATTGCGACTCGATGTGTTGGATATTGTCAACGGTAGTGGTGAGGGAGCGTTCGGTGATCGATATGATACGGTCAGCCATATCCTGAGGCTCAAGACGGTTATAGCTCCAGATGATGCTGACGACCGGGATGTCGATGTTGGGAAAAATGTCAGTTGGTGTGCGGACGATTGCGAGCGTCCCCAACAGAAAAATCAAAATGGTGAGAACAACGATGGTGTGCGGTTGTTTTAGCGCCAGCCTGACAATCCACATGATTTCATGCCCTCAATCTCTTTGAAAGGTTCCCCGTACAGCGGGACCTAGGAAGCGTTGGCAACTCTAGCCACTGATTGGAATTTCGACCTGGCCATACTCTTCAACAACGGCATTCGCCGCAATGCCGCTCTTGCATGGAACATGCGCGCCTTGACGGCCGCGGTGGAAATTCCCAGAATCTGTGCGGTTTCATTCGTCGAACGTTCCTGCAACTGATTAAAATCCACGACCTTTCGGGCTCGGGGACGCAGACCGTTAAGTGCCGCGATGACGATTTCCTTTCGTTCATTGCGGTGGTATGCCTCTTCGGGGTTAGGAGCGGTGTCGGGAACCTCAAACTGCGACCGGGACTGCTCTGCCGGACCGGGTTCGCCCATCGGGAGTTCTCGCATACCACGTTTTTTGCGAAGTTTTCCAAGGGCCGCATTGATGGCGATGCGCGTCAGCCAGGTGGCAAATTTCGCGCGTTCGTCGAAATCCTTTAAATGAACGAAGGCGCTCAGAAATGCGTCTTGCGCTGCATCTTCGGCATCCTCGCGATTCCGCGTGATGCGATGTGTCACACGGAAGACCTTTTTCGCGTGACGGTCACAAAGCTCGCCAAATGCTTCTCTTTTCCCGCTCTTGGCCGATGCGATCAGTTCCTGCTCGCTGAGCATTTCCGTTTCGCCTGTTGAAAGGGCTCTGTTTCTCGCCGAAGCAAGCGGCGTCATCGCCAGAATTGACATCGTTTTTTCCTCCCGTTCCACTGGATTGCGATTTGCCCTCGCACTCATTGCTTCTCTCTTTCCATCCACTCGCGGATATACGCAGGGCAGTTCTTGAGCTTGATTCCCTCTGTTTCACAGCCCCTCAAAAATCCGACGGCATGGCGATCCGCCAGCCTGATCTCTCGCAAATCAAGAATGACGTTGGGAGAGCCGCCCGGAAGTTCGAGAAGTTCCTTTAGCGCCGCGATGTGCTCAGCCTCAAGGTGGCCACTTAGGGTCAAAATCGTGAATCCTTGCTGCGCTGATCTCTCAATCTTCAGAGTCATGGTGACCGCTGGCGTCTTGCGGCTACCGAAACGCAATCACTCGGCTTACCGGCGCCACGCCGCTCGGAAGTGCAAAGCTGTGGCCACTCGCAAATCACTGAAAACAAATAGGCAGGACGAGGAATGAGTGACGGAAAGTCGGGAATTGCCAAATTTTCGGGAGTTGCAATCGCCAACTAGTATAGCGTTTCAATAAAATATATACACATAGGGATATCTAATGCTACACTGATCGTGTGGCGGGCATCTCAAAACGGCCGCGCTTGAAACTCAGCGCGGAGGAGGTCGAGCACCTCAGTAG
>Ga0074045_10003652_pt1 | contig 13822 bp, 11 predicted proteins | sample BogForMeECP23OM2_FD_94442 | JGI IMG/M metagenome (GOLD analysis project Ga0074045, IMG submission 94442) | Bog forest soil microbial communities from Calvert Island, British Columbia, Canada - Bog Forest MetaG ECP23OM2 | ecosystem: Environmental > Terrestrial > Soil > Wetlands ... | reverse complement strand
GGTCGAAGCCCTCTTTTGATCGATGACCTGACTGACTTTGTATGCCCGCATGGTCCGGAAACTGGAGCTGCTTGGATTGGCGCAGTTTCGTCCCCGCGCATTGAGGCTCGCGGTAATGATCTGACGACATGCCGTCTGGTCTGAAAACTCGGCCAAGTGCCGCCTCGAGGCAATCATCGAAGGCGGCTGCACTTCAAGCTCTGGAAGTCGAGTTGTTGCGCCGCAAGCCTCCGAGCAATGCTCGCGAAAGGGAATTCACAATCCTGGATATTGGGTACACGTCCACCGCTGACATCTGGTTGCGACTCAAGCCATTCGCGCCTTACGCGCCACGTTACCTGGTAACGCCGCAGCGCGGTAGCAGTAGTTTAGCGTGCCGCTCAGGCGCTGGCGCCGTTGAACTACGCCGCAATTACTAAGATGGCCCGCCTCCGGGCTGATGATTCGGTTGGCCACGCCCTGATGATTGCGCTCGCCGTGATAGGGCGATTCGACCTACGCGGAAACCTTCCTGGCTTGTTAACAGCGCGAGATCTACAGCCCATGAGTTCCCGCGGAACCCACCGAAAAAAAGCGGTTACAATCGTCCTTCAGATCTTGCCAGCGGCGCCGCTGTTGGGTGTCTTCTTCGCGGCTGGCGGCATCCTCGCATCGCGATCGAACGCGGGAACGCGCCGGCGCCAAATGGTTAACAGGCGGTGTTAACCGCCCGAGTACGGACGCCGGCCGGCTGAGCTTTCCGACAATTGACCTCCTGCGGGCGCGTGACGTGCACCAAACCGCTGATCGCCCTCAGCCGGCCCGTGTGGTTCATGCTCAAGTTCAGTTAATGTCTGCACGGGTGTGCCATGAACGGTCGGACAGCAAGCGTCGGACCGCCCTTGACCCTGCTCCCGGCTCGCGAAAGGGCTGGTGTGTCTTGACAACGCCGACGCCGTCATAGAGAGAACTCCTGGGTATAATGCGAACGGCATGCGTAATTTCTTGAAACTTCTACTGTTTGCCGGTTTCCTGCTGTTCCAAGTCGTTTGCTGCGCACAGCAGCCGGTTCCGATTATCTTCGATACCGATATCGGCGATGACATCGATGACGCCCTCGCCCTGGCGCTGGCGCTGCAATCGCCGGAGCTTGAGGTTCGCGCCGTCACCACCGTGAGCGACGATACCGAAGGCCGCGCGCGTCTGGCGTGGAAGGAACTGGGGCTTTACGGGCGTCACGACGTACCTCTCGGCATCGGCGCGCCCGAGCCGTTCCTCGGCCCGATCCATACCGGCCGCGCTCCTCAGTTTTCGGTGCTGACCGATGCCGACACGCTTCCGCCCGCCATACACCGCCGCGCATTCGAGTTGATCATCGAAACGCTGCTGGCGTCGCCGCGCAAGATCACTCTCGTCCCCGTCGGCCCCCTGACGAACATCGCTCTCGCCTTGAAGGGCGAGCCGCGCGTCAAAGACAAAATCGAGCGCATCGTGCTCATGGGAGGCGCTTTCGATCTGCTCAGGGCGGAGTATAACGTCGAACGCGACCATGTCGCCGCCGAGATCGTGTTTCGCTCCGGTGTCCCCATCACCGCCGTGGGCCTCGATGTGACCATGCGCTGCAGACTCGCCGCCGCGGACATGGAGCGCCTGCGCGCCGCGGATAATGCCGCTTCGCGCTTTTTGGTCCGCCTCATCGAGCTCTGGCAGAACGGACACCACGACCAGTACCCGGTCCTCCACGACCCGCTGGCCGTTGCCGTGGCGATACACCCCAACCTAGTCGAAACGCAATTGGGTAGCGTGCATGTGGAGACATCAGGCGTTCTGACCAACGGCTTCACCGTGTTTACGCCAGCCGACCGGTTGCCGCCCGATGCGCACGCCTCCACGCTCGTAGCCCGCCAGGTTGACGTGCGCCGCTTCCTCGATCTCATCCTCGCCCGCCTGTGCGCACAGCCGCGAGCCAAGTAAGATGCCACAGTCCTACTTGTCTCAGACTCTGCTGGCTTCTTCCGATGGCGGCACGATGCGCCTGCCCCCTCGCCTAACACAAACGGTTAAGACACTGTTCGCCGTTCGCTGGAAATCCCTCGACCGACAAGACGACTGCACCGGATACTGGGACCCGGCTGGCGAAGCGGAGGCGGGCTCTGGGGGACACCCAGCCGGCCAGGAATAGCCGGCCGGGGTACAACCACGAGCCGCCACGGCGCCTCTGCTAGGCTGCCCTTTTCTGCGTATTCCACAAAGAGCAGCGCGCCGGTGGTAATCTCCTCGCTACTACACCATTCAGGGTCGTCGACGCAGCCACATCGTGGATCCGCACACCGGCAAGCCGGTAGACGCCGTGCCGCAGGTGACCATGCTGGCGGCGAGCGCCACCCTGGCCGATGACTGGTCCAAAGCGATGGTCGTGCTGGGTCCTGACGGGATCAAGCTCCTGCCTCCAGGCGTGGAAACCACGATCATCAGCACCGCGGACCAACAACCTCGGATCTACGAAAGTGCGGGCTTCGCCAGATACCTCGACAGGGATGTCCCGTCATCCTCGAAACGTGCGTCCAACTGAGGACGAATTGAAGGGCGCGCGCCGATGGGACGTCAATTGAAAGATGACCTGGAGTGTGACTCCACAGCAATCGAGGAAGCCTGCTTGTCAGGGCAACTGGACGTCCTTCGCCGGTTCAAGCTCGGACCGGAAACTGACAATCTGACGGATCTTCTTACAGAGGCCGCTCAATTCGCGCACGCCGAGGTGACTCCCTATCTTCTCGAGCTCGGGGCAAGACCCAACGACAAGAGTAACGGAGGATCGTCGGCCCTCGAGCGGTGCCTGTGGCACCTCGAATTCGAGGATGGCAGCCACATCCGCTTCGGGGGATGAATCAGCAGGTATGGCGTCTATCACACGCTAGAGACAATCAGCTATTCATCAATGATATGAACCCGGATTCGCGGAATCCGGATCGAAGATCCAGCCAGAGGACAATCTGGCTCGATGACCGAAACGATCGCGCTCCGTTACAGCCGCGGTTCATCCGGCGAGACCATCGCCGCTCGAACGTCGTCACCGATGGGACTGCCCCCACCTTCGGCGCTGGGCACTCTGTAGGTCAGCACGCGCCCGCCGTAAGTGTACGGCCCTACTGGTTCTTCAATCCAGCCCAGGTCCATCCGGCGCGACTTGCGCCGCTCGAACAGTTCCAGCACCCGCTTCATGACTTCAGGCTTCATCTCGGCTGGACCGATATTGTCGCCGAACGGCCCGCCGCTCAACGCCACCGGAGCATCGAACGCCTCGACAGCGTACTTAGTGAAGGGGAAAAGCGTGACCGGCGCCCAATTGCAGGCCCACAGAATGTTCCCGTAATTCTGGAAAAAGAATCGCGGGAAAAGCGAAGGCAGACAGGCGAGGTCGGCATACCCGCCGTGTGTAAAGGTCGCGTACGAGTAGTCGGAGCCAAGAAACGCTGCGTCGCGATGGTGCTGTTGCACCGTCAGGGTCAATTCCTTGATCAATGTCATCATGGCCCGGCCCGCATAGCCTGGGTGCGCGGCGGTTCCCAACTCTTCGGGGCCGACAGAGTCGGACAAGTCGAACACATAGCCATCGAGTTCCTTGCGGAATTCTTCGATCAACGCTTCGAGGAAACCGCGATAGAAATCTCGCACCTCGGAGACGAGGGGATTGCGAATGTACTGTTGGCCTATGGTATCCGGCCCGCGCCAGCCGCCCGGATGGAGGAAGTGCTCTGGAGGATCCGAATCTTTCAAACCGCGAGGGGCCTGCAGACCGCAAGCGTAGTACAGGATCACCCGAAAACCTTTGTCCTTCGCATACCGGCAACGCCGATGCATATCGGCTAGCGACATTTCAACCGGCCGCATCTCCTTGAGGGAATCCGGTCGAAAGATGTACGGCAGCCCGGAGCCCGGCGGTTTTGCCCACTGCGCCTGGAATGCCGGGTCTTGCGCGCTCGGAAACGCCACCCAGGTCTTGTTCAGTGAGCGCGTTCGGGCGTCGTAGTTATAAGGCCCGACGCATCCGTACCACCCGTGCAGTGCAAATGCTACCTTGGGGCGGTCGGCAGGCTTGATCAACTCGGCCATCCTGTCGATATCGGCGAACCACCCGCGGCCGTTCTTCCCAAAGTAGTCGTACTCTTGCAGTGCGACCTCGTGCGTCCAGTCTGGACCAGGATCGACCGGCGTGAGGGCCGCCAGGCGAAACAATCGCAGGCCCTGCCGGAAGTCCCCCTTGTGGACAATCGTGTAGACCTCGCGCTGCTCCTCTCTTTCAATCCCCGGGCTGCCAGGATACAGGCAGTTAAACTCGCCCGGCCTCTCTCCGTGCGGCAGTCGCAGATAGGTCGTAAACAGCGGATCGGCGCAGTGCGTGATGTGCAGGTCGCTGTTGTCGGCGTACTCTTCGGCCAGGGGGATTGCCAGGTTCTGCGTTCCTTCGCCGTGTTCGCTCACAAACGAGCCAGCCACTTGGAAGACATATTCGTCGTCGTGGTCCAGTCCACGGATTGGCTGTTTCCGGCCTACCCCGCTTTTCAACGGCAGAAATACCTTGCGCCTGTCCGTTCCCAGGCGAACGGTCTTCGGGAGCCGCAGCACCAAGGTGCTGGGGACGTTTTTCGGCGTGTGGAACCGCACCGTCTGCTTGAGTGCCACGTCTCGGCCCGCCGGGATCAACCCGATGCCATAATCGACCGTTAGAGGGTAGGGCCCCGGGAACTCGTACCGTAAGACCACGCCCGACTCATCCCTGCGGACGGAAACCGGCCGGTCGCAGTTGCAGATGCGCTCCCTGAAAATCACAAACTGCGGCTGATTGGCGCCCAGGTTGTGCTGCAGGAGTTCCTCGGTCCCAAACTTGAATGACGTGATGTTGCCGTCCGGCGCTACGACCACCCGGCAGTCGCCTCGCTCGATCACGTTTTCTGCTGCGGCTGCTGCCAGCGCGGGCGCACCGGTCCAGACAGCGGCTGCCGTTAGACTCTCAAGAAAATGTCTTCTCTGCACTGAGTTCAGGCTGTTCTTCTCGATTTCCATGTCGGCCTCCCGGCCGCTAGCGATCTTATATCAACCAGGTAATGCTCTCAACCGTTCTCCCGCGCGGCGTGCTTGGCGTTATCGGATGAACACCCGAAAGAACGAAAGTGTTCTAAGCGAGGATTTGACCAGACGGGGCTTTTGCACCAGTTTGATTGAGAGTATACCGATGGTGATCGGCCCGGCGAAAACTGAACCACTGAGAATGTTAGTCTCAGCAGAATCCGGGAAGGAGATTTTGCTGATGAAGGGCAAGCGGTTTTCGGTCGAGCAGATCGTCGGTGTGCTGAAACAGGCCGAGATGGGGGTGCCGGTGGTGCAGCTGATCCGCAAGGCAGGGATCAGTGAGCAGACCTCTTATAGCTGGAAGAAGCACTACGAATCAACAACTTGAGATGCGCGGACGTTTGTTGAGTTCTTCCTGCGTAGATCTTCCGAATACAGTGAAATAGTAGCCATGACTCCGCAACTCGAACTGGCCGCCATCAGCGACGAATTCTCGCCGCAGCTGGAAACCGCGCTCGACGCCATGTCCGCCATCGGCATGACGGGAGCCGAACTGCGCGTGGTGTGGGGCAAGAACATCCTCGATCTCAGCGACGCCGAGGCGGCGCGCGCCGTGGAGCTGGTGCGCTCGCACGGAATGCATGTCATCGCGCTGGCTTCGCCGCTGCTCAAGTGTGTGCTAAGCGGGGCGGGCGACGTGGATACGCGCTTCCAGCAGGACGTTTTCAACTCCGCCCATACCTTCGCCGATCAGCCGCGGCTGGCGGAGCGGGCCTGGCGCCTATGCGAGCTGACGGGGGCCAGGATCGTCCGCGTCTTCTCCTACTGGCGGACGGTCGAACCGGCCCGTTGTCACGAAGCGATATGCAGGGCTCTGGGCGAGCTGGCCCGCCAGGCGGCGCCGCAGGGCGTGATCATCGGCCTGGAGAACGAGCACGCCTGCAACATCGGCACGGCCGGCGAAGCAGTCCGGGTGCTGCATGATGTCGCCGACGCGAATTTGCAGCTGGTCTGGGATCCGGCCAACATGCTGGTCGGCGGACAGGAGCCTTTTCCGGGAGGCTACGCACTTCTGCCCAAGAACCGCATCGTCCACGTGCATGCCAAGGACTGCCACATGGAAGGGCACACGCCGGTGTGGGGTCCGCTGGGCACGCGGCATGTGGATTGGAAAGGTCAGATCGCGGCGCTGCTGGCCGACGGTTACCGCGGCGCGGTCAGCCTGGAGACCCACTGGAGCGGTCCCGGCGGCGACAAGCTGCTGGGCAGCACGATTTGCGGCTGGAACCTGCGCGGGCTGCTGGCGGCGTAGGGCGGGGACTGGCGGAACGAGCTGGCCGCGGCGTGGAATCAGCCGGGCGGGCTGCGCGACCGGACGCTTCAATTGGCGGATGACGATGATTGAGACGCAACCGGCAGCGTGACAGGCGCCGAGACCCGGCCGTCATAGGCCACCGTTAGCGAGAGGCCTCCGGCGGCCGGAACGACGGTCTGGGGGCTCAGTTGGAAACCGATGATTGCCGTGCCGGTGCCGTTGTCCTGCTGAACCGACGTTACGGTTTGCGGAAGGCCGCCGACCGACACTGTAATGGCATTCACGTCCATGGGCGCGAGGCTGTCCGCAAGGCCCTGAACCGTCAGCGCGATGCCGTCGCCGGGAAAGGCGGGATAGGCGCCCGAGTACAGCCCGCCGCTGAGGGCTGAAGCGGCCTGAATGATGTTCGGCCAAGGAATGCCACCCGAATAGAAGAGCAGCGGCGGAAGCGGCACGCCGAGATAGCTGACCTTGACCAGCACCGGGCCGAGCGGCAAATCCGATGGCGCAACGGCGATCAACAGGCCGGAGAAGTAAGAAACCGCTGCGACTTCGTCGCCATTGGGACCGCTGATGATCACTGAGAAGTCGAAGTTCGACGCATAGGTCGAGACGCCCCCCACGCAGAGCACGAAATCCTCGTCCGGCTGCAAGGTGTTATCGAATGCCGAAACGGCGAACGGCAGTGGAGCCTGCGGAGGCGTCACCAGGAAGCCGGCCGGGATTTCCAGGAATTGGAGGCCGGAAGAGAGGGTCACGGTGGCCGGCCCCTGCTGGGCGTATTTCGAGACCACGACCTGTGCGACGGCGTGCTGCGGAGCGATGATTGAGATCTGCTCCACGATGATGTCGCTGCTGCCGAAGCCGAAGCGCAGATTGGCGGCGGCGAAGTTCACGTTGGTCCCCGTGATGTCCACGAGCAGCCTGGATCCGGCAGGCGCCGAAGCGGGCGTCAATTGAATGGCGGGCGCCGGGCCCTGGGCGTAGGCATAGGAAGGCGGCGCGGCGGCGGGCGCAAAAAAGTTCGAATCCAGCCCGGCCGGGCTGAGGGCAATCACCGCGGCGCTGGCTCCCGGCAGAGCCGGGGGAACGACCACCGTCAAGTGGCCGCTGGATGCCGCCTGGACGGCCGCCGCGGCGCCGTCGAACATAATCTCAGTACCCGGACCCAGCCCCGAGCCGGTGATGGTCGCCGTGCCGTCGCCGTTCGGCTGTATGCCGCTGATGGCCGGAGGATCGGCGGGGGCCAGCAGAATGGCCGATGGCACGATCTCCATCTCGCCGCCCTGGCTCAGGATCAGGTGTTGCGGACCGGGCGCGGGGGGCGCAGCCGCAGAGACCTGGAACTGCAAATACCCGGCGCCGTAAGGGTACGCCACCAGGGACTGGATCATCTCCGGGAAGCCCAGGACCGAGGCGCTCAGGCCGGGCGCCGGGCTCACGCCACCGGCGGCGAAAAGCCCGTCGCCGGTGACCACCGCCGTCCCGGGGTTACTGCCGAACGTGAACGTGGCCGGCTTGGCGGTGTCGTAGGCCTGCGCGGCCTGATCCCACAAGAAACTGTAGGTCTGGATCCCGTAAATGTTCACGCTGGAAAGAGGCGTCACGGCGAAATTGACGCCCGGGGTCGCGGCGCCCGCGCTCACCTGGACAGGATCGCCGGGCGAGGATGTGCCGGTCTGGAAAACCGTGTTGAACGCCGGGCCCGACAGGATGGTGCCCTGAGGACTGGTGGGAGGAATCACGTCGCCGGAGTAGGATTCGCCGGGCAACGAAGGCGGCACGGTATGCGCGTACACCTGGTAAGAGCCGGCCGCCAGGCCGTCGATTTCGTAAGTGCCGTCGGGATTGGTCAAGGTGCTGACGGCCTCTCCGCCGGGAGTCAGCGCCACCACGGAGGCCAGCGCCACGCCGCTGCCGCCCATCGTCACCTGGCCGGTGATGCTGCCGTAAGATGTAGCCCAGGCGGGCGTGGGGTAAAGGATGGAGACTGCGGCGATGTCGTCCGCTCCGAGCGGATGGGCCCTGGTCATGGCCCGCGTGATCTCAGTGGACATGGCGCTCGAGGTCCAGGTGTGCTGCAGACCGAGCGTGTGTCCGAATTCATGGACCAGGGTCAGGAACAGCCGGTCGCTCCATGAAGGTCCGATGCCGGTGGAAGATGTAGCCGGCGAGCGCAGGTCGGGCCCGATCACCATCGAGGATTGGATGACCGGCACGTATTGCTGGCCATTGGGCGCGGTGGTGACCTGGCCCGTGGTGAGGGGGCCGGCCATGGCGATCACTCCCGGCGGGAGTTCGTCGAAGCTAATGACGACGGCCGGCAGGGTCATTGTGACGTTGGGTGTAGCCATGCCGCCGAAGCGGAAGCGGAAGGTGGAAGTGGGGACCGAATTCCACACCTGGGAGGCGGCCCGCATCTGGCTGACCACCAGATCGAACGTGTCGCCAGGCTCCATCTGGAGGGTCGACGGCGGGTCCACAACCAAGAACGACAGCGCGCCGCCACGCAGGCTTTCCACGGCAAATCGTTCGAAGACGGGCGTGTAGGGCGGGCCGCTCGCGGCGTAATAAACGAAGTGGTAGTTGGCCAGGGCGAGGCTGGCCGTGAACACGACTGCCGCGATGAGGGCGATGCCCCGTCTGGTCATTGCCGGATTCACTTGCGCCCCACGGGGGCGGGCATCCATGTGCGGGCGCGTGTTCATTGCCGCCCCGATTGCTGCGCCACCTGGGCCTGCAAATCCCGCCACCTCAGGGTGAGGCCGTGATCGGGCGTGTGAGCGCCATCCGCGCCGAACACCTCCGAACTCATTGTCCGGCGCTGCAACACGACCTCACCCGAAGTGTTTGTGTGGATCTCGAATAAACCCTGGCACAAGCCGACGACGTAATTTGTGCCGCTTGGGCCGGTCCAATAAAAAACCACATACTCGACGCCTGGACGAAACACCGGAGCGCCCGCGATGGCCTGGTGCAAACCCTTGAAATCCCCGCCCGGCACGGCGAGCTCGACCGCGGAGAGCGGGCTGCCCTTGAGCGTTGCGCTAACCGCCAGACGATAGGTCGTGTAGATCATTCCGTTGCGCTGGAAGCTCGACACCGGGGCGGCGGTGGCGCGAACGATGGCCGTGCTGCTGGCGATCAGGTCGTCGACACTCATGCGGCGCAGTGTTGTGGCCGCGGCCGGCAGCAGTGCCGCCAACAGCAGAATTCCGGCCACACTGAGCGCTCGCCTTCTCATCTGTTATAGGGAGTGCAATTCGCCGACCGTTCGTCTCGATTCACTCAAAGCTGAAATATCAATAACTTACAGCCGACCGGACGGCGCGTGGCGGGTCATGGTGACACACTGCCGAATGTGTCAGACCCATTTCAACGGCTCCCGCTGGCGAGGTCGCCGCGACCTGGTCGCGGGGGAGAGGTGGCCGCAAGGGGGACGGGAGCGCGCGCCAAAGCCTCACGCCGGTCCCCGATCCTGGACAATCAGGACCGGCGCGCCCACGGCGTGCCGGACGTGGTTGATGGTGGCGCCGTAAACCACGTCCTTGAGTCCGCGGTGCCCGTGAGCACCCATCACGACGAGATCGGGGCGCAGGCGGCGGGCGGCGGCAATGATCTCGTCTGCCGCACTCCGGGCGTAAACGACCTCGAGATCCGCCGCGACGCCGGCGGCATGCAGGGCGTCGAGCAATTGCTGGAAGTACAGCCGTCCCTGTTCGATCTCCGCCGTCGAGGCCAGATCGCCGTACACCTGGCTGGTGACGCCTTCCTCGACGTGCAGCAGGTGCAGCCGGGCGCCATAGGTCTTGGCCAGCGCCGAGGCATGGCGCAGGGCCACGGCGTCCAGGCGGGTATGATCCAGCGTCACCAGGATGTTGCGGTACTCGGCCTGCAACGTGAACTCAACGGCGGGCTCGGCGATCAGGGAGGCCGGCTTCTCGGGCCGCAAGCGCATCCAGCGCCGGATGGCGGGCTCGAAGGTCACGTAGGCCAATAACAGGCCGATGGCTATGAGCAGCGGGAACAGCAGCAGCTCCAGCCACATCCGCCTCGCGCCGGCGCCCTGCAGCCAGTCCTCGATGACCTGGCAGGCCAGCCAGATGTTCAGGCCCAGAATCAGCGCCGTGGAGGCCCAGCTCAGCGCGCGGACCCAGGCGGCGTTGGCGAATTCGCCCATCCGCCCGCGGTCGTTGGTGAATTGGACCAGCGGAATCACGGCGAAGGGGAGCTGCAGGCTGAGGATGACCTGGCTGAGGATGATCAGCTGGAAAGTGGCCCGCTCGCCGGCCAGCCAGATCACCAGGGCGGCTGGAGTGACCGCCAGGGAGCGCGTCAACAAGCGCCGCAGCCAGGGCTTCATGCGGAAGTTGAGGAAACCCTCCATCACGACCTGGCCGGCCAGGGTGCCGGTGATAGTGGAGGACTGGCCCGAGCAGATCAGTGCGATGGCGAACACCAGGCTGGCGACCGAGGTGCCGAGCAGCGGGGCCAGCAACTGGTAGGCCTGCTGGATCTCAGTGACCACGATGGCGCGCTGGAAGAAGATCGCCCCGGCGAGCACCAGGATGGCGATGTTCACGAGCATCGCGCCGTTCAGCGCGACGGCCGAATCCAGCAGGTTGAAGCGGCAGGCGCTGCGTTTGGCGGCCGGGCCGCCGCCGATCTGCCGCGTCTGGACGAGGGACGAGTGGAGATACAAGTTGTGCGGCATGACGGTGGCGCCGAGAATGCCGACGGCGATGTAGAGGCTGTTGCCGTCAAGCCACGGAATCGCGCCCAGGGCCACCTGGTGCAAGTTCGGCTTGGCCAGGATCAGCTCCAGCAGGAAAGCTCCGCCGATGGTGGTAATGAAACCGAGGATCAACGTCTCCAGCGCGCGCATGCCGAAGCGCCCCATCCACAGCACCAGCAGCGCGTCGCCGGCCGAAATCAACACCCCCGCGAGCAGTGGCAGCCCGAACAGCAGCTTGAGGCCGATCGCCGTGCCGAGCACTTCGGCCAGGTCGCAGGCCGCGATGGCGATCTCGCACAGCACCCACAGCGCGTGGCTGACCAGCTTGGGGTAGGATTCCCGGCACGCCTGCGCCAGGTCACGGCCGGTGACGATGCCCAGCCGCGCGCTCAGGGTCTGCAGCAGGATCGCCAGGCCGTTCGACACCACCAGTACCCACAGCAGCTTGTAGCCGAAGCGCGCGCCACCCTCCAGGTCCGTCGCCCAGTTGCCCGGATCCATGTAACCGACGCTGACCAGGTAGGCCGGTCCGGAGAAGGCGAACATGCGGCGCCACAAGGAAGCGTGCGCCGTCGTCACCGAGGAGTGAACCTCGGGCATCGAGCGCGTATCGGTCTGCGAAGCCATACGTCGAGTCCGCCGGAACTAACAGTGTAATGCCTGGGCGGGCCGCGAACGCGCGCCCGCCTGTTCGCCCGACAATGACTCACTTCTCAGAAGCGCCGTTTACCGTGCCGACCACTTGTCCGACACGCCGGCTAGGCGCCCGGTGCTGGTTGGCAACCCGCTGTGAGCGGGGTCTGCCCGTGGTGGCTCGGGCCATGTGAGGGCAATCACGCATGCCGCCGCAAGCCATGCTACGCTCTCGGGCAGTATGGCAGAAACATTTCAGCAGCGGTTGAAGCGGTACGTGGACCAACCTGCTACCGATACTCTCGGTTGGATGATGATGATGCTCCAAAACTATCACGCTGTGGAGCTACGCCGAGCTCGGGAGAACAAGCTTTACCACTGCGTCTATCTGCTGGCACATTCTATTGTCCAGACGGTATCAGAGACGATGTTTGGCTTAATCGGGGCCAAGGGGACACATTTCTTTCTCGAACGATTTGCGGACGGTGACACAGAGGACAGGAAATTCTCGGTGATTTCGTCGGAGATCCACAACGTGCGCAATATCATCGCCCACCGAGGCTACTCGAAGATGCAGCATGAGGTGCAGTACTTCGCTGATGACATCATTCAGGGTTGGAGAAGGGAGATGGACGGCTCACTCACCATCAACCCGGCTCTGTACAGCGTCCAAGTTGAAGACGTTTTCCGGCACCCGACACTTTATGACACATTCCGCAAGCAGCCAGCTCTGCGACTGCTGCGGCTGAAATATCGATTTGTTCGAGGATGGCTCGACCTAAACAGGAACGACACGATCGCGAAAGCGATCAAGGCGCTCGATGACATCGATGCGGCTGTCGATCTCGAACGAGAAGACGCCGAGCTTCGGGCGCGGGTTTATCAGCTCTATGGATTGTGACTGCTTCCGGTCTTTATTCAACCGTCTGTGAAACGCCCTAATCCTACGCGTGAACTGGGGCAGCCCGTCCCGCCGCTAACAGACTCAATCCGCATGTGGGAAGCGTCGGAATGGGTCAGGCCGTCCATGTCCTCGGGTTCCGCGCCCTGAGGGGCTTAACTCGATAGCAGGTGGCCGCTGGACAACAACGGGGCCGCATCAGTCCACACGCTCCACTCGGGCTGCGGGCCGATTTGGTTGGGTGTAGGCTATCGTGAGGGCGGTGCGCATGCGTCTAATGCTCTCCTGCACGGTCCTGATCGCTGCAGCGATGACTGGGTTTGCCGCGGACGAGACGACTTTGTTCGACTCTCGCGGTCGGGCGACTGCGTACATCGCAGAAGACCTCACGGTCTACCTATGGAGTGGAAAGCCGGTCGCCTACCTGTTTCCTGATAGCCGCCGCGATGGCTTTCACGTTTACGGCTTCAATGGCAAGCACCTCGGATGGTTCGTCCGTGGCCTCGCACGGGATCACGAGGGAGAGGGTGTGTGTGGTATCAAAGGCGTCCTCGCTCGCACTGAAATCGAGCCCATCAAGTCGATCAAAGAGATCAAACCTATAAAGAGCATCCGCGAGATCCCGCCAATCCGTCCAATCTTTTCTCGGGTTTGGTCTGAGACGCCCTGCCGACTTTTTCTTTTTGCGGGGGCTGATTACTAACCTGAAGCGGGGAGCTGAGTTTGAATTCATAGCCGCAGCCTCCAACCGCACCTAGGAGGCTGCTGAACGGGGGAATCATGGATATTCGAAGACGCACATGGCTGGGCGGTGCGACCGCTTCGGCCACGCTCCTGCTCGCAAGCCGTGGAAGTGAGCCAAAACCCTCGCGAACAGCCACGTTGACAAACAATGACGCAGTGCACGCTGCCGTTGGTGCCCTCGTCCGCAGTGTAGACAATCTGAATGGAGCAGTCGGCGGATTCGACAACGAGAACTGGCGTGACGTAGTGCCAAATGTCCGGAGTGCGGCTGCTGATGTGGCTTCTGCCGTCCAAAGGTTGCAGCAGGCGCTAGGCTATTCCGAATGACTCCAGCCGACGTGCCGAACGGCTCGAGGTGGAATAGGGACAGCCTGTCCATTTGTCACTTGTTCCATTTGTCCGTTCTGGTGGCCGCCCGCGGATGGACCCGCTGCGCTGGATGTAG